>MDTA01178162.1_pt1 | contig 10517 bp, 11 predicted proteins | sample 811151 | NCBI WGS metagenome assembly MDTA01 (sample SAMN05326648, study PRJNA326480) | marine metagenome | isolation source: seawater | place: Indian Ocean: South | collected 2010 | reverse complement strand
TAATTTTCTTTGTTTATTTAATGAAACATTTGTAATTTTAGAAGAAAGTATTTTTCCATTGTCTGAAATATATTTTTTTAACACACCAATATTTTTATAATCTACTACAGGAGCATTCTTTATTGAAAGCGGACACTTTCTTGATGACCTCATATCATTTTTTTGAAAAAGACTGAGTTTGTTAAGAGAATTGGTGCTTTTTTTTTTAAATTTATTATTTCTTCTTTTCATAATTTTTTTTGTTAAAAAATTCGTTTTCTATATCCAATTTTTTATATCTAACTATAAGAGACCTAATTATAGAGTTGTCTAGATATGTTTTTCTATCAATTTCATCTACCGTTAACTTGTTTCCTTCAAACTTATAATGTAAGAAAAATCCCTTGTTAAATTTTTTAATTTTTTTAGATAAATTTAATAAACCCCATTCTTCTATCTTTACCACTTTACCGGATGAACTGTTAATTAATTCATTGTATTTATCTTTTAAATCTTTTAATTTTTTTTCTTCTAAATCTTGTCGAAGAATTAAAGTATTTTCGTAAAAAGCCATGGAATAATTTACTTATATATGTTTTTGCATTTATTAATAAAAGATGTTTTATACTATAAAATTTAGTTATAGCAATAGTTATAATTATTCAATAAACTCAGTTATTATGAATGCTTTATTATTTCCAGGCCAAGGATCACAAGTTGTAGGTATGGGATCTGAATTTTATAAAGAATTTAATCTTGTTAAAAAAATATTCAAAGAAGCTGATGATAAATTAAATTATCCAATTTCAAAAATAATCCTTCAAGGACCAGAGAATGAATTACAATTAACAAAAAATACTCAACCTGCAATTTTGACGGTGAGTTATTCTATATTTAAAGTTTTAAAAGACGAATTCGGTTTTGATTATAATTCATTTAAATATTTTGCAGGCCATTCTTTGGGAGAATATAGTGCTTTAGTATGCTCAGAGTCTCTTGATTATAATGATGCATTGTATTTATTATATGAAAGAGGAAAAGCAATGCAATCAGCAGTCTCAGTTGGTGTCGGTAGTATGATTGCAGTTCTAGGAATAAAGATAAATGACTTGATTGACTTATTAAAATTGAGAAACACTGAAGACGGTGTATGTGAAATAGCAAATGATAACGCTGACGGTCAAGTAATTCTTAGTGGCAATAAAGAGAGCGTAAAGTCTTTTCAAATTATTTTAAAAGACAAGAAAATAAAATCAATACCATTGAAAGTGAGTGCTCCTTTTCATTGTTCTCTAATGAAGCCAGCAGGAAAAAATATGGAGGATAAAATAAATAAAGTTAAGTTTAATATTCCAAAATTCATGATTATAAGTAATGTAACAGCTAAACCAGAGAAAGAAATAAATAAAATAAAAAGATTATTAGTTGAGCAAATTTTTTCAACGGTTAAATGGCGTGAAAGCTTAATTGAAATGTCTAACACAGGTATTAAAAATTATATAGAAATAGGCCCTGGCAAAGTTTTAAGTGGAATGGTGAAAAGGACTATTAAAGGCGCAAATTGCTTTTCAATTAACTCAATTACTGATATTAAAAATTTAATTAATGAATTTAAAAGATAAAAAAATTCTTATTACTGGTGCTACAGGAGGAATTGGTAATTCTTTAGTAGAGAAATTTAATGACCTGGGTTCTAAAATTGTAGCAACAGGGACAAATGAAGAAAAACTTAATAACTTAAAAAAAAGATTTTCTAATATACAAGTTGAAAAATTTAAATTAGATGATCATGATAAAATAGAAAAATTTGTTGAAACTATAAACGAAAAATTAGGCGGATTAGATATTTTAATTAACAATGCGGGTATTACGCTAGACAACTTGTCGATTAGATTAACAGAAGAGAATTGGAAAAAAGTTTTAGATATAAATCTAACATCAAGCTTTTTAATGTGTAAATTTGCGATAAAAAAAATGCTTAAAAACAAATTTGGAAAAATAATAAATATAACCTCAATTGTTGGTCATACCGGAAATCTTGGTCAAGCAAACTATGCCGCTTCAAAAGCAGGCATTATTGCTTTCTCAAAGAGTCTGGCTATAGAATACGCTAAAAAAAATATAAATATAAACTGTGTTTCTCCAGGTTTTATTAAAACTGATATGACGGATAAAATTGACGAGAATTTTAAAAAGATTCTACTTAGCAAGATTCCTACTGGAACACTTGGAACAGGCGAAGATGTTTCAAATTGTGTAGCTTTTTTAGCGTCTGAAATGGCCAACTATATTAATGGTGAGACTATTCATGTGAATGGTGGAATGTATATGGCTTGACAATTCTATCTAATAATCTATTAAGAAATTAAACTTACGAAAGGATTTCATGTCAGAAGATATTAAAAGTAAAATTAAAAAAATTGTTGCAGATCATTTAGGGATCGATCAAGAAAAAGTAACCGAAGAGGCTAGCTTTATAGATGATCTAGGAGCTGACAGTTTAGATACAGTTGAGTTAGTAATGGCTTTCGAAGAAGAATTTGGATCAGAAATATCTGATAGTGAAGCTGAAAAAATCTTAACGGTAGGAGACGCAATAAAATTTATTGAGAGTAAATCTTCATAAAATAAAAACCTAAGATGACGCATGATAATAAAAATATCATGGTTATTTTATCCTCGCCTTCAGGTGTAGGAAAAACTACGTTAACGAAAAAAATTCAACAAAAATATCAATCTTTTAAAGTATCAGTTTCGCACACAACTAGATCTGCAAGATCAAATGAGATTAATGGAGTGGACTATTATTTTATCTCTACCCAAAAATTTCAAAATTTGATTAAACAAAATTACTTTTATGAGTATGCAAAAATATTTGAAAATTATTATGGAACTTCCAAGAATGAGGTTGATAAACTTATATCGAGTAACGATATTATTTTTGACATTGATTGGCAAGGAACCAAACAAATGTCAAAATTTAAAAACTTAAAATTTGTAAAAATTTTTTTAACAATTGGCAAAGGTGAGCTACATGAAAGATTAATTAAAAGAAATCAAAATACACAAGAGGAAATAGTCAAAAGATTTAATTCATTTGATGAGGATATAATGCACTGGAGTGACTATGATTACGTTCTTATTAATAAAAATTTAGAGGTTTGTTTTAAGCAAATAGAAAGTATAATCAAATTACACAAAAAACCTATTTCCGAGATTCATAAATTTTAACCATTTTGTAATAAATATTAGGTTCTATTTCAGAAGGTCGATAATTTAAATTAATATTCTTAATTTTCTTAATTTCTTCTTTATTAAATAATTTCTTTATATTTTTGTTAATCATTTTTCTTTTATTTGAAAACAAAATATTCGTAACTTTTTCAAGATTGTTTAAATTTTTAATATTTGAGCTATTTTTTTTTGGTTTGAAATGTATTACCATTGAGTTTACCTTTGGTTTAGGAAAAAAGCAGTTGGGACTTACAAAAAATTTTTTTTTTACATTTAATTTATAATTTGAAATTATAGATAATCTACCATAATGTTTTGAGGGAAACTTACAAACAATTTTTTCACCAAGTTCTTTTTGAAACATTAAAACTATATCGTCTACCATAGCACATAGATTTTTAATTTTAACAATTTGAATTAAAATTTGTGAAGAAATGTTATAGGGCAAATTTCCGAAAATAATTGAATTTTTAGTCAATATCTTTTTCAAATCAAATTCTAAAATATCTGTATTATGAACAAATACTCTTTTATCATTTTTAAATTTTGATTTTAAATCAGAAAATAATTCGAAATCTTTTTCTATTATATGAAACGATTTTGGATTAAATTTTAAAATCTCATTTGTAAGAGCTCCGTGGCCTGCCCCTATTTCAATAATATTACAATTCTTAATTTTTGTTAAATTAATTGTTTTTTTGATTATATTTTTGTCTATAAGAAAGTTTTGACCTAAAGATTTTTTTGCAAATTTCATTTATTAAGTTTGTCGATAAATTTTATACAATTAATCAAACTTAAAGGATTAGCTTTATTTTTTTTTATTATCTTTTTTGCTACACCATGATCAGGGGATACTCTTAAATATTTTAAACCCAAAGTAATATTAATTGCATTAAATTTACATAATGCTTTAAAAGCAGGAAGAACTTGATCGTGATACATTCCCACAATTACATCAAATTTTTTATATTCATCCATAAAAATTGTATCTGCAGGATGAGGCCCAACAACATAAATACCTTTTCGTTTAAGTTTTTTTATAGTTGGTATAATTATTCTTTTTTCGACTGAATTTTTTTTTAATTCAGCGTTATGAGGGTTTAACCCAAGAATACAAATTTTAGGTTTAATTTTTATTTTTTTTCTAAACCAATCATTTAAAGTAAGTATCTTTTTAAATATAATTTTTGAATTAATATTTTTAGAAACTTTATTAAGGTCAATATGTGTTGTAATAGGAACAACAGAAATTTTTTTACTTTTTAAAAGCATTACTTCAGAATGATTTTTTATTCCACACATTTTAGCCAAGTATTCAGTAACACCTATATTTTCTTTTTTTAAAAGTGTTTTATTTATCGGACAATTAATTATTCCCGAAACATTTTTTTCTCTTAAACTAAATTTGTGAGCCAGTCTCAATGAATTTAAAACAAAATATGATGACTCTTTTTTTGAAACGTTAAATGGATCTTTATACTTAAGAGGAACATCAATTATTTTTAAATTATGGTTTTTTATTTCATCATTAAGAGAAATAACTTTTTTTAATTTAATAGGGAGATTTAACTTTTTAAGCTGATCAATTATCAAGTTATAACTTGATATAAGATATATTTTTTTTCTAATCGATTTGCTCATTTTTTTCCAGCATTTAAAAATAATTTCTGAATTAATACTGTTAGGATCGCCTACGACAATTTTAATTTTTTTTTTCATTGATACTGAATAATAGAATTATTTCTTATTTTAGATAAGTGACTTGATGAATATAAATTAAAGAGCTCATTTTTTTTAGAACTAATAATTTTATTTTTTAATTTATCAGTTTCATTTTCTAATATGTTGGATATTTTTTTATCATTGAGTTTTAAAAAAAGTATAGAATTAGCTATGAAAATTGGTTCAGAAACTTCGTTTACTCTCAATTTAAGTATGATTTCACTAATTTTTTTAGTAAGACCATTAATATTAACCCAGCCCAAATCTCCTTTTTCTACTGCAGAAGTGGATTCACTAAATTTTAAAGCTGTCTCTTCAAAGCCAAATTTATTTATTTGTTCTTTAATTTTATTTATCATATTGGTCTTTTCATTTTCTGTATTAAAACTAACTGAAATTTCAGATATTCTATATTCTTCAATATTTTTATTATTCATTGTTTTAGATAATTCGTTTTGGATATCTTTTTCATTAATCTTCACTTTTTCTTTGTAAATATTAAATATTAATTTACGCCACATAAGTTCAGTTCTAAGTTTATCTTCATATAAGGAAAAATCTAAATTATTATTTTTAAATTTATTTTTAAATCTAATTATATTACCGCCAGAAATATCTTTTAATTGATTGTTTATCTCTATTTCACTTAAAGTAATATTATACTTTTTAAGTTCTCTTTTTTTTAAAACAGAATTAATTAATGCTTTTAATGCAGCAGGTTTTGATTGATCTACAATTTTTTGATCAATTTGTTGATTAGCCAAAACCAAAGTTGTCAATATAGTCTGTTTAAGATCATATGATGTAATAATATCATTATTTACTTTTGCAATTATTCTATTTTCAATTGCAATTATAGGATTAAATTTCAGCGAAATTAGAAAAAAAAAGAATAAATTTAAAATAGGTTTCATTGACTTATTGAAGGCGAGTCTAAATCGCCGAATGGAACTAAGGTAATATTAAACATAAGTGCATTTTCTGGCTCAAGCTCAGAGTCATCGTAGAATTCTCTTCTATAAACCAACCCTGCTCTTAAGCAATCATTATAGTATTCATATCTCAAATCATAAAATTCAGCTGAATTTGTTATTAAATTCCTTTTCGTTCCAAAAGATAATTTTGTTTTGTTTCCCTTATCATAGCTAATTTCAGACATTAAATACTCTTTATCTCCTATATGTTTATCTTCAAGAGTATAATTAAAATCTAATTTAATTGGGTTAAAATTTAGAGAAGATACAACAGAACTATAATTTAAATCTTTATAATTTTGATCAATATTAAAATTATATTTAAAGTTTATTTTTTCATTCAAGTAGTAACTATATTCACCCACCACATCAGAGGCTTTTTCATCCAAACTTGTTTTAGAAGCCATTTTTTTATTCTCTTTTTCGTTAAAAATTTGAGCTAAATATAATTCGTGTCTCTTACTATTTTTTACTATTTTTTCGTAATCAAATCCAATTGTAGCACTCAAACCTGTTTCTAAAACCGCTGAGTCACTTAACCTATCTAATGAAAACGCATTTAATATATCAAGCATCGGTCCATCTTCCTGTTTTCTCATATTACCTGGAGAGTGTCGAAATAAAATTTTAGGAGTAAAAAGGCTTTCTGAGAAGTTTTTTAAATTTTTCTTTATTAAATCAATCTCTGCCAGATACCCTATGGCACCAAAAAATTCATTAGTTGTGTTTTCTTTAAAAGAGTCAATATTTTTAGTCTCATAATTTATATTTTTAAATTTACCAATCAAACTTCCTTTTATACCAGATGAAAATAAGTGATCATTATACTTCCAATTAAAATCATTGATCCAAAATTTTGATGTTTTATTTGTGTCATAGTTGTTTACTCTAATAATACTCTGGAGATCTAAGTTACCAAAAGAATCATTCTGGATTAAATTATTATCTAAAGTAATATCAGGGAAAATATACTCAAATTTATCGTTGGAAGTATCTTTAAGATTTTCATAAATTGTAGCGTTAGCACTTAGAAAAAAATCATCACTATTATGAGAAAAATCAATGTAGTTTTCTAAAATATCTTGATTGTGGTCAACCAAATCAGATTGAAGTCGATATAGCTTAAGATATTTGTCGTTAGAAACATCTTGTGTTTTTAATTTAAATATATTTTCAGAGTTATTTTTTCCTTTAAATGACGATACAAAATTTGAAAAAAAATGGGACTTATTACCGCTCTTTTTTGATGCGCTAGTATTTTTATAACCTTGTGTATATCCCATATCCAATATCAAGTTTGAATTTTTAAAAGCCTGACGGTATTCACCTATAAAAAGAGGATTTTCATCTAAGTAAAAATAATTTGTGAACGTAAAATCTTTTTCTTTATCAATAGCGTAATAATATGGAATAGATATTCCTGAACCTAAGTTTTTAGTATCAGAATATCTTGGAAGCAAAAAACCACTTCGTCTATCTACAGTTGGGTCGGGATGAGACAACTTTGGTAAATACAAAACAGGAATGTCATAAATTTTTATTAAAGCATTGTCATAATATATTGTTTTCTTTTTATTATCATGAAGCATTTTAGAGGCTTGTATAGTCCAAGGTGGGCATTTGTCGTTTGGTCTGTAATCACAAATAGTAAAAATACTTTTACCAAAAGATTTTTTATCTTGATTAATTTTGACAGTGTTTGCTAAAATTCTAGGCTTGTTTTTCTCATTAATTTTATAGACGTTTGAATCTAAATTAAGTTTAATATCAGTTCCAAGAATTTCTTTTTTTTTTGTATCAATATATATTTGAGTAAATTCGTAAGAATTGTTTAAATAATCTTTTATATTAATTAATCCGATTGATTTAAATATATTGTCATTGATTAAATACTCAAAATTATCTAGAAAAATTCTATTTTTGTCGATATCTTCAATAATAGTTTTTTCATTAGATCTAATAAATTTTGAAATATTATTAAAGAGAATATCACTGCCTTCTATAAGATAGTTCTCAGTTGTTTTGATTCTGGTTGGTCCTTTAGTTTTAAGAATTTGTGTTTTTTCATCATATTCAGCATAATCAGACTTAATCACGTTATTTTTTTTATCTTTTGCTAAAACATTATTTCTTAACTCAATAAAACCTTTTTCTTTATTATATTTTGCATAATCACTAGTTATTGAATTTCCATCTTCTGTTCTAATCAATACCTCTCCTTCAAAAATAGAAATTTTATTATCTTTCTCTATGGAGATATTTTGAGCTTGTATCTCTAATTTTTCTGCTAATAAATTTTTAGAAAAAAGGAGTATAAAAATTATTAAAGTAAATTTATTTTTCATTTATTTGTAATATTCCGACGATCATAATTAAACTTAAAATGATGATAGGTGCCCAAACTGATAAAATTAAAGGGATACGATCTGTTTGGCCTAAAGCTATTGATAAATCTTTAAAGTAAAAAGTTGCAGCTGTTGTAATCAAACCAAAACTTATTATTCTTAAATTATTCGAGTTATTGAAATTACTCATTGAAAAAATAGACGCTATTCCAGCCATTACCATTAAAAAAAAAGGAAGAATTAACATTGTATGAAAACTCTTGTTCAAAAATTTTTTGCTATAACCGTTATCAATAAGTTTTTCAAAATTAAAGATTAAATCTACAAATGATAAGGTATCAAAATTTTTGTATAAATTATTTATTTTATGGAGATTATAATTTGATTTGATATTTAGCTCTTCAATATTTGAATTTTTAAAAATACCATCTTCTGGATAATAAATTTGCACGTCTTTTAGTTGCCATTCATTTTTTTCAATATTTGCTTCATTTGCAATTATTTTTTCTAATAAATTAGAATTTTGATTATAGTGTAAGATAGTTACATCAATTAAATATTTTCCTTCAACTCTAGATCCTGAAATTATCCTTTGTTTATTTTCAAGATTTTCCTTTATCCATAGTCCAGAAGAATTAAAGGTGATTAAATGGTCTATATCTTTTGAATATTTAGATTTTGTTTTTTCATAATATTTTGACAGAGATGATGTAATTGGATTGACAAAAAATAATATAAACCATCCAAGTAAAAATGCTGTAATTGCTAAAACAAAAAACAATTTTAAATTTGAATAACCAAAAACTTTTAGGGTTAGAAAATCTTTACTTTTTTTTAATCGTATAATAAACCAAATACTTGAAATAAATATCACAAATGGCAGTATATTAATTATCATACTTGGTATAAAAATACTCGTCATAATAAATGGGGTTGCAAAAGAAACATTTAGATTTTTAAAGAATTCTACCTCTTCAAACAAATTTAATATCATACCAAATGAGTAAATAATCATTGTTACAATAAAAAAGTTTTTTAAATAATTTCTTAATATATAGTTTAGAAGAATATTGTTCATGTAGATTTAAATTCTTTTGAAAAAGTACGATTTAAAAAAATATATAAAATTAAAATTAAAAATAGTGGTAATAATAAAAATATAGTTTGCGTTAAACTACTTAAACCAGTGTATTTTATAGATAATTCGATTAAAATTAAAAGAAATAAGCAATAAAGAAAAATAATTGATTTATTAAAATATTTTCTCTTTGATTTTACAATTAGCAATGAACTCAGCAAAGAAATTACAGGAATATATAAAGGAAGTGACAAACGTCTATTTAAAATTGGTATAATTTCTTTTCTTGAGTCATCATTGCAAAATTCATCATCCGAAATGTAGTTGATAGCACAACTAATCAATTTTCTTGTGGATGTTTCTTGAATTTTTGGATCTTTAATTTGTGTTGTATTTATATCCGAGAAATTCAATGTTAGTTGATCAAATTTGATTACTTCATTTTTTTTACTTTCTTTATTAAAAGATATAATTTGTCCACCAATTAAGAATAATTCTTTTTTTTGAACAACCCCACTTTTCGCTATTATGTTTGTTACTTGATTGTTTGTAGAGTTAGGAGTTAATTTTTTTAAATAATTTCCATTATCTTGTAAAAAAATATTTTGTACCTTATTGTCAATTTTTTTTTCAACAAAAAAAATCAAGTTTTTAAAGGAGCTATTAAATTCATTTGTTTTTAATGTTGGTAAAATGGAGTTATATTCATCTTTAGCTAAAAGCTGCCTCGATTTATTCATCATAGTTGGTGTAAGAAATACTGAAAAAATTAAATAGAAAATTAAGACAATTAATGAAGCAACAAGAAATAAATTTACCAAATTTATTTTTTTTACTCCAGAAGTCCATAAGATTAAAAATTCACTGTTTTCCAAATGTTTATAAATAAATAAAAATATCGCTATAAGAAACGAAAGAGGAATAAATTTAGGAGCCAAGCCAAATATGTTTAAAAATGAGTATGTAAAATAAACACTCGTCGGATAACCATTTTCCACAATTAAATCTAAAAAATTAACAGCTCTTATCGTTAGAGCAATCAGTGAAAGACCAAATAGTATTAATAAAAATGTCTTAAAAATTTCTATTAGATAGTTGTAAAATATTTTGTTTTGATGCATTTGAATAATTTGTATATAATTAATTCATCCAATTAATAAATTCAACTAAAGAGTGAATAAT
>MDTA01047537.1_pt1 | contig 10517 bp, 4 predicted proteins | sample 811151 | NCBI WGS metagenome assembly MDTA01 (sample SAMN05326648, study PRJNA326480) | marine metagenome | isolation source: seawater | place: Indian Ocean: South | collected 2010 | reverse complement strand
CTATGTATACTGATATGTTCGGTAGAACTATAGGCAGTAAAGACAGAGGACAAGTAAATTTATCTGCAACAAAACAGACAGTAGATGAAGATGGTAATCTTACTAGAGTTTACTATGATTATGATGGTAATGAAATAGGTTCTCGTGTTTCAGAAAGCACAAGACTAGGCGGAACTCAAGATAAAGAAGGTGAAGCTATATTAAAAACAGAGGATGAGGATAAAGATACAAATCCTAGGTGGGAAGAAGTAAATAGAATACAAACAGCAACTACTATTGATATAATATTACAAGACATGAATCCTGACTCCCCTACTTTTGGGCAACAAACTATACAAAGTACTCCTAGAACAGATACTGTAACTGGAGGCACTGGTAACGATACTGTAACTGGAGGCACTGGTGGAGGACAAGGTACTGGAGGTCCTCTTGAAGCTAGATTTGGTGATGTGTTAAATCAAATGGATCATCTAGCAGGTCTTTCAGGAAAAACTCCTGACTTATTGCCTACATCTAAAGTTAGTGCACAGGATATAAAAGTAAAAAATGAAGAGTTGGAAACAACTGGAGGCGTTCTTTTAGGCTCAGACCCAACTGCACTAGCTTCGATTATTAGCGATGATCAAATTAATAAATTACAAGCTGCAGGATATACACTTAAAACTAATGCCGATACTGTAGCGGCTACTACAGATACTCATGCAAAAGTAACAAATCAAGCTTTTAATGCTCAAACGTTAAATGCATTATCAGATACTGTTACAGCACAAGACGATACTCCTACAGTAGGGGAATCTATTATAGCACAAGCACCATCAACAGAAACTATAGGTGTTAAGAAAGCAGAAGGTTTAACTGCAGATGAAGTTGCTTCAGTAAGTAGAAGAAATGAACCTGCTGTAGAAGATTTTTCAGGAACATATAATCAACAGGCACAGTATGCTCAAAGATCAATGGAGGTAGGCGATACTGTTCCTCAGTTAAACCCACAAGAAGCACATCAAGGTCCTGCTCAAGTTATGGCAGAGTTAAGAGATAATGCAGTAATGCAACTTGCTCAGACTAGTGAAGACGAACAAACTAGAGCTACAGCTTTAGCTATTGAACAAGAAATGTCTAAAGTTCCTGTAGAAGCTACAGTACAAGGTCAATTAGTAAATCTTATGGCACAATTTGCAGATGGTAAAACTCCTGCATATGCTGCTGGAGCTATACGTAATGCTGAAGCACAAATGGCTGCTAGAGGTTTATCTGCAAGTTCTATGGCAGGTGCTGCTATTATGCAAGCTGCTATGGAGTCTTCCTTACCTATAGCTGCACAAGATGCTCAAGTATTTAGAGAAATAAATCTTACTAACTTAAATAATAAACAACAAGTAGCTTTAGCTAATGCTGCTAATTCTCTTAATGTAGGTTTGGCTAATTTAAATGCTAAACAACAAAGAAATTTACAAAATTCTACTAATGGTTTTAAATTACAATCTCAAAGTCTTTCTAATTTACAACAAGTAGCTTTAGCTAATGCACAATTAAGATCAGCACTACAAGATAGAGAACTATCTTTTGATCAGCAAAGAGCTGTAACAAATGCTGCTAAGTATTCTGAAATACAAAATATAAATCTTAGCAACGAACAACAAGGCATTATGCAAGATTCGGTAAATAACATGCAAGTAAGCATGGCAAATTTATCTAACAAACAACAAAGAAATTTAGCACAAGCTCAGATAGATTCTGCATTAATGGGTCAAGAGTTAACAGGAGATCAACAAAGAGCTGTACTAAATGCTGCTAGAGTAGCTGAAGTAAATAATATAGAGTTTACAGAAGAACAACAACGTAATTTAAATAATGCTAAAATTATGGAAAATTTAACAGTAACTAATTTAGATGCTGATATGAAATCTGCTCTTACAAATGCTGCTACTTATGCAAATATGGATTTAACTAATTTAAATAACAGACAACAGGCTGAAGTTTTAAATGCTCAAGCTTTTTTACAATTAGACATGGCTAACCTTACCAACAAACAACAAGGTGAAGTACTAAAGTATCAGGCAAAGACACAAGCTCTATTTACAGATGCTGCTGCTGACAATGCTAGAAAACAATTTAATGCTCAATCTGAAAATCAAATGGAACAATTCTTTTCTCAATTAGGTGCTACTGTTAGAGATCAAAATTTAAATAGAGTAGCTGCTATGAGACAATTTAATGTTAATGAACAAAATGCTCAAGCTAGATTTAATACTTCTATCTCAGACGCTAGAGATAAATTTGATTCTACTATGCAGGCTCAGATAAACCAATCTAATGCAGCTTGGCGTAGGCAATTAAATACTGTTAATACAGCAAATCAAAACGAAGCAAATAGAATAAATGCTTTAAATTTGTTAAATGTAAGTCAAAATGCACTAAATAGAGTATGGCAGGCATATAGAGATGAGTCTGGTTGGTTAACACAAAAATCTATGAACAGAGAACAGTATGCCCATGAATTAGCTAAAATAGGGTTAACTGGAGATGTTAATAATCGCCTATTTAATGAAAAAGTAAAAGTAGATACTTGGAGTAAGATAGGTAATGGTGTCTGGAATTGGATTAAAAATTTATAAGAGGTAGATATGGCTGGTGAATTAAGAAGAAGTATAGATAATTTTGGAAAGAGTATTAAAGATTTTTTTAAGCCTGTAGGAAATGTACTAGACACAGTAGGTAAAGGTGTAAAAAATATAATAACTCTAGGGGGAAATGTTCCTATAGAAGTTACAGGAACTTTACTTAATATAAAAGAATTAGAATCAAATTTAAAAGGGCAAGGATTATCAGGCGTAGAATTAGAAACAGCTTTAGCTGAGGCAAGAATATATAATGATCAAATAGCAGCAAAACAAGATCAGGGTTTTGTAACAGATTATTCAAAATTAGGTACTGATATATCTCCAGAAGGTGTTGATGCAAGAATGGTAAGTTTAGCGACAGACACCACAACCGCTTCAACAATAAAACCTCAAGAAGCTGTCTATGAGGCTTTAGCTGCAAAAGTATTAAACCCAAACGAAACTATAGCAGATGGTATGACTAGAAAAAATGAATTTTTTAGATATCAAGATGCTATTACTGTAGACCCTGAAGTCGATACAGATAACTATATTACTATTAAGGTAGGCGATTAAAATGCAAACAGTAGAAGAAACAGTACCCTCAAACGCTGTAGGAGGAAACACAGTAAACGAACTAGACCCTATGGACTATCCTGTACCAGGTCAATCCCTAACATCTGATCCTGGTAATGCTAACTATGAAAGTCCTCCTGAACACAATGATCCAGAAAAGGTAGTTGATGAAATTTTAGCTACATTTGAAAGACCAGATGTTAAAAAAGAAATATTATCTGCAATAGCTTCAGGATATCCTGTAGAAGCTATAGTAAACAGTGTTGCTATAGGGGGCGTAGCTGAAGGGAAATTTAGCCCAGATGTAGCAGAAATTATAAAACCTATAGTAGCTTTATATTTAATAAAATCTGCCTTAGAAGCAGGTGTTCCTGTAATACCTTTTACTGATGAAGTATTAGATGAAGAAGTTGTAGATAGGCAATTAGAAGAAGAAACAATGTCTAGTATGCAAGAATTAGCTCCAGAAAGAGCTAGATATGCTAAAGGTAAACAATTTATGGCAGATTTTGAACAACTAGCAGGTGAAGAAAAATCTAAATTAGATGCTAGAGAAAAAATACGTGCAAAAGAAGCAGAAATGCCTACTGTAGAGTCTGATGGTAGTTTTTTAGAAATGGAGGAGGTGTAACATGAGTTTTTTATCCTTTATAGGTGGTGTAGCTGAAGGTTATAATGAAGATGAAAAAGCAAAAGCTGCTGCTGCATCTAAAATGAAAGAAATAGAAATGCAAGCTCTTTTATCTGCTTTGGCTGCTGACAAACAATTTCAAAATCAAGTATCTCTAAAACAGATGGATATAGATGCTCAAAAAGCTATAAAAGACAAAGAACTTGAAATTGCAGGATTTAGAGACGATGTTGAGAAAGCAGAGGCTATAGGTAACGGCACTATAACTGTAGGTGATGGTAAAACTATAACTATAATGAAACCTTCTGCATGGCGTGCCGCTTCTGACTCAGAAAAACTACAAGAAAGTTCTAGGTTATTTATGTATAATTTAAACGAAGAAGAAAGAGAAGAAGCAGATCAAAAATTATTTGCATTAAATACAGACCCAGATAGAAAAAGAAAAGGGTTTGCTAAAGAAAACTTTGGAGAAGAGTATTTTACTAATTTAACAGAAAGATATATGATAGCTAGAGATAAACAAGCTGTTGATCCCAAAACAGGTCTTCCTATAAAACTTGATCCCCTTACATGGATGGGTGAACTAGATAATTATAAAGATTTTTATTCAAAGTATATAAGTAAAGTACAAGGTAGAGACACTTCTTATTACAATAGACCTGATCACGTAGGATATCTTAATCGTCTAGAAAATGGTAACTATGAGTGGATTACAGAAAATGATAATGCTGATAGGACTAATCCTATAGACCCAAATTTAGCAGTCAGTATAAGCCCTAGTTTATTTGTAAATCCTGTTTCAAATGATGGTGCTAGTTTTGATAGATTTAATGAGTCTAGACTAGAATCTAATGAAGGAAGCCTGTTAACACCTACACAAGTTTTTCCTATAGCTTTACATCACATGGTTAATAATATAAATCCTGGTGATTCTCAGCGAAAAAATGATATAGCGGATGTTTTTGATATAGGTAAAAGAAATACTATACAATTACAAACTTATAATCCTATAAGTCAAAAAGTAGAATTAGTAGAAACAAAAGGAGGCTTTGATCTCATAAACTTTAGAAAAAACTGGTATCAAGCAGTACATAATAAAAATTCTGAATTTAGAAACAATAATTTTGTAGCTTTAGACCCTAAAAGTTTTAATACTGGTGGCGGTGGGTCTGAAAAAGCATATCAAGCAGGTAGTCAAAGAATAGGTGCTATTGAAAATGCTAATGCAGGTCTGTTTTCTTTTCTAGATGTATATATGGGTCTTATGAATAGTGGTAATATTAACATAAGCGAAGATGCTGAAGGGCTTGTAATAGACCCCTTAAACCCTGTAGGTCAATTTATAGGATTTTTAGGAGGTATATTCGGTACTGAAGGTCTTGTAGATCAGTTAAATAATATCAGAGCTGGGGGTAAAGCACTTACAGGAACTTTAGGTGTGTATGCAGAAGATAGTGTTGCTGAAAATGTTAGAAGTGCTTATAAAACACTACTAGATCGACAGGCAACAGGAAAATCTGTATTAGAAGCTTTAAGAGTTATGATAGGTTATTCTGCAGCTTTAATAACTCAAGGAGGAGATTCTCAATCAGCTAGAATATCTGATAAAGATTTACAAGCTGGTATAGACATGACTTCAGGTTCTGCTTTTACAAAACCTAGAGATAGAGTACGATTAGCTTATAATTTCTTAAAAAGAAATGTTCCAGAATATATTGCTTTAAGGTTAGTAGATAATGCAAATGGATGGAATTATTCTCAAAACTTTTCTAGAGCTAAAGAATATGTAACAACATATATGAATACGCCTGGTGATTATTACAGGTCCAATCCTGCCGTAACAAATGTAATGGGGGCTCCTTATAGTGTCTCTAACGGATTTTTATTAATAGATGATAATGTTGCTAAAAAAGTAAGATCATATGAAAATTTCATATATCGTGATGATTTTAAAGATATATATGAAGTTGTAGATGGTGCTCAAAAACAAAAAACAACATCTGGTAACAATACAGGAGGTGTAGAGATTCCTAACATAGGAAATCCTAATTCACAAACTGAGTCAAATGAACAAGAGGACTCTTAGATGGCAATACAAGCAATACCAGTATTATTAGGGCTTGGTGCTCTAAAAGCAGCAGATTCTCTAGACGAAGCTACAACAGGTAAAGGCGATGTTGAGGCGTGGATAGATGCTGGGGCTGATCCAGATAACAAACCATACAGCCTACGTTTATATGAAGCTGCAGTACAAGATAAGTATGATGAAATGGGTGCTAATATTTCTTTAAGTGATGTGGGCGTATTAGGCGATACAGATAATGCTCTTATATCAAACTATAATCACAATAATTCTATTAATCAATATAATATAAATACAGATTTATGGTATAACCATAGAAGATCAAGTGCTAATATTCGTAGTGAAGACATGGGCGATGGTCAAATAGTTGCAAAAGATGTTGCTTCAAAAAAGGCACTTCAAAGTCTAGAGTATGATTATGATGGTATACGAAAATGGTTAGAAATAGAAAATTCTGACAATATTCTTAAGTATGAAAATATGATTAAAGATGCAACAAATTTAAATCTTAGCCAAGACCAAATAGACGAAATACAAAGAAGAATAGATTTTATTACAGAAAACGACAGTAATAAACGTAATTATAGTTTAATGCATAGTTCAATAAAAAATTTAGGAGATATACCTGATCGTTTTTTAGATATTTCTTTTGGTTCAACATTTAAAGGGTATGCAAATATACCTAATTTAACTCAAGAAATAATAGGGCTTGGTACATTAGGAGCATCTAAAGTTGCTAATGTTAAAGAAAATATTGCTGATTATTTTAATCCTTTAAGAGAACAAGAAAGAGAAAGAACTCCTGATATTGTTACAGAAAGTGGATTTGAATATGATCCTAATCATGATGGTCAATGGTTAGATGCATTAGCTATGGAATGGTTTACTAGTGCTGCTGAAGGTAGGGAAATAATAAATAATCGAATAACCTATCATAGTGCTTTATATGGCAATAGAACCCTACAATCTGGTATTGATATGTTTCGAGAAGGGGCTGGTCTTGGTAGACTTTTTCAAGGAAGGGCTATATTAAAGGGTCAAGTTATTTCTTCAGCTAACAGAGGAGGTGCTAGTTTTTTTGGAAAAAAAATTACTAGTGTAGATGATCTTAAAAATGTCTATGATGTAGACAAAGTAAAAGAATTAAGTAGGTTAAGTGACTTATCTTTTAAACAAAGATACAGAGAACTAAGAAATAGTGGTGCAGGCGTTTTTAAAAGCCTATTTAAAACTTTACCTATAGTAGGTCAATCTTCTAGGCATACTCATTTATTTGAATTAGCTGGTGCCTATGGTGACGATGCAGCATATTACGCAAACAGAATGTATTCTTACAGTAACATAGGAGCTTCTCTTAGTGGTACTTCTTTATACCTAGCACAGTTAGCTAATCCTGAAAATACATTTTTAAATAATGGTTTTGCTACTGTAGGTATAGGTGTAATAGGAGGATTTTCAGCTCCTTTTATTGGAGATTTAGTTGTAGGAGCAGTTCCAAAATTATATGCTTCTATGTCTCTAGGACTAACTAGTGCTAATAATAAAAACTATAGAGCTAGATTAAATCGTTTATTAACTACCAACCAAGATATACCTCCAGGACTTATAGACGAAATTGACGAAGCTATAGATGCTTTACCTGAGTCTATGGTTCCTCAAGGAAGATTTAATGCTGATGGTGAAGTAAAGAGAGATGGGTATCTATATGATCAATTTATTTTAGGTTCTCCAAGATTACGAAACATAGACCCTAATAGTCCTGAAGAAGCTGCTTATGTTCAAGCTCAAATGGCTTTTAATAGAAAAATGGATTTTGTAAGGTTAAATAAAAAAGAATTAAAAAATAATTCAAACTTTATGAAAATATTCCACAGTCTTAAAGATTCTAAAAACCCTCAAATGAGACAAAGATATGATGAATTAATGGCTGAAATAGAAGCTACTCATGTAGACATCGATAAACTTAAAAGTGAATTTATAAATGAAAAAGGTGTTATTAGAGAAAGATACAAAGGTAGAATATCTGCAGAGGATGTCCAAAATTTAGAAGTGTATTTTGACATGTATATGGGAACTACCATGTTAAGTCAGTTTACAGATATTATCAGAGAAGGTGCTGATTTAGGTATACTTGGAACAAAACTAGAAGGATTATTTGTTAATGATTATTTAGATATGCTAGGTGCTATGGAAAATAATCTTATAAAACTTTCAAACATGCATAAATCTGTAGTAGATACTTTTGGTTTTGATGATATTGGTGACGCTAATCCTAATGTTATGCGTCTTTTTAAAGATATGGATGATAGTAGGCTATTACAAGAAAAGAAATTTAACGAAAAATATGATTACATAGATGCTGAAGCAGAAAAATTAAGAATATCTGCAAAACAAGAATTATTAGAATTTACCCCAGACGATTTATATAGTGCTGAAAATCTTCAAGGAAGAATAACTGCAAGAGATGTACCAGGTCTTAAAGATTATGATAGGGAATACTCTAGTATAACTGGAAGTAGTAGAGGCACTAGAGACCAAGATATAATAGATTTAGGTGAACAAATTAATACAAGCCTTAAACTAGAATATAAAAAAGTGTTTGGTGATAAGGCTGCTGGTATAAAAGGAAGAGCAAATCTATTATACAATAAAGTAAAGTTTGTAGAAATGCGAGATGGCACAGAACAGGCTAGAAAAATATTTTTCTTAGATACTGAGCAAATGGGAGCAGTAGCATATGCTGCTAAACAGGGTGATGATTTTCTTGTTCAAAACACACATTGGCAGGGTCTGAATACTTTGTTTGAAAAGGGCGGAGCTCCTATAAAAAGAACATATACTCCTGAACCTACTGCAGAAAACCCTAATCCTACTCCTGTAAATATCTATGTAGACGATACATCTACTTTAGATGATTTAATTAGAGTGCGTTCTGAATTTAATAGCGTAAGACAAGAAAACTTAGGTAACATAAGAGGACACGATGCTGGCGAAAATCAAATAGCCATAACTAGATACTTAGATGATAACACTGACCAACTGTTAAAAGAAGCTAATGCTGAATACTTTGATGCTGCAGAAACATGGAAAGGTGGTCTAGGTGCTAGGGTAATGGAAACAGATGTAAAAGGTAGTGGAGCTAATATAGCTACGCCATTTAAAATACATGATATATTAATAGAAGGTATTTTAAATGATCCTAATCAAGTCGGAACAAGGTTAATAGATTTATTTGGTGATAAAAAACTAGGCATGGAATATCTTACAAAATCTATAGCACATAGAATACATATGGGTAGACCTTTTACTGAAGATGAATTTAGTAAAATAAGAATGTTTTATAACTTACAAAGTAAAGTAGAAACTTCTGGAGGAGATTTAATTCAAGGAGTGCCTACACAAAGAACACCTATATTAGGTAGAGATGCTGCTTCTGGTTTTAATTATAATGAAAATTTAAAAAAATTAAATAGTCTATATGGTGCTAGGACAAGAATACAAGAGCAAGTTGATAATGCAGTAAATACTTTTAGAAGAGGGCGAATTAGAGAAACAGAGCAAGCCCTTATAGATGAAGGTAATTTAAACATAATGTTTAAAGGTTTAGGTATTGAGCCAGGCAAAAGAAGTATGGATGATTTTTATAACCGATTAAATAGTAATACTCCTGAAGGTATTGAAGAATTAAAAACAAGTTTTTTTAATAACTATAGTGGTCCTTTAACAGAACAAGATTTTGATAATGCTATATTACATGTTGTTAAAACTCAATTAGTAAGACAGTTTAGAGATGCTAGTAATACAGCAAGAGTTCCTCCTAAACCTGTACGTAAAATAACAGGTAGAACTGATATAGAAGGTACTGAAACAGAAAAAAGAGGATGGGTAGCACAATTAACCATAGAAGCTGATGGGTATCAGCAAGTACTAAATAACAATGAAAACATATTAAATTATATTTTTACTAAAATGCCTACCGCAAAAGCAGATGTTGATACATTAAAAGGTATACAATTATTAGAAAGGGGTCCACTTACACCTGATTCAAAAATAACAAAAGGTAAAATAAGAAATGTTCCTACACCTACTTCTTTTTCTACATACCAATCTTATCTATGGGCTTATATGAGAGGTATTGTAGGAGCTAAATGGATATTAGCACAAGCAGGTAGAACCCATCTAGCGAACATGAACGCTAAAATGTTTGTTCAAGTATTAACAAATAAAGATGCAGCTTCTATGATGTATAAAATAAGTAATGGTCAAAGTTTAAATTATCGAGAAAAATTAAGATTTAAAGATTTTTTTATTTCTATAATGCCTTCACTAAGTGATGTGTATGGTGACATGACTGAAGGAGAAAGACTAGGCAGACAAGGTGCATGGGATAAAAAATTTGATAAACTTATGGAATTAGTTGCTGAAGGAAATTTGCCTACCTTCTTTGATAAAATGGATGCTACCTCTTTTGAACTTAAAGCAGATGAAATAAAATCTTTAGAAAAACAGGCAAAAGAATTAAACTTACAATAATAAAATCACAATAGGAGATTGATGTGATACAGAGATTACGAGAGTATGCCATAATAGGTATAGCTTTAGGTATAGTCACAAGTGTGGCATTTGG
>MDTA01137712.1_pt1 | contig 10518 bp, 10 predicted proteins | sample 811151 | NCBI WGS metagenome assembly MDTA01 (sample SAMN05326648, study PRJNA326480) | marine metagenome | isolation source: seawater | place: Indian Ocean: South | collected 2010 | reverse complement strand
TCAGATTATGCAGAAGACTTGAGAATTGATAAAAGCATTTTAGCACAACATGCAGAGTCCTATAGAAAAATTAGAAATACATTTAGATTTATGTTGGGTAATTTAAAAGATAAATTTGAAAAACAAAACTTTCAAGAATTAGAGCTAAACAACTTTGATGAATTAGAACAATTTATATTACATAAGATCTATAATATTGGTAAATCTGTTGAAAATAACTTAAGAAATTATAATTTTCACAAACTATATAAAGAGTTGTTAAACTTTTGTACTTTAGATCTATCGTCTTTCTATTTTGATATAAGAAAGGACGTGCTCTATTGTGATAGCATAAATTCGAAAAAAAGAAAAAATTGTGTAATAGTTTTAAACGTTATATTGGAAAGTTTAATAAAATGGTTTGCACCTATTTTAGTTTTTACAACGGATGAAATTTATAGCTTAATAAATAAAGACAAAAAAAACATTCATGAACACCTATTTGTAAAAGTGCCAGAAAATTGGAGAAATGAAAAATTAAATGAAAAGTGGGATGAGTTATTCAAAATTAAACAGGAGGCAAATATAGCAATAGAGGAAAAAAGAGCTACAAAAGAAATTGGATCAAGTTTGGAGGCAGAGATTAAATTAAAAGTTGGAAAAAAACAATTTGAATTTTTAGAAAATTTAGATTTAGCGGAATATTTAATTACATCTAAAGCAGAAAAAATTTTATCACAAGATAAAGAAATAAAAGTTGAAGTTAGCAAAGCGACGGGTAATAAATGTGAGAGATGTTGGAAAATTTTAGAAAAAAAATGTGAGAGAACTGAGTGTCCAATAAAATAAATAATTTAAGAGAAATAAAAAAAGAATTTTCAAAAAAAAATAATATTTACTTTCTCGTTCTTATATTCATTATTTTTGTCACAGATAGAATTTCAAAATTGAAAATCATCAGAAGCTTTAGCGATGATACTTATTACTTAAATGATTTTATTAATCTTGACTTGATTTGGAATATTGGGATAGGATTTGGTCTTTTAAGTACAGACTCGAGTCTATTGTACAATTTTGTTTCTATTATAGTTGCTGTAGTAATAATTTATTTAATTTATATTTTGATTATTTCAGATAATTTAGATAAGTTTATTCTCTCAATTATTATAGGCGGTGCATTAGGAAACTTCTACGATAGATTAATATATAAAGCAGTTCCAGATTTTATTGATGTCCATTATAACAACTTTCACTGGTTCACTTTTAATATAGCAGATATATTTATAACTATGGGTATTATGATTTTTATTATACGAGGTATTTTTATAAAAGTTTAATTATGAAAAAAGTAAGCTTTATATTTATAATCTATATTTCTTTAACATCCTGTAGCAGCATGAGTGATGCAAAAAAAGTATTAAAGAATGAAAAAGTTAATACTACAGATGAATTTCTTGTAAAAAAAAGAAACCCATTAGTTTTACCGCCTAATTTTGAAGAAGTTCCTAAACCTGGAACAAAACCCTCAAAAAACGAAAATGAAGAAGATAAAATTAAAAAGATTTTAAAAGCTCCGAAAAATGATAATACACAAAGTAGCAAATCCAAATCTGTTGAGGAGTCAATTTTAAAAAGAATACGTAAGTGATTAATAATAATTTAATTTTTAAAAATAGTATTCAAATAAAAAAAAGTCACAAAGAAGACTTTAAAAAATTATCTAAAAAGTTTGATAAAATATATTTAGACATAAAATCTGAAATTAAAAATAAGAATAGAACATTAAATATTTTAGATAAAGATTATAAATTTAGTTTTAAACTAAAAGATTTACGAAAATTTGAACAATATAAATCAGTTGTAATCATAGGAATGGGGGGATCTATTTTAGGTGCAGAAGCGATATATGGTTTTTTTCAAAGTAAAATAAAAAAAAAGTTTTATTTTTTCAATGATATAGATGAAAACAAAATTTCAGAATTTAAAAAAAAGAAAACTTAAACAAAATACTTTTCGTTGTTGTATCAAAATCAGGCAACACGATTGAAACTTTATCTAATTTATTCACATTAAATATCTTAAAGAAAAAGGCTAAAAATATTATTATTATTACAGAAAAAAAAAATAATACGTTATTTTTATTAACAAAAAAATTTGAGTTATTTTACGTAGAACACAAAAGTTATATCGGTGGCAGATACTCAGTTTTATCGGAGGTTGGAGTGTTACCAGCGTATTTAATGGGTATAAATATTTCAAAATTTCGGTCAAAAATATTTAATTGTTTAGAAAAAAAAAATAAAAAATTTTTAAAGGATAGCACAATAAAACTTGCAAATTTACTAAACTCAAAAAATTGTAATAATTTGATTTTTCTTAATTATTTTCCAGAATTAAAAAAATTCTTATATTGGGGACAGCAATTAATTGCAGAAAGTCTTGGAAAAAAAAAATAAAGGGTTTTTACCTGTTATTTCTACTGCGCCAAAAGATCATCATAGTCTGTTACAATTATATTTAGATGGACCGAAAGATAAATTATTCAATATTTTTAGTTCTGATAAAATTTCAAAAGAAAAAGTGAGAATAAATAAATATTTTGGAAACAATAATTTTTTAAATAATAAAACATTAAGTAAAATAAAAATTTCACAGAAGCTTGCTTTAATAAAGTCTTTCACAAAAAAAAATATTTCATTTAGAGAACTAAATATAAGAGGAACTAAGGAAGAAGTATTAGGGGAGCTATTTTCTTATTTTATAATTGAGACAATAATAATTGGAAAGTTGTTAAAAATAAATCCTTTTGACCAGCCAGCCGTGGAACAGGTAAAAGTTTATACAAAAAAATTACTTAAATAAATTCACCAAATATTATTTTTGACCTACCATAATTTTTTATTTCAATAACTTTTAGAATACTTTCAATGTCTTCTTTAAACTTCTTTTCTCTATGAATAATAATAATATGTTTTTTCTGATATAATTTTTTTCTTTTTATAGATTTAAGAATCTCAAGATAAAAGAAATCTTTAAAGGGAGGATCTAAAAAAATAATTTGAAATTTTTCCATTAATTTAGTTGATATTGCTTTCTCAATTTCTGAAATATAAACATTTGTTTTTTCAATTAATGATAATTTTAATAAATTTTCTTTTAATATTTTAGTAGCATCTTGATCTTTATCTATAAATGTTACTTTTTTGGCACCTCTAGAAATACATTCAATTCCAAACGATCCTATGCCCGAGTATAAATCCAATACGTTTGAATTTTTAATACTTACATTAATAAAATTTGAATGTTGCAAAATATTAAAAATACTTTCTTTAACAGTGTCTTTCAAAGGCCTTGTATTTGAATTTTTTAAAAACTTAATTGGTCTACCTTTAAATTCTCCACTAATTATTCTCATTTTAATTTATTACTTTCCAACCTATATCTTTTCTATAGAAACCTTGTTTCCAATTTAACTTTTTTATATTTTTTATAATTTTATTTCTTATTTTTAAAAAATTATTTCCCATTGATGTAATATTTAATACTCTGCCTCCATTTGATCTTAACTCATCTTTATAAAAATGGGTTCCAGCATGAAAAATATAATCTTTTTTTGATGCTTTTATTTTATTGATATTTTTTATTTTTAAATTCTTTTTGTATTTTCCAGGGTATCCTTTTGCACATACTACTATGGTCATACTTTTTTGTTTCTTCCATTTAATTTTTGTTTTTTTTAATTTATTTTTAATTGTATTATTAAATATCTCTACTATGTCTGTTTTTAATCTTGGTATTATTACCTGACATTCAGGATCTCCCATCCTAATATTATACTCTATTAAATAAGGTTCATTATTTTTAATCATCAATCCTACATATAAAAAACCATTATAAGAATTTTTTTTTCTTTTAAGTGCCTTTAAAGTCGGTTTAATTATTTTTTTTATTATTTTTTTCTCTAAAGATTTTGTAATAATGGGTGCTGGTGAATATGCACCCATACCTCCTGTATTTGACCCTTTATCATTTTCATAAACACGCTTGTGGTCTTGTGCAGTGCCAAAAAATTTAAAATTATTATCATCTACAATTATAAAATAACTAGCTTCTTCTCCCTCTAAAAATTCCTCTAGTACTACTTTTTTCGATGATTTAAATTTACCGTTAAATATTTTAGAACAATTAGAAATTACTTGCTTTCTAGTTTTGCAGATTGTTACACCTTTTCCTGCAGCCAATCCGTCAGCTTTCACAACTATTGGAAGATTAGTATTACTTAAGAATTTTCTAACTTGTTTTTGGTGTGAGCAATTTTGAAACTTAGCTGTTGGAATTTTATTTTCTGAGCATATCTTTTTCATAAAAGTTTTCGATCCTTCAAGTTTGGCCGCATACTTGTTTGGCCCAAATACTTTGACACGATTTTTTTTAAGAAAATCAACTATTCCTCTTACCAACGGCTCTTCTGGACCGACTACTACCATGTCAATATTAAATGATCTGATACTTTTAAGAACTTTTTTAAAATCTAAAATATCAATATTAACGTTTGTTGCTATATGCGAGGTGCCGGCATTACCTGGAAAACACACAATTTTGTTAACTAATTTAGACTCATTTATTTTTTTACACAAAGCATGTTCTCTTCCACCGCTACCAATTAATCCAATATTCATTGTGAGTTATATACTGTATAATTTATTGATGGTTAAAAAAAAAGCTAAACTTATTTTTAAACACAATTATTTCGATATTGTAGAGGAAGGAGACCATGTTTTGTGCGCAATATCTGGAAAAGAAATAAAGTTGGGAGATTTAAATTATTGGAACGTAGATTTGCAAGAGGCATATTTCTCTCCCATTGAAGTAAACGAGAGACTCAAAAATCAAAAAAAATAATTACTATTTCCATCTATTATGTGTCCATATCCATTGAGTCGGGTTTTTAATTATCATTTTTTCTAAAACTTCATTAAGTTTTTTAGATAGTTCGATTTTATCTTTGAAATTGTTAGGGTTTATTCTATTTTGAAATTCAATTTTAAAATGATTGTTTTCATCTCTTTCAATATACACAGGTATTATATCTAAATTAAACTTTATTGACAGTTGGGCTGGCAAAGTCGTTGTTAAAGCAGGTTCACCGAAAAAATTTATTTTTTCACCTTCACTTACTCTTTGGTCAATCATTAGTGCTATGCTGACATTATTTTTAAGATAATCTATTGACTGTCTTACACCTTTAATTCCCTTTTTTATTTGGTTATTACAAATATATTTTTTTCTTATGTGTTCCATAAAAGGATTAAGAAAAAAATTATTTAAAGGTCTATATATTGTAGCCAATGGAATATTTTTTTTTGTTATCTCCATAGACATCAATTCAAAATTTGCAAAATGGCCAGATATGAAAATGACAGGTTTTTTATCCAATAAAATCTGCGATAAATTCGCATCATCTTTGATTGATCTATGAGAATTTTTTTTTCGAAAATAATTCAAAAAAATATATTCGATAAAGGTCATTCCGTAATTTTTCCACATATCTTTACTAATTAATTTTTCATCTAGTCCAGGTACTTTATTAGAGATAATATTTAGATTTTTTGTAATTATTTTTTTTGATTTGAAAAAATTACCAAAAGTTATAAATATTGTTGCAAATATTTTTCTACTAAAATTTAAACCTATTAGTCTTCCAATTATGAAAAATAAATACACTACAAGAGATTGAAAAAAATAATTTAAAATTTTCATAGTATTTTTTTTATTGTTGAGATTAAGTATTCCTTATTTTCTAAAAACAGAGAAACTTTTAAATATTTGATTTCATTTATATTGAATTTTTTAATTTTATAGTAATCTTTTTCAGTCATAATTATTTGACAATTTTTATTTTTAGCTTCATTTAAAATATGTAAAATTTCATTTTTAGAAAAATTATAATGATCTGGAAATATCAATTTTTTCTCGACTGATAAATTACTATCTTCAAGTAATTTGAAAAAATTTTCAGGATTTCCTATTCCTGCGACAGCAACTAGTTTTTTAGATTTAAATTCTTCTATGTTTGTTGGTTTATAGACAGAATAAAATATCTTTAATTTATTATTTATCTTTAATATCTTTTCTTCAAAAACATTATCTTTTTTTCCATTGATTATAATTATCTCAGCTCTCTTTAAAGCACTTAATTTTTCTCTTAAAGGACCGGAGGGCAAAACTAATCCATTACCTATTAGCTGATTTTGGTTAAAACAAATTATTTTTAAATCCTTTTTAATAGTATAATCCTGAAAACCATCATCCATAATTACAACATCTAAACCAGAATTTTCTGCTTCTTTTAATCCATCAATTCTTTTTTTATTTATGATTATGTTTTCAAAATAATTTTTTATCATGTCATATTCATCTCTGTGATTTTTGTAATATTTTCTTAATATTGAAGTATGTTTTCCTAATTTTGATAATTCATGAGCCAAAAGTATAGATGTTGGTGTTTTACCAGTTCCACCGACATAAATGTTTCCTACACAAATAATAGGAATTTTGAAAAAGTTTACTTTAGTGAATGTTCTTTTTAAAAATATTAACAAAAGAAATATTAGCGAAACAGGAAATAATAAAATTGAAAACAATCCAATTTTCTTGTCCCAAAATTTAGGTTTAGTTAGTTTCATTAGATATAAAATTATTTAAAAGGATCATTGTATCATCCAGAGTTTTTTGACCATAGGCTTTAAGCAAGTCTGATTTTTTCTTATTTTGTTTAATATTATTTTCTAAATCTATTAGTAAATTTTTACCTAATTCATCATAATTATTTACAACCTGAGAAATATTATTTTTTTCTAAAATTTCATAAATTTCTTCAAAATTATAAACATATGGTCCGTGATAAATTTTACAATCTAGCTTTGCAGCCTCAATAGGATTTTGCCCCCCAACTTTTTCTAATCTCTTAATCATTGATTTGCCAATAAAAACACTCCGTGCATATTTAAAAAATTCATTTAATACTCCAAAATAATTTACAATTATTATTTGCTTGTTTTCTAAGATTACTTCATTTGGATTTAGAATTTGAACGTTTAAATCCATTTTTTCAGCCAAAGTTTTAATTTTTTTTGATCTCTCAATATGTCTTGGTGCTATAATTGTAATTACATTTTTATATTTTTTTTTTAGAATTAAATGGGTTTTTAAACAAAAAATTTCTTCTTCTTCGTGTGTGCTAGCTGCAAACCAAAATTTGTTTGTTGAAAAAAATTTTTCATTAAGACTTTTAATTTTTTTTTCATCAACTTTACCAATAAATTTAATATTTCCTTTAAAAAAAATATTTTGTACATTTAATTTTTCTAAAAATTTTTTAGTCTCAAAATTAGAGCACATACATAATTTAAATATATTAAAAATTTTTTTTGCAGTGACAGGAAACATTATCCATTTGCTGTAAGATTTTGCAGTTAACCTTGCATTAAGAAGAGCAATAGGAATATTATGATTTTTTGTTTTTAAAATTAAATTTGGCCAAATTTCGGAGTCAATTAAAAAAATTCTATCCGGCTTCCATTTAGATATAAATTTTTCTATTAAAAATGGAACATCTAAAGGTAAATATCTATGAAAAATATTATCACTATTAATAAATTCTTTTTTTGCAAGATTTCCTGAACTTAAAGTAGTCGTAGTGATTAGAAAGCTGTAATTTTTATTATGCATATTTAATTGATGTATTAATGGAATTATACTTCTAAATTCACCTATGCTAGCTGCATGAAACCATAAAAGCTTAGAATTTTTTTTATTAATAATATTAAAACTTGAGGGAAAAATCTTTTCTTTAAATCGAGTTAAGTCCTCTTTACCAAGAAATCTTCTCAAGTAAATCATTAAAACCAAAAAAGGATATAAAAAAGTGCTTAATACTTTGTATAAAAGTATCATTATTTTAATTGCTTTTTATAAAGAGATTTATATTCATCACAATTGTTTATTAAAAATTCGTGATTACCTGAATTGATAATGCACCCATCTTTGATTACAAAAATTTTATCTGAATTATGTATTGTTGAAAGTCTATGAGCAATAACCAGGGTTGTTTTATTTTTTGTTAGATTATTTATAGCATTTTGAACAGTTTCCTCAGACTCGGTATCTAAAGAGGAAGTTGCTTCATCAAGAAGGATAATTGGTGATTTTTTTAAAACAGCTCTTGCTATTGATATCCTTTGTTTTTGGCCACCAGATAATTTAACACCGTTTTCTCCAATAATTGTCTCGTATCCATCTGGTAATTTTTTAATAAATTCATGAGCTGCAGCAAACTTACAAGCCTCCTCAATTTCTTGCTGTGTAGCATTAGTATCAGCATACGCAATATTATTCTTTATGCTTTCGTCAAATAAAATTACATCTTGGCTAACTAGTGAAATATTCTTTCTTAAAGAATTAAGCGAAATATTTTTTATATTTTGATTATCAATTAGTATTTCTCCATTTTGAGGATCATAAAATCTAGGTAATAAATTTATGATGGTGCTTTTACCAGCGCCACTATGACCTACAAAGGCAGACATAGACCCACCACTGATTGTTATATTTACGTCTCTCACTGCTTTTTCTGCAGTGTTGTCATATTGAAAAGAGACATTTTTAAAATTTATATTAGATTTTTTAATTTTTAATTTTGGCAAGTTTTCGTTATTTTTAATTTCAATGTTTTTATCTATAATATCTGATATTCTTTTAAAAGCCGTAGCACCCTGATAAATTGCCATGTTAATTGTCGCCAATGATCTAATTGGTTGATAAGCCAACATCATAGCTGCCAGAAATGAAAAAAAACTATTAACCTCAAGTTCTCCTGCAGCTATTAATTGACCTGAAAAAAAAATAAACCCAGCTATCATAAAGCCCGTTAATGTTTCCATTATCGGTGTAGCTCTTACCAAGACACTGTTTATCTTTATATTTTTTTCTACTAAGTCATTAATTATTTTATTTGCATTGTGACTTTCCTCATTTTCTTTTTGATAAATTCTGATCATTTTAGAACCTTTAAAAATTTCAGATAAAAAGGATGTGAGTTTTCCAGACAACTCGCCAGCTTGGCCAACAGCCTTTCCTATTCTTTTACCGAGGCTCTTTGCAAAGCCTGCAGCCAAAGGCATCATTAAAATTGCAAATGACGCAAGCTTCCAATTTTGATAAAACATTAACGAAACTAAAGCTATAACTGAAAAACTATCTTTCATGATGTTTAAAACACCTGTACTCACTAAATTTTGAATTTGATGAGCATCAAACATTATATTAGAAATATATTTTCCAGAGTGTCTATTTTCTAAAGTTTTAATATCTGAAGTTAAAATATTTTTAGCAATTTTTTTTTGTAGTTCTCCCGCAACCTCTTGTCCGACCCTTATTATATTCATCCTAGCAAAGTATAACGAAAGACCTTTTGTCGAAAAGGAAACTATGATTAACAAAGGTATTAACCATGCTAAAGTTCTATCTTTTTCAATAAAGATTTTTTTTACTGCTGGATCGAGCAGCCAAGCTATTGCAGAAGTGCTTCCAGCAACTAGTATGGATAATATTAAAGCAAAAATTATTCTTTTGATATGTTTCTTAACATACTCAACATAAAGGCGAATTAATAATTTTTTTAAAACTTTTAGTTCCATTTAAAAATTAATTGATAAAATACCCAAAAACAGTAATAGACCAGAAAAATTGTTTAGCTTAAACATTTTTAAACATTCTATTGGTTTATCTTTTTCAAATTTAAATAATTGATAAATAAGGCTTAATATAAAAAATAGTAGAATTATCGAAAATATATTCATACCTAAATTATTTTTAAACAAATAAGTTATAAGCACAAAATTTGTAATATATGAAAATGCTACAAATAATTTAATATTTTTCTTAAATTTTAATGAAGTGGATTTTAAACCAATGATTTCATCTTCATACATGTCTTGTGCTCCATAAATCGTGTCATAACCCAATGTCCAAAATATGGCCGATATGTAAAGTATGAAAATTTCAAGTGTAATATCATAATTTATTGCAGCCCACGCCATAATAATACCCCAGTTGAAAGTAACTCCTAAAAAAAGCTGAGGCCAATAAGTAATTCTTTTCATGAAAGGATAGGAGAAGGCCAACAACATTGAACTCATGCCAAGCAAAATTGTAAGCAAGTTAAATTGTAATAAGATTAAAAATGCAAATAAACAAAGAATAAAAACATAAATTAATGCGCGCTTTACTGTAATTTGACCGGATGCGATCGGTCGTATTTTTGTTCTAGAAATTTTTTTATCAAAATCCTTATCTACGATATCATTAAATATACATCCTGCACTTCTCATTAATACTGAGCCAAAAAAAAATAATATTAGGTAATATATAAATAAATTTAGATTTTGATTATAAAGGTAAGCATATGCCAATCCCCATGAACAAGGCCAAAATAAAAGCATAAAACCAATTGGTTTATTTAGTCGAGCTAAGTCTATG
>MDTA01137382.1_pt1 | contig 10518 bp, 5 predicted proteins | sample 811151 | NCBI WGS metagenome assembly MDTA01 (sample SAMN05326648, study PRJNA326480) | marine metagenome | isolation source: seawater | place: Indian Ocean: South | collected 2010 | reverse complement strand
TGCATTTTTAATTTTAAAAGTGTAATCATGAACTCCAGTAACTGGTCTTAATTTAATTTCTTTTAATTCAATTTTTTTTTGCTTTTTTTTTGCTTTGTTGATCTTTTTTTGCTGATCATACTTATATTTACCCATATCCATAATTTTACAGACTGGTGGGCGAGCATTCGGTGCTATTTCAATTAAATCCAAGTTTTCATATTTTGCTTTTGAAATTGCATCTTGGAGATTTAGTATTCCAAGATTTGCACCATCCTGATCTATAACCTGAACCTCTGGAGAAGTTATTCTATTATTAAACCTTGGTCCCTTAGGTTTTGATCTTTTTTGAAAATAGTTTTGTTTAGGAAATGGCACTTAATTTATGGGGCTTTACTTAATTGTAAGAATTTATCTAAAAATTTTTTTAAATCCATATTTTCTTGTTTATTGGTATTCAACTTTCTAATAGTTACTGTATTAGAGTCAACTTCTTTTTTTCCACAAATAAGTAATATTGGTATTTTTTTTAAAGAATGCTCTCTTATTTTATAATTCAAGTTATGATTTTTTAGATCTACGATACTTGAGATACCAATTTTCTTAATTTCTGTGTTTACTTTTTTGGCGTAATCATCAAAATCGTCAGAAACCGGTATTACTACAGTTTGAATAGGAGAAATCCAAAAAGGAAGTTTACCTGAGTAATTTTCAATTAAAATTCCAATAAATCTCTCCAAAGAACCAAACAAAGCTCTATGCAACATTACAGGAACTTTTTTCGATCCATCTTTATCAACATAATAAGCTCCTAATCTTGCAGGTAAATTTAAATCAACTTGTAAAGTTCCACATTGCCAGTCTCTTCCAATTGCATCTCTAAGTACAAATTCAATTTTTGGTCCATAGAAAGCTCCCTCACCTTTGTTAATACTGTATTCCAGTTTTGTTTTTTTTATGGCTTGTATTAAAGCTTTTTCCGATTTGTCCCATACATCATCATCTCCAACTCGAATTTCAGGTCTATCAGAATATTTTAGAATTACATTTTCAAATCCTAAGTCTTTATATATTTCTAAAATTAAATTTGTCACGGTAATACACTCTTCGGTTATTTGATCTTCAGTACAGAATATATGAGCATCGTCTTGTGTGAATGCTCTAACTCTAAGAAGACCATGCAAAGAACCTGATGGTTCATATCTATGAACTTTTCCAAATTCTGATAATTTTAATGGGAGGTCTCTATAACTTTTTAAACCTTGGTTAAAAACCTGAACACATCCAGGACAGTTCATAGGCTTTATAGCAAAAATTTTTTCATCAGGTGTTTTTGAAGTGTACATATTATCTCCAAATTTATCCCAGTGACCTGATTTTTCCCAGAGTGACCTATCTAAAATTTCAGGAGTATTAATTTCTTCATACCCAGCTTTATCTTGTTTTGCTCGCATATAAGAAATTAATTTTTGGAATAAGCTCCACCCTTTTTGATGCCAAAAAACTGAGCCTGGACTTTCCTCTCTAAAATGAAATAAGTCCATCTCTTTACCTATTTTTCTATGGTCTCTTTTTTCAGCCTCATCTAATCTATTTAAATACTGCTCTAGATCTTTTTTTGAACTCCAGCAAGTACCGTAAATTCTTTGTAGCATTTCATTATTTGAATTACCTCTCCAATATGCTCCTGACACTTTGGTGAGTTTAAATGCTTTACCAATTTTGCCTGAAGAGGTTAAATGAGGACCTCTACACAAATCATGCCAAGTATCACCATGGTGGTAAACAGATAGTTCCTCATTTTGAGGAATACTTTCTATGATTTCAGCTTTATATTTTTCACCAATATCTTTAAAATGTTTTATTGCTTTTTCTCTTGCCCAAACCTCTCTTTTTGTTATTACATCTCGATCAATTATATCAGACATCTTTATTTCTATTTTTTTTAAATCATCTGCTGTGAAAGGATCCTGTCTTGCAAAATCATAATAAAAACCATTTTCGATAACTGGACCAATAGTTACTTGGGTACCAGGAAACAATTCTTGAACTGCCATGGCCATTATATGTGCTGCATCATGTCTTATAACCTCTAAACCCTCTTTATCTTTATCTGTAATAATTCTAACACTAGCATCACCAGAAATTTCTTGAGTTAAGTCTTTTAATTTACCATTAACTTCGATAACTAATGCTTTTTTTGCTAAAGACGAACTTATTTTTTTTGCAATATCTAATCCATTAACAGCTCTTTCAAAGCTTAATTTATTTCCATCAGGTAATTTAATATTTGGCATTTATTAATTTTTTGTACTCTGAATAAGTACTATTACACATTTTTTCAACATTAAATTTTAGAATAACATTTTTTCTTCCTTCGGATCCAATCCCATTAACAGTAACTTCGCTAAGATTTAATATTTCAGATAGTTTTTCACTAAGATTTTTTACATTTCCTGCCTCAAAAAGAAATCCTGTCTTATCATTTATAATTGTCTCATTAGACCCACCTATATTACTTGCAATTATGGGTTTTTCCATTGACTGCGCCTCAACTGAGATCCTCCCAAATGCTTCGGGCTCTACAGAGCAAGATACAACTACATCAGAAATCTCGTATGCTATAGGCATTAAATCTAAATGTTCTACAAATATAACATTGTTACTTAATCTATGTTGCTCTACTAATCTGATTAATTTTTTTTTGTAAATTTTTCTACCTTGATCACTACCTAATATTACTGCGGTAAAATTTAAATCTGACATTGATTTTTTTAAATCACCTATAGATTCAATAAACATTTCTTGGCCTTTCCATTCAGTCAATCTTCCCGGTAGTAGAATTATTTTTTTATCCTCGCTAATGTTCCATTTTTTTCTGAGTAAATTTTTATCACTATCTTTTATTTTTTTTGGATTAAAATATTCTGTATTAATTCCTCTAAATATTACTAAAAGCTTCCTTTCTTGATTGATGTAATTTGAATAATTATCCTTTATATGTGAGAATATAAAGTTGGATCCTGCTATTATTAAGTCAGATCTAACCATTACAGAATTATACCATTTTTTTAAATTAGATTTAAAGTTATATGTCCCGTGAAAAGTTGTTACAAATTTTCTTTTGGTCAATTTCGTAGCTATGAGACAAGACCAAGCTGGAGCTCTGCTTCGTGCATGAACAATGTCTATATTTAAAGTCAAAATTATAAAAAACAAAATTATAGAATTAATTATTATTAAAATAGGATTTTTACTATGGACAGGTAATCTTATTAATTTTACTTTTTTTTTATTTATAAATTTTATTAAAGGGCCTCCACTTGTGACGATATATGACTTACAATTATTTTCATAAAGATAATGAGCTAGATCAAAACAACCAGTTTCAGCTCCTCCGTAACCAAGTTTGGGTATAACTTGTAAAATTTTAATTTTTGATGACATCAATACTAATTATATAGTAAGTAATAATTTGAATAAACTTTTATGAAAAGAATTAAATATATCAAAATATCAAATAAAATTAAGGTTAGATATTTAACAAACAACTTAAAGAAGAATCCATATGTTGTTTTTTTACATGGTTTTATGTCTGATATAGAGGGTGAGAAACCCAAAACTATTAGCAGATTGTGTAGTAAGCTAAAAATAGGATTTATTGCAATTGAATATTCGGGACATGGAAAATCATCAGGAAAATTTACTGATGGAAATATTACTAAATGGAGCAATCAAGTAAGCTTTTTAATACAGAAAAAATTAAAAAATAAAAAAATTATTTTAGTAGGCTCAAGTATGGGATCATGGATATCAGCTTTACAATTTAAAAAGTTTGAAAAGCAAATTAAAGGATTTATTGGGATAGGGTCTGCACCTGAGTTTCTTGAACAGGTTATGTGGAAAAATTTTACAAAAAAAATGAAAAATGAAACTATAAAAAAAGGTATATTTAATTTAAAACATGGCGGTTATGAATATCCAATTACTCATCAACTAATTAAAGATGGAAGGAATAATAAAGTTTTAAACAAGAGAATAAAGTCAAATATACCTGTAACTTTATTCCATGGTTCAAAAGATGAAACAGTGCCTGCAATATTTTCAAAAAGATTAATAAAAATATTTATAAATGCAAAAAAAAAATTAGTAATAATAAAAAATGGTGATCATAGTTTGTTCTCAAAACAAAACAGCAGAAAAATATTAAAAGAAATTCAAAACTTTGTTAAAAAACAAAATTAACTTGCATATCCATGTATTTTTTTTAAAGATATAGGATTTTCAAGTTTATCTAGCATTTCTTTTGGACAAATTTGATAAAACTTATCAATTTCAGTTCCAAAATTATTATAAATCTTTTCTGAAACCTTTGAATTTGTCTCTTTGAAATGTTTGCTTATTAAATTTTTTAAAAAGTTTTTCCAATAATCCGTTTCGATTTTTTGCCATATTACTGTTTCTGGATTAACTCTTTTATCAAAATCACCATTCTCATCATAAACGAACGCCATTCCTCCAGTCATACCTGCGCCAAAATTATCTCCGGTATTTCCTAGTATTGCTATATTACCACCTGTCATATATTCACATCCGTTAGAACCACATCCCTCAACTACAGATGTTGCTCCAGAATTTCTTACAGCAAATCTTTCACCAGCTTGACCAGCTGCAAATAGTTTTCCAGATGTTGCGCCATATAACACTGTATTGCCTATAATTGTATTCTCACTCGATATTAAATTGCTCTCATCTCTTAATTTAATTGAAATTGTAGCTCCGGATAAACCCTTGGCCACATAATCATTTGCATCTCCTTTTAAAATGAGCTTCAATCCTTTTGTACCAAAAGCCCCAAATGACTGACCTGCTGATCCTGTAAATTTAATTTTTACTGACTCTTCGGATAACTTATTATTTCCGAATTTTTTATATAGGTTATATGAGATTCTGGTCCCTACAGCCCTATCGGTATTTCGAATTTGATAAGTTTTTTCATTTATAATTTTTTTATCAATACATTCTTCAATTTCATTCCAAATTTTTTGATCGAGAGTATCTGGAACATGATTAATTATTGGTTTTTCACAAAATCTTTTATTTTTACCAGGGTCCGCCTGAACAAACAAAGGATTAAGGTCTAAATCATCTAAATTAGAAGATCCTTTGCTAACTTGTTTTAGTAAATCAGTTCTACCAATAATTTCATTCAAGCTTTTGAAACCTAATTCAGCAATTATTTCCCTGACCTCTTGAGCTATAAATTTGAACAAATTTACAACTTTTTCTGGTGTACCGGTAAATTTCTGTCTCAAGATTTCATCCTGCGTACAAACACCAACAGGACATGTATTTGAATGACATTGTCTTACCATTATACAACCCATTGCCACTAATGAGGTAGTAGCTACGCCATATTCTTCGGCACCCATCATAGCAGCAATAACAACGTCTCTTCCAGTTTTAATTCCACCATCAGTTTTAAGTGTAACAGTATGTCTAAGATTATTTAACGTAAGAACTTGATTAGCTTCAGTAAGACCCATCTCCCATGGAATTCCAACATATTTAACACTGGTTTGTGGTGAAGCGCCTGTTCCACCATTATGCCCAGAAATTAAAATTATATCTGCTTTTGCTTTAGCTACTCCAGCTGCGATAGTACCTACACCGGATGAGGCCACTAATTTCACACTGACTCTTGCTTTAGGATTAATTTGTTTCAAGTCATAAATTAACTGTGCTAAATCCTCAATAGAATAAATATCATGATGTGGGGGTGGAGATATTAGAGTTACTCCTTTCGTTGAATGTCTCAATCTAGCTATTTCATCTGTAACTTTAAAACCTGGTAGTTGCCCTCCTTCACCAGGCTTAGCGCCTTGTGCAATTTTGATCTCAATTTCGTTACAATTATTTAAATAGTCAACTGTGACTCCAAATCTTGCCGATGCTATTTGTTTTACACGAGAATTTGCAGAGTCTCCATTGGACATCGCCTTAAACCTCTCAGCATCTTCTCCTCCCTCGCCACTACATGAGGCTCCCTTTATTCTATTCATGGCAATTGCTAAAGTCTCATGCGCTTCTTTAGATAAAGCTCCATGAGACATACTTCCACTTCCAAATCTTTTTAAAATATTTTCAACAGGTTCAACTTGATCTAGTTTTACAGGTATTTTTTTGTTGAAGTCAATTAAATCTCTTAAATTAATAGGTGGTAAATCATAGATACCCTTTGCATATTTTTTGTAAGTCTCATAAGATCTATTTGCTACCGCACTTTGCAGAAGGTGAATTAATTTACCTTGATATTGGTGTTTTTCTCCATTTTTTCTATATCTATAAATTCCACCAATAGGAAGAATATTATTATTAGTTTGAAAAGCATCTTTATGTATACCTCTAATTTTTTTTTCAATTCCAGTTAATCCGATCCCAGAAATTTTTGATGTTATCCCTGGAAAGTATTCGTTTACAATAGTTCTGCTCAATCCGACTGTCTCAAAATTACAACCTCCTCTATAAGAACTTAATACAGATATGCCCATCTTAGACATTATTTTAAGCAATCCAAGATTAACAGATTTAATATATCTATTTATACAATCCTCGAAGCTTAAGTTATTAAATAATTTTTTTTTATATCTTTCGAACAAACTATCGAATGCTAAATAAGGATTTATTGTGGTGGCGCCTACTCCTATGACTGTTGCAAATGAATGGGTATCTAAACATTCTCCAGATTGCACGTTTATTGAAACATAGCCTCTAAGTCCCAATTTAACCAAGTTAGTGTGTATTGCTCCTACGCTTAACAATGTAGGTATTGGGAATTTATTTTCTGTTATATTTTTATCAGAAATAACTATTTGTGTTATACCTTGCCTGACTGCAATTTCAGTATCTTTCTGAAGTCTATTTAAAGCATATTCTAATGTCTCACCATCCTTGAATGTACAATCGAAAATTTTGTAATTGTTTCCAAAATAACTTATAAATTTTTCAAACTGTGAATTAGATAATATTGGGCTATTCAAAACATAAATATTTTCTTCTGTAAGATTGTTAAAATCTAAAATATTTCCAAGGTTTCCAAAACGTGTTTTTAAACTCATAACTTTATTTTCTCGTAAAGAGTCAATAGGTGGGTTTGTTACTTGACTAAAATTTTGTCTAAAATAATGGTATAAGGGTCTATATTTGTCAGAAAGTACAGCAAGAGGTGTGTCATCGCCCATAGATCCAGTAGCTTCTTTCGCATCTTCTGCCATCGGATGTAAAATTAATTCTAAGTCCTCTAAACTATACCCAAACGTATGTTGACGTTTTCTTAATTCTACACCTTCAAAGTTATTATACTCTTTTTCGATGAGAAATTTTTTATCTAAGTCGATTATTTGATTATTAAAATCTTTGTATTCTTTAGCTAAATAATCTTTGATTTGACCATTAGTAAAGACTTTACCTTTTTCAATTCTAACACCGATTATTTCGCCTGGTCCTAATCTTCCCTTTCTAATAATTTTTTTTTCGTTTAAATCAACCATTCCAGTTTCAGATCCAGCAAATAGCAAGTTATCCCGAGTAATAGTAAATCTTAAAGGTCTTAATCCGTTCCTATCAGATGCTGCTATTACCCACTCATTATCAGTTCCAGCTAAAGCGGCTGGACCATCCCAGGGCTCCATTGTACTATTTAAAAAATTAAAAAGTTTTAAATGATTATTGGGTAAAATTTTGCTTTTTTTAGACCAAGCGTCGGGAATTAACATCAATTTCGCTAACGGTGCTGAGTGACCTGACATACTTAAAAGCTCAAATACATTATCTAAGGAGGCAGAGTCAGAATTACCCTCTGGGATAACAGGTTTTAAATTTTCCATGTTATCATATTTAGAGTCGTACATTTCTTGCTCATGAACTTTCATCCAATTTACATTACCTTTCAGAGTGTTAATCTCACCATTGTGTGCAATAGATCTAAAAGGTTGAGCAAGATCCCAACTTGGTGCAGTATTTGTTGAAAATCTTTGATGAAAAATAGCATATCTTGAGACAAATCTCTCATCCTTTAAGTCTATATAAAAATCTGAAAGCGCTTCTGCTAAAAACATACCTTTATAAATAATTGATTTAGAGCTGAAAGAGCAAATGTAAAAATTATTTAAATATTTTTTCCTACAAGATTTTTCAATTTTTCTTCTTGTCTCATAAAGTTTTCTCTCCAAATCTTTATTTTTTATTTCTTTATTATTTATTTTAAACAAAACTTGTGCAATTTCTGGTCTAGTAAATTCAGCTTTTTCTCCTAGAACTTTTGGATCAACTGGTACTTGTCTCCATCCATATATGTAAAAATCGTTTTTTGTTAATTCACTTTCAACAATGGTTCTGCAACTTTCTTGTGCGGAATAATCGTTTCTTGGAAGAAAGATCATTCCAACGCAAACTTCATCGTCTGAATTGTGTTTGTGACCTGTTGCTTGAATTTTTTCGACAAAAAAATCTGAAGGAATCTCAATGTGAATTCCAGCTCCATCACCAGTCTTTCCATCTGCATCGACAGCACCCCTGTGCCAAACAGCTTTAAGAGCTTTTATACCGTACTCTACTACTTTTCTACTTTTTTTACCTTCTGTTGAAGCAACTAATCCAACACCACAAGCATCATGTTCCATTTTTTCCGAGTAAACATGATTTTCTTTTAATATTTTAATGTTTTTATCTCTTAAAATCATTATGCCACTCTTCTCTCTTTTTTTGAATTTATAAATTTAATTATTTGTTCTGAAACATCTCTTCCATCTTTTATAGCCCAAACAACTAAAGATGCTCCTCGAACAATATCCCCAGCAGCAAAAACTCCTGGGATTGATGTTTGCATTGTATCAAAATCTATTTTAACTGTCCCCCACCTTGACACTTTTAATCTATTCTCATTAAATAAGTTAGGTAAGTCTTCTGGATCAAAACCTAGTGATTTAATTACAAGATCTGCATTAATTGTATAATTTGACCCTTGAATTATTTCCGGTCTTCGTCTTCCACTATCATCAGGCTCACCAAGTTTAATCTTATTTACTTCAACACTTTCAACTTTGTTATTTCCATTAAATTTTGAAGGACTAGATAACCAAATAAATTCAACTCCCTCCTCTTCAGCATTTTTTACCTCCCTTGCTGAACCAGGCATATTTTCTTTATCTCTCCTATATAAGCATTTGACTGATTTTGCTTCTTGTCTGATTGCAGTTCTCACACAATCCATTGCCGTATCGCCACCACCTATAACAACTACATCTTTTCCTTTTGCGTTTAAAGTTCCATCATCAAATAGTTGAACTTTGTCTCCTAAACCCTTTTTGTTTGAGGCGGTCAAAAATTCCATCGCAGGAAAAATATTTGCTAGATCACTACCAGGAAGATTAATTTCTCTAGCTTTATAAACTCCTGTAGCAATTAAAACTGCATCATGTTTTTCTTTTAAATCTTTTAAAGTAGCATCCTTACCAACTTCAAAATTATGTACAAATTTTATTCCACTTTTTTCCAATAGTTCAGTCCTTCTTTGAACAACATATTTCTCAAGTTTAAAATTTGGAATTCCATAAATTAAAAGTCCTCCTGATCTATCATATCTGTCATATACTGTTATTTGAAAATTTTGTTTTCTTAATTCTTCTGCACAAGCCAATCCTGCAGGACCAGCACCGATTATACCAATGCTTTCGTTTTTTTCCTTTTTAACTTCAATTGGTTTAATCCAGCCTTGTTCCCAAGCATTTTCAGTAATGAATTTTTCTACAGATCCGATTGTTACAGTACCGTGGCCAGATTGCTCTATAACACAATTACCCTCACACAATCGATCTTGGGGACATATTCTACCACAAACTTCAGGCATATTATTCGTACTTTGTGAGAGATGATAAGCTTCCTCTAATCTTCCCTCTGCAGTCAATTTTAACCAATCAGGTATATTATTACTTAATGGGCAGTGAACTTGGCAAAAGGGAACACCACACTGAGAACATCTGCTTGATTGTTCTTTAGCTTTAGGAGATATAAATTCTTTATAAATTTCATTAAAATCGTCTTTTCTATCCTGAACATCTCTTTTAGGTGGAGTTTGTTGACCTAAATTTACAAATTTAAGCATTTTTTCTGACATTGTGATGGACTCCTATACTAAAATTTAACTTGGTAAAAGTTAAATAAGGTCAATAATACTGTCTCTTTTTTTGAAAATGTACCTGTTTTAAGCCATTTTGTTAAAAATAGCATAGTAGATATGCATTCATTGAATTGCTTTATTTTGTTTTTATTTAGTTTAGGAGAATTTAATTAATGATCTATTATTTTGATATTTTTATACTTTCAATCCTACAAGGTATAACTGAGTTCATTCCAGTAAGTTCATCTTCACATTTGTTATTATTTTCTAAATTCAAAGATTTTAATTATATGTCATTAGAAATTGATGTAAGCCTGCACTTAGGTTCACTTATAGCAATAATTATATATTTTTGGAAAGAC
>MDTA01200359.1_pt1 | contig 10519 bp, 11 predicted proteins | sample 811151 | NCBI WGS metagenome assembly MDTA01 (sample SAMN05326648, study PRJNA326480) | marine metagenome | isolation source: seawater | place: Indian Ocean: South | collected 2010 | reverse complement strand
ATTACAGTCCAAAGGTTTAATTAAAATAGAAAATTTCAAAAAAAATCCAAATAAACTTAACTACTTTTATGTCTTAACACCCAAGGGTATTGCACAAAAAACCAAGCTTACCTTGAATTATATGAAAAGAAAAATGAGCGAATACGACGAGTTAAAGAAAGAACTCAAGGGAAAATAAAATGTGGACAGTATTGAAATTTGATAAAAAAAATCTGGCCTTACTTAAAGAAGACTTGACAGGAAAATTAGGTAAAGAATTTAAGATCTACATCCCAAAATTACAAATTCAAAAATTTAAAAATAATAAATTAATTAATAAAGAGTTTAATTTACTGGGAGATTATTTATTCTGCTTTCATAAAAGTTTAGAATGTAAAAAAACAATTAATTCGTTAAGGTTCACAAGAGGCCTAAAATATTTTTTAGAGGGTTTTGTAGAATCACAAAAAGACATAGAAAAATTTATTAGTAAGTGCAAAGACTTAGAGGGCGAAGACGGTTTTCTCGCAAGAAATTTCTTTGATTTAGAAATGAATAAAAAATATAGATTTTCATCTGGGCCTTTTACTGACAGAATCTTTCAAATTATTAATTTACAAAGAAATAGAATTAAGATTTTAATGGGTAATATAAAAACTACAATTAAAAAGAAAGAATTTTTATTTACCCCAGTCTAGAAAATAGAAATGAGAAAGAGAGATGTAGAAGTATACTTTTTGCAAAGTGCGGAGCATTGGTTAAATAGATTATGAAGTCATTAGTTACAGGTGGAGCAGGATTTATAGGAAGCAATTTAGTTGATCTTCTTATTAAAAAGGGGCACAAAGTTATTGTCTTAGATAATTTTAGTACCGGCAGAAAATCTAATTTGAAAGAACATTCTAAAAAAAATCTAAAAATTGTTAATATTGATATTTCTAAAAACAATAATATAGATAAGTATTTTTCCGGCGTTGATTATGTATTTCACTTAGCGGGTTTAGCGGATATTGTACCCAGCATTGAAAATCCAAAAAAATATTTTGACTCTAATGTTACTGGCACTTTTAACGTTGTTAAAGCATCAAATAAAGCAAAAATTAAAAAATTTATTTATGCTGCTTCAGCGAGTTGTTATGGTTTTCCAAAAAATTTTCCCACAAGAGAAGACTCAGCTATAAAACCAATGTATCCATATGCATTTACCAAGTGGCAAGCTGAGGAACTGGTAATGCACTGGAACAAAGTGTTTAATTTTCCAGCAATAAGTTTAAGATTTTTTAATTGTTATGGTCCCCGATCAAGAACTACTGGAGCATACGGTGCTGTATTTGGAGTTTTCTTGGCTCAAAAATTAGCAGGCAAACCTTTAACGGTAGTTGGAAATGGAAAACAGACTAGAGACTTTATACATGTAAGTGATTTAGTTAATGCTGTCTTAAAAGCAGCTAATTCTAATAAGACTGGTGAGATTTACAATTTAGCAGGAGGAAAAGAAATTCAAGTAAATAAAATTGTCCATTTAATAGGTGGAAAAATTGTAAGAATACCAAAAAGACCAGGCGAACCCGACAGATCTTTAGGAGACATAAAAAAAATTAAAAAAGATCTTAACTGGAAACCAAAAGTAAAAATAGAGGATGGGGTAAAAAATTTACTGCAGAATATAGAAAAATTTAAAGACGCTCCTGTATGGACACCTACAACAATCAAGAAAGCCACTAAGATTTGGTTCGCGCTATTAAAAAAAAGAAAATAAAATGAAAAAAAAGATATTTAGCTTAAAAGACCTAAGCAAAAAAATTAGTATTATCAAAAAAAGAGGAAAAAAAGTTGTTCATTGCCATGGAGTTTTTGATATCTTGCATGCTGGTCATGTTAAACATTTTAATTCTTCAAAAAAATATGGAGATATTTTAGTAGTTACTGTAACTCACGACCAATACGTTAATAAAGGACCTAATAGACCAATTTTTCCAACCGATGTTAGAATGCAATGTATAGCTGCTTTAGAAAATGTAGATTATGTTTGCTCAAACTCTAATGAAAGTGCAGTTAAGGCTATAAAACTTCTCAAACCCAATGTTTATTGCAAAGGAAAAGACTATATAGACAACAAATTAGATGTTACTGGCAAAATAAATCAAGAGTTAAAAGCCATTAAAAGTGTTGGAGGCCGTATAGTTTATACCAATGACGAATTGTATAGTTCTAGCAAGATAATAAATTCTTCAGGTTTAAATTTAGATGAAAAACAAAGAAGTTTTTTAACTTCTCTGAAAAAAGAAATTGTCACGAAAGATATTGATGTAGCTAAATTGATTAGTTCATTTTCCGACCTTAAGGTTCTGGTGATAGGTGAAACCATCATCGATGAATACATTTATTGTGACCCTCTTGGAAAGTCTGGAAAAGAACCTGTTTTGGCGGTAAAAGATTTATATTCGAAAAAATTTTTAGGCGGAACTATCTCTATAGCCAAAAATTTAGCTAGTTTTTGTAAAAAAGTAACAGTTTTGAGTTGCATTGGGGAAAAAAAGGAACAACTTAGTTTTTTGACTAAAAAACTTGAAAAAAATATTTATCCATTATTTATTAAAAAGAAAAACTCACCTACAATTATAAAAAAACGTTATGTAGACGAGGTAACAAAATCAAAAATACTTGGTGTTTATTCAATCGAAGACCAGATGATATCTAAAAAAGAGGAAAAGATTGTTGCAAGAAATATTATTAAACAAATAAAAAAACATGATGTTGTTATAGTTTCAGATTACGGACATGGATTTATCACTGAAAAATTAGCTAGTCTTATAATCAAAAATTCAAAATTTGTAGCAGTTAATGCACAATTAAATGCCGCTAATATTGGATTTCATACAATTTCCAAGTTTAAAAATGCAGATCTTGTAATAATTAATGAAAATGAAATGCGTCACGAAATGAGAGACAAAACTGAAAAAGTGTCTAAGTTAATTAAAAAATTGGCAAAAAAAATTAACGCCAAATGCACTACAGTTACTTCTGGCAATCAAGGAGCAACATCTTTTTTAAAGAATAATGGTAAGATTTTTCAGTGTCCTGCTTTTGCCTACAAGGTAATCGACAAGATTGGTGCAGGAGATACAATTTTGGCCATGTTATCTTTAGCAGTTTATAAAAAAATCAATTTAAAATTGAGCCTATTCATTTCTGCTTTGGGAGCAGCTTTAAATGTACAATCCGAGGCAAATAGCTTAGTTCTTAATAAAGTAGATATTACAAAGTCTGTTCAATCTTATTTGAAGTAAAAAATAAACAAATATGGGTAAAATTAATAGAGTCCTGATCACCGGCGGTGCTGGTTATGTAGGTTCAGCTCTTGTACCTAAACTTCTAAAAAAAAATTACAAGGTAAATGTAATTGATCTAATGATTTATGGAGAGACCCTTCCTAAGGATCCTAATTTAAAAATTTTTAAAGGTGATATTAGAAATATAGAATATGTAAAAAAAGCATTATTAGACTGCGATGCTGTAATTCATTTGGCATGCATATCTAATGATCCAAGTTTTGAATTAGACAAAAAATTGGGAAAAGAAATTAATTTAGACGCATTTCGACCGCTAGTAGAGGAGTCAGTGAGGGCAGGTGTGTCAAGATTTGTTTATGCATCTTCCTCTAGCGTATATGGCTTAAAAAAAGAAAAAAATGTAGATGAAAATATGAGTTTAGAACCATTGACGGATTACTCAAAATTTAAAGCAGACTGTGAAAAAATTCTTATGGAATTTCAATCTGATAATTTTACAACAACGACAATAAGACCGGCAACAGTTTGTGGTTACTCACCCAGACAAAGATTAGACTTGGTGGTGAATATTCTTACAAATCTTGCCTATAATAATCGAAAGATAACTATATTCGGAGGTTCTCAAATGAGACCAAATATACATATTGATGATATGTCAGATTTGTATGTTTTTTTACTTGGCTTACCAAAATATAAAGTAGCAGGAAAAATTTATAATGCAGGATATGAAAATAACACTATTCTAGAACTAGGCAACACAGTAAAAAATGTTGTAGGAGATGATGTTGAATTAATTTCTTCAAGAACTGATGATAACAGGTCTTATCATATTTCGTCAAAAAAAATAAAATCTGAACTTAATTTTGAAGCCAAACATACAATTAGAGATGCGGTATTAGATCTAGTATCGGCTTTTAAAAAAAAAAAAATTATTAACCCACTTAAAAATGAACTTTATTATAATATAAAAAGAATGAATAATATTAAACTAAGATAATTTTTATGAAAAATAAAATAATTTTAGAACTTTTTAAAAAAATATACAGAATAAGAAAAGTAGAAGAAAAAATTTCTTCTACTTATTCAGAGTGGGATATGAGATGCCCAGTTCACCTATCCATAGGTCAAGAAGCCGTAGCAGCTGGAGTTTGTCAAAATTTAGAAAAAAATGATAAGATTATTAGTGGACACAGGTGTCATTCTCATTTTTTAGCGAAAGGCGGAAATTTAAATAGTATGATTGCAGAAATTTATGGAAAAAAAACTGGATGTGCTGAAGGCATGGGAGGATCAATGCATTTACAAGATGAAAAAGCAGGAATTATCATGTCTATCCCCATCGTTGGCAGTCCTATACCTATCGGAGCTGGAATGGCTTTGCGATCATTACACTTGAAAAAAAGTAAAAGATTTTTAACGACAATTTTTTTTGGAGAAGGCGCAACCGAAGAAGGCATATTTCATGAAACAATAAATTTTGCAGCTTTAAATAATTTACCTATTTTGTTTGTTTGTGAAAACAATCATTATTCTGTCTATACTCATTTACGAGATAGACAGCCAAACAATAGAAAAATAAAAGACATAATTAAAGCAAGCGGTTTAAACGGTTATCAAGCAGATGGAAATGATGTGCTTAATGTTTTTAATATCAGCCGAAAAGTTATTAAAAATATTAAAGAGACATCTATGCCTGCTTTCATAGAATTTAGTACTTATAGGTGGTTAGAGCATTGCGGACCTTTCTGGGATGACAATCTAGATTATAGAAAAAAAGGTGAATTAAAAAAATGGATGAAAAAATGTCCTTTAAAAAAAATAAGACATAAAGTAAATAAACTATTTAAAAAAGAATTTATAAAAAAAATTGAAATTTCTATAGACTCAGAAATTAATAAAGCATTTAATTTTGCAAAAAGAAGCAAATATCCAACCAAAAATGATTTAAAACAATACAGTCGTTTCTATCAATAATAAAATCACTTTTTAAATAAATGAATTTAATTAAATTTTCAGAATCGATAAGACAGACACTTATCCAGATGATGAAAAAAGATAAAAAAATAATTTTAATGGGACTCGGAACGAATGATCCCAAAGGTATTTTTGGAACAACAACTGGTTTGTCAAAAATTTTTGGAACCAAAAGAGTTATTGAACCACCTACATCTGAAAGCGCCTTAACGGGTATTTGTATTGGAGCGGCAATAAGAGGTTTGAGACCAGTGTTATCACATCAAAGAGTAGAGTTTAGTCTTCTATCAATAGAACAGATTATTAATCAGGCTGCAAAATGGAATTTTATGTCAAAGGGCAAACAAAAAGTACCATTAGTTATAAGATTGATTATTGGGAAAGGTTGGGGGCAGGGTCCGCAACATTCTCAGTCTTTAGAAGCAATGTTTGCCCATATTCCTGGGCTGAAAGTTGTAGCTCCTTCAAACGCTTACGATGCAAAAGGACTTTTAGTAAGCAGTATTAAAGATGATGGACCTGTGATATTTTTTGAACATAGATGGCTTCATAATTTAAAAGGACATGTTCCAAAAAAAATATATTCTACCAAAATTGGAAAAGCCAAAATCATAAAAAAAGGTAAAGATATAACTATAGTTTCTTTTTCTGATGCACTCATTCAATTAATGAGAGTGGAAAAGATACTAAGATCTGCAAATATTTCTACGGAAATTATTGATCTTAGAACTATTAGACCTATTGATAAAAAAACAATTTTAAAATCTGTAAAAAAAACAAAAAATTTATTAGTTTTAGATAATGGCTGGAAGTCTTTTGGTGTAAGTGCAGAAATCATATCTTTAATATCTGAAAATCTTGGAAAAAATTTAAAATCAAATCCAATGAGGCTTGGTATAAAAGAAATGCCCATTCCTAGTACAAGAATTTTAGCTAAAGATTTTTATCTAAACTTAAACGATATATTAAATGCAATCTCAAAATTAACAAAAAAAAGAATTAAAACTCAAATTATTAAAAAATATTTGCCAAAACAAAAGCTAAACGAGACCGATATTCCTTACAAAGATTTTACAGGACCATTTTAAAAGAAATGAAAAATTCATCAAAATCAGAAAAGATTTTTTTAAAAAAAGGCTTTATTATCGAGAAAGTAGAAAATCTTAAATCATTATACTATATAAATAATTTAATAAAAAAAAATTTAATAAAAATTTTAAAATTAAATATAAGTTTAAAAAAACTTAATTTAAACAAACTTCACTATTTCATAAAAGAGGAAAATTTAAACAAAATAAGATTAGATCTAATTAATTCAATCAATAATGATAAAAAATTTAGAAAAAATTATTTTTTACTAGCAGAAAGAATGCTGGACAATATTGTTGGAAATGAACTTGCTATGCAAAATAATATTAATCTTTCAATCCAATTACCTGATGATGAGAATTCATTGTTGCCTATTCATTCTGACACTTGGTCAGGAGATTCACCTTTTGAAAGTGTATTATGGCTACCAATGGTTAATTGTTACAAAACAAAGTCTATGTTTATTCTTGATTCAAAAAAAATGAAAAAGTTCAATACTATTTTTTCTGATAAAAAAATTAAATCTGTTTCTGATTTATATAAAAATTTTAAAAGAGATCTAAATTTTGTTAAAATAAACTATGGTGACTATTTGCTTTTTAATCAAAATCTTCCACATGGAAATTTAATAAACAAAACCAAAGAAACCAGAGTTTCTTTGAACTGCAGGTTTAAAGGTTTGTTTACACCATATCATCAAAAAGAATTCGGAAGTTTTTTTTCTCCTTTAAAGCTAAGACCAGCCACAAAATTAGGTGTAGATTATAAACTCCCAGGAGAAAAATAAACTTATGATTTTTAAAGGCTATGTTTCAAGTAGAAAACTTTTAGATGGTTCATTGAACCAACAAAAAGTTCAGAATTTAGTTATAAGGGACGCATGTCAAAAAAGAGGGTTTAATTATAAATTAAGCTTTACAGAATACAGAATGAAAGATTGTTTTTTCAATTACAATGAAATGTTAATTGATATTAAAAAAAATAAGTTTGATGGAATCGCTTTTTACAGTTTAGCCCAATTACCCACAAAGAAAAGTGAAAGAGACAAACTTTACAAGGTAGTGAAAAATAAAAAAAAAATACTCTTTTCCTTAGAAAATATTTTGGTAAGCAACAGTAAAGATATTATAAAGTTAGAAAATTTATTTAAAATAAAACTTTTGTTAAAAAATTCCCCAAAAAAAATAAAAATTTAATTAAGTGAAAAAAATTAGACTAGGTATTGTTGGCGGAGGATTTAATGGGCAAATTGGCTTTATTCAAAACTTTAATAAAAATAAAAAATGTAAAATTTTTGGGCTTGCGGAGGCCAGAGACGGTCTAAGAAAAAAACTGGTTAAAAAATATAAAATAAAGAATTCGTATTCATCTCACAAAGGTTTAATCGCAGATATAAAAAACTACGATGGCATTGTCATAATAACAAAAAGAGACATGATCGCTCCGATTACTTTGGAATTTTTAAAATTTGGAAAACCCATACTTACTGAGAAACCGATGGCAGGAAATTACGAACAGTCTATTAGACTATTGAAAATTGCAAAAAAATATAAAACTTTATACAAAATTGGTTATAACAAAATTTATGACTCAGGGATAATAAAAGCAAAGCAAGTTTTTGATAAAATTATTAAAAATAAATCTTTGGGAAAGGTTGTTCTTATCAAAGCCCATAGGTTATCTGGAAGCGGTTATGATAAAAGAAATTTTTACCTCAAGTCTTCAGAAAAAAACTTTCTTAACAGACCCAGCTGGCCAATAAAACCCAAATGGTTATCTAAAAAATATAAAAAATCATATGAAAAGTATTTAAATCTTTACTGCCACAATATTAGTTTACTAAGATTTTTTACAAAAGAAACTCCAAGAGTTATAAACGCTTTTTTATCAGATAAGACAATGTCAGTTGTAAATCTAAGATATAAAAAATTTAACGCAGTACTTGAGACAGGACACTTTACTAAATACGGTTGGGATGAGACTTTTGAAATATATTTTGAATTAGGTTCAATGAAGATTTATCTTCCCCCTCAACATTTTAAGAATCAATCAGCTTATTTTGAAATTAACAACAGAATGAGAGATAAAATTTATAGATTTAAATCAAGCAAATCATGGTCATTTAAAAACCAGTGTAGCGCGTTTATTAATGATATAATAAAAAATAAAGTGAAAATTAATAGAGCCGAAGAAGGGACAAAAGATATAAAATTAATTGAAAAAATTTGGAAAAATTTTGTAAACATATAATTTGATTTTTAATATGAAAAACAAAGGTAAATATCACAATGACTTGATGGACTATGCAAATAATGCAAAAAAAAATAATTTGCCATATCCTAAGAGATATTGTTTTGTTCTTACCAATTTATGTAATTTGGCCTGCACTTTTTGTTTCCAAGAAAGAAAAAAACAAAATGGAGCCATGACTGCGGAAGACTGGATCAAACTAGCCGATCAATTACCCAAAGGATCTAGAGTTACTTTGACTGGCGGAGAGCCTATAGTAATTAAAAATTTTAGAAAAATTTTTGATCATGTAGCGTCAAAATTTGAATGTAACATGATAACAAACGGTTTGTTATTAACAGAAGATCTAATAGATTTTATGCTAAAGTATAAAAACTTTAAAGTTTTATCAATCTCTATTGACAATGAAAATAACGCATTAAGAAAACAAGCTAATATTCAAGAAGAAAAATGGGATCAAAAATGGAGGCATGTTGAAAAAATGATGCTTTATTTTCAAAAAAGAAAAAAAGAACTCAATCATGCAGATTGTGTTTTGGACTCTAAAACTGTAGTTTTGGATGAGAATGCAAAAGACCTGCTTGATATACATAAATATTGTGTAGAAAAACTTCAATGCGATACACATGCATTTCAATTCCTCAAAGGCTCTCCAATACAGCATTCAGATGTAATGTTTAAATATGAAAAAATATTTGAAAAAAGTAGTGCTCCCACTTATAAAAATTGGAATATCATTGTTGATCAACTCAAAAAAATAAAAGATTATAATAAAAAAAATAATAAAACTGCTTTTCTACATCCGGCACTTGCATCAGTTCTGGATGATGATCAAAAAATTGATATGGACTATCTCAATGAAATTTCTCATGATAAAAATAAATTTAAACCTTGTGTAGCTCCTTGGGGAACAGCCCACATAAACGTAGATGGCACTTTTTTTTCATGCCTAGCAGTAGATATGGGAAATGTTAAAAATGGTTTAGATAAAATTATTTTTGGGAAAGTACTCAATGATTTCAAAAAGGTTATTGCAAAAGAGGGGACAGTAGAAGCTTGTAATAATTGCGGTTGGCTGAAACCTTTGAAGTAATTTACTCAAGATTAGTCTTTTATTTTAAAATGAATTTAGTTTCTATTTCAAAAAAAATCAGAAAAACAATTCTGAATACAATTTACAATGCGAAATCAGGCCACATAGGTGGCAGTCTTTCATGTGTAGATATATTAATCTCTCTGTATTTTGGAAAAAATTTAAAATTTAATCCTAAAAAACCAAAACTTGAAAACAGAGATCGATTGATAGTAAGCAAAGGACATGCATCAGCAGCATATTATTCAGTCCTTGCACATTTAGGATTTATTAAAATATCAGAGTTACAAACTTATTGTAGAAATAATACTCGTCTAGCAACTCATTTAAGCGGAAGTGTTCCTGGAGTGGAGTTTGATACTGGTTCACTTGGACATGGTCTAGGTATAGCTTGTGGTCTAGCGTACTCTGCAAAAAATGATAAAAAAAAATATAAAATTTTTACTTTGATCAGTGACGGTGAATTGTACGAAGGTTCCAGCTGGGAAGCTCTTTTATTTGCAAGTCACCATAATCTTAATAACTTAATTATAATTGTAGATAGAAATAAACAAATAGTCATGGATAAGACTGAAGACTGTATAAAATTGAATCCTCTTGAAAAAAAATTTAAATCATTTGGCTATAAAACATTTCAAATTAATGGACATTCATTTAAAGATTTGAATAAAACTTTTAAAAAAATTAAAAAAAGTAAAAACAATTTACCTACTGTTATTATTGCTAATACAATTAAAGGAAAAGGTATATCTTTTATGGAAAAAAATCTTAAGTGGCACCACTCTGTTCCAAACAAAGAAGAATATTAAAAAGCACTGAGAGATTTAAATTAGTTTATGGT
>MDTA01132126.1_pt1 | contig 10519 bp, 14 predicted proteins | sample 811151 | NCBI WGS metagenome assembly MDTA01 (sample SAMN05326648, study PRJNA326480) | marine metagenome | isolation source: seawater | place: Indian Ocean: South | collected 2010 | reverse complement strand
TGTTCAAAAGATAGTAGATTTTTATCAAGTGTTGGTTATGTTCATAAGGATAATCTTGTTGGAAAAGCTCAATTTATTTTTTTTTCTTCTGATAAGAATATTGGTAGTATTTTTTCTTTCTGGAAATGGCATAAGTCCATCAGAATTGATAGATTTTTTAAAAAAATAAATTAGTGAAAATAGATTATAAAAATTTAGAAAAAAAATTAAAAATTAATTTCAAAAATAAAGATTTATTATCTAAATCTTTAACTCATAAAAGTTTTGATAAAATTAATAATAACGAAAAAATTGAATTTTTGGGTGATCGTGTTTTAGGATTAGTAATTGCAAAAAAATTATTAGAAATTTATCCTAATGAAAAAGAAGGTATATTGGATAAGAAATTTGCATCATTGGTAAATAAAAAAACGTGCTTAGAAATAGCAAAAAAAATCGAATTACATAAATATATTAAAACATTTAATCTTAGAAATAAAAAAAATACTATTGAGGATAAAGTCATAGCTGATAGCTGTGAAGCATTAATAGGATCCATTTATCTTGATAAAGGTTTACAAATTGTAGAAAAAGTTATTCTTCACTTATGGTCAGATCATATAAAAAATAGTGTGATAACACAAATTGATCCAAAAACCCGTTTACAAGAATATTCTTTAAAAAATTTTAAAAAGTTACCAATTTATAAATTAATTGCCAACACAGGACCAAGACATAAACCACTCTTTAAAGTAGGTGTAAAATTATTTAATACAAAATTGTTCATCTCAGAGGGTAATTCCAAAAAAGATGCTGAGCAGAATGCTGCTTTTTTGTGTCTAAACAGTTTAAATAAATTATGATTTGGGACGATACAGGTTTTTTAGTTTCAAAAAATAGATATAGTGAAAACTCTATAATAAGTGAAATTTATACTCAATATCATGGTAAAGTTTCAGGCATCATTTTTGGTGGAACATCAAAAAAAATAAAAAATTATCTTCAAATAGGCAATCAAGTTTATGTTAACTATAATTCAAAATCCGAAAATAGAATTGGTTATTTTAAAATTGAAATTCAAAAGGCTTATTCACCGTTTTATTTTGATAATAACAAAAAATTATTGTGTATATCCTCAGCAATGCATTTAATAAAAACTTTAACTGCAGAAAATCAAAAGAATATGAATATATTTAAGTTAATTGAAAATTTTTATCACATTTTAGACACCGAAAATTGGATTAAAAATTATATTTACTGGGAATTAGAATTATTTAAAAATTTAGGTTATGATTTAAAATTTAATGATTTAGTTGATAAAAAAATCGTTGGAAATGAATTAGTTTATTACAGCAAATCTTCTATTGAAAAAAAAATTATTCCTAATTTTTTGATTGAAAAAAATCAATCATCTGAAGATTTGAAGATACTACTTAGTGGATTAAAATTAGTGGGCGATTATTTAGAAAAAACAATTTTAAAACCTAATAATTTAAACCAACCAATAAGCAGGGTACAATTCATAAATACATTGAAATAATTATTCTAATATTTCATCTAATTTATCAGCATAGTAGCTAACAATGGCATTTGCACCAGCTCTCTTAAATGCTATCAAACTTTCAAAGATTGCATATTTATCAATTAATTTTTTATTAATACAATTTGATATCATACTATATTCACCTGAAACCTGATAAGCTAAGACTGGAATTTTAAATTTATCTTTAACTAATTTTATAATATCCAAATATGGTAATCCTGGTTTGATCATTACCATATCAGCCCCTTCCTTAATATCTAAAGCTACTTCTCTTAAAGCTTCGTTGCTATTTTTAAAATCCATTTGATAGTTTTTTTTATTTCCTACCAAAAGTCCTTTTGAGCCAACGGCATCTCTAAATGGTCCATAAAAACTTGATGCATATTTAACAGCATAAGATAATATTTGTGTCATCTTATATCCATTTTTATCCAGTGCTTTTCTAATCTGTCCAACTCTACCATCCATCATGTCAGAAGGAGCAAGAACATCACAACCCATTTGTGCTTGTAAAAGTGATTGATCAACTAATATTTTTACTGTCTCGTCATTCAAAACATATTTTGATTTCAAGAGTCCATCATGACCGTGGGATGTATAAGGATCTAAAGCAACATCACACATTAGACCTATTTCATTTTTATATCTCTTTTTTATTAATTGTAATGCTTTACAAACTAAATTGTCTTCATTTAAAGATTCTGTTCCCAAAAAATTTTTTTTTTTAATGTCTGTATAAGGAAATAAGGCGATCATAGGTAAGCCTTTTTTTATAGCTCTATCTAATACATAGCTAATTTTATCTAAAGAATATCTATACACCCCAGGCATCGATTTAATAATCTGTTTCTTATTTTTTCCATCGATCAGAAAAAGTGGAAGTATAAAATCACTGGGTGTAAGGTTGTTTTCTTCAACTAGTCTACGAGACCATTCATTTTTTCGACTGCGTCTGAGTCTCAAGTTTGGAAATTTTCCTGTAATCATACTTTAATATAAATATATTTATTATATGCGACAAATGTTATATATAAATATAACTTAAAAAGGATATTAAACAAACATATGGATCTTAATTTTAACGATTTTCAAAAACAAGACATCAAATTTGACATTATAGAACTTCAAAAGGCCTATAAAGAGATACTTAAAATAAAAGATTTTAGTGGACCAGATGGAATTTCAAATTTTGGCGCTATATCATTAACACAAATACCAGGTGATCCAGAGTCTATCAAAGGTCATAAAGCGAGGGGGGTTTTTTGGACTAAGCCAGATGCTTCAGGAAAAGAAGTGGTAAGAGATGAAAAAATCAATGAGGCTGCTTATTCTGAATTCATTGAAGATTATAAAAATACATACTTTAAAGAAGTTTTTGATGTTCTTTCTTCAAAATATAAATTAGGTAGAGTAAGAATTTTATTAAAACAACCAAGATCAACTTTAAGTTGGCATAGAGATCCTGAACCAAGGTTACATATACCAATAATTACTAATCCAGGTGCGATAATGGTAATTGATAATATAGCAAAACATTTACCCGCTGACGGATCAGTTTGGATTACAAATAATACAAAATACCATAATGCATTCAATGGTGGAGAAGAAAACAGAATCCATTTGGTTGCTTGTGTATTAGATCATAAATTTAATTAATTTGAAAAAACTATACATTTCATCAGATCACGCTGGATATAAATTAAAAGAAGAAATTAAGAAAAAATTTAGAAGAAGATATATTTTTAGTGATTTGGGAACACATAATTCAAAAGTATCAGTTAACTATCCTGATTATGCACACAAACTTTGTAAAAAAGTAAGTAAAAATAGTAAAAATATGGGTATTTTAGTTTGTGGCTCAGGAATGGGTATGTCCATGGCAGCAAATAGGCATAAAAAAATAAGAGCTGCGGTGTGTTATTCGATAAAAAACACAAAATTATCTAGATTGCATAACAATGCAAATATTATTACATTAGGGTCAAGATTAACAAAAAAAAATACTGCTTTTAGATTTATTGAAATTTTTTTAAATACAAAATTTGAAGGTGGTAGACACAAAAAGAGAGTGAGTAAAATTTAAAGAATATGTCTAGTGAAAAAAAATATTTAAATTCAAGTTATGAAGATTTTTTTGAAAAAAGTCTTTCGCAAAGTGATCCTGATTTATTTAAAGCTATTAATGATGAACTAATAAGACAACAAAATCATATTGAACTTATTGCCTCTGAAAATATAGTATCTCAAGCTGTATTAGAAGCTCAAGGATCTGTTTTAACAAATAAATATGCAGAAGGTTATCCTGGTAAAAGATACTATAACGGTTGTGATCATGTCGATGTTGCTGAGAAATTAGCTCTAGAGAGAATTAAAAAACTTTTTAATTGTAAATATGCGAATGTTCAACCACATTCTGGAGCACAAGCAAATGGAGCTGTTTTTTTAGCTTTATTAAAACCTAATGATACATTTATGGGCATGAGTTTAAATTCAGGTGGGCATATCACACATGGATTAAAAATCTCAATGTCTGGTAAATGGTTTAATGCCATAAGCTATGATGTTGACAAAAAATCTGAACTTATAGATTATGAAAATGTTGAAAAACTTGCCTTAGAAAATAAACCAAAACTTATTATTGCTGGTGGCAGTGCATACTCAAGAGTTATTGATTTCAAAAGATTTCGAGAAATTGCTGATAAAGTTGGAGCTTATTTAATGGTTGATATGGCGCATTTTTCTGGATTAGTTGCAGGTAAAGGTTACCCAAACCCTTGTGATTATGCTCATGTAGTAACATCCACAACTCATAAAGTTTTTAGAAGTGCAAGAGGAGGGATCATTTTATCAAATGATGCTGATCTTGGTAAAAAATTTGATACTGCGGTCTTTCCTGGTTACCAAGGTGGTCCTTTAATGCACATTATAGCAGCAAAGGCAGCAGGTTTTTTTGAAGCATTAAAGCCTGAATTTCAAACCTATATCAAGAATGTTCTAGCTAATGCTAAAATATTAGCAGAGACTTTAAAAAATAATGGTTTTAAAATTTATTCTGGTGGGACAGATACTCATTTAATGTTAGTTGATTTAAGACCATTTAATGTAAAAGGAAACTTAGCAGCAGAAAGTTTATGTAGAGCTAATATAACTTGTAATAAAAATGGAATACCTTTTGATACTGAAAAACCGATGATTACTTCTGGTATTAGATTAGGCTCTCAGGCTGCTACTACTAGAGGATTTGGATTAAAAGAATTTGAAAAAGTTGGAGAATTAATAACAAAAGTAATAAAAGGATTATCTGAAAATCCTGAAGATAATAGTAAAGTTGAGAGTGAAGTTAAAGATGAGGTAGTTGAGCTATGTTCTTCTTTTCCAATATATAAAAACTTGAATAAATGATTTGTTCTATATGCAAGAAGGGCGAAACTTCAGTGGTAGACTCTAGACCAACTGAAGATGGAACTGCAATACGTAGAAGAAGATTATGTGTTTGTGGAGCAAGGTTTACTACTTTTGAGAGAGTTCAGTATAGAGAAATAATGGTAATAAAAAAAAATGGCAGAAAATCAGCTTTTGATAGAGACAAATTAGCTAAATCTATTTTCATAGCACTAAAGAAAAGACCAATCGATACAGAAACAACTGAAAAATTTATTAGTAAAATATCAAGATCACTTGAAGAACTAGGTCAAAGTGAAATTTCTACAAATACAATTGGAACTATGGTAATGGAGGGTTTAAAAGAGTTGGATCCAGTTGCTTATGTTAGATTTGCATCAGTATATAGAAACTTTAGAGAAGAAAAAGATTTCGTACAATTTGTTGACAAACTAGATGTCTACAAAAAAAGATAAATTTTCAAGTAAAGACAAAAATTTTATGAAAATTGCTATTAATTTAGCTAAGGCACGCAAAGGTTTGACTGGAGTCAACCCTTCTGTTGGTTGTGTAATAGTAAAGAATGATAAGATAATTTCAATTGGTCAGACCGGTTTAAATGGACGACCACACGCCGAAACTAATGCTATAAATAATTCTTTTCAAGATCTAAAGGGTTCTAAAATGTATGTAACTCTTGAACCTTGTAATCATTATGGAAAAACAGCTCCTTGTACTAATAATATTATAAGAAGTGGTATAGATGAGGTTTTTTATTCAATAAACGATATTGATAATAAAGTAAAAGGAAAAAGCTTTAATATTTTAAGAAAAAAAAAAATCAAAGTTAAAAAAGGCCTTTTAAAAAATGATGCAATAGAACTTTATAATTCTTATATAATCAATAGAAATTTTCAATTACCTTATGTAACCGCAAAAATTGCAATATCTAAAAACAAACTTATTTACAGTGAAGGTGTAAAAAGAATTACTAATCAAATATCTGATAAACTATCACATTATTTAAGATTTAAGAATGATGCAATTATGATTTCTGTGAAAACTTTAAATATCGATAATCCTAAATTAGATTGTCGATTAAATGGATATGAAAAATTTTCTCCAAAAAGAGTTATTTTAGATAAAAATTTAGATATAAAATTGAACACTTATATATTTAAATCTGCAAAAAAGAATAATACTATTATTTTTCATAATTCTTCTGATAGATCAAAAATAAGTAAATTTAAAAAAAAAGGGATAATTTTAATTAAATCAAAAATAGATAATAAAGAAATGTTTGATTTAAAAATTATTATTAAAAAACTATTTTCATTGGGTATTAGGAATTTACTTGTTGAAGGCGGAGATAAAATAACAAAAAATATGATTCAAAATAGATTAATTGATCAGTTTTATTTGTTTCAAAGTCCTAAAAATTTACCAAAAAGTAAAAAACACGTAATTTTTACCTCAAATAATATTCTAAGTAGTAAATATGTTATTAAATCAAAAGTAGGTTCAAATCTAGCCAAAGACAAGATTACCATCTATAAAAGATAAAATGTTTAATGGAATTATTTTTAATCAAGGAGTTGTAAAGAAAATTTACAAAAGACCCAAGGGTATAAATATTTTTCTTAAATCAAATGTTAAATTGTCAAAAAAAGACATTGGTATTTCTATAGCATGTGATGGAGTTTGCTTAACATTGATTTCTATGAGAAATAAAATATTAGAATTTTATCTATCTAACGAAACAATTAAAAGATCAAAATTTAAATATCTTAGATTAAATGAACAAGTTAATCTTGAATTACCGTTAAAGTACGGTCAAAAAATTTCTGGTCATATATGTCAAGGTCATGTTGATACTGTCGGTAAGATAATTAATATTAAAAAAATTGATAAATCCTATCTTTTTGATTTTGAAATATCTTTGAAAGAAAGAAAAAATATTATTGAAAAAGCTTCAATTTGTATAAATGGTATTTCATTAACAATATCTAAAGTTACAAAAAAAGGTTTTCAAATATGGATAATTCCACATACTTTAAAATTAACTAATTTATCTAAACTTAAACGAGGTAGTATAGTTAATATTGAAATAGATATACTCTCTAAATACGTTAAGAATTATTTTCATGAAAAAAAGTAATTATTCATCAATTGAAACTATAATTAACATCGCTAAAAAAGGTGGAATGTTCATATTGGTTGATGATGAAAAAAGAGAGAATGAAGGTGATTTAGTTATTTCAACTTCCGACACAAGCGCAAAGAACATAAACTTTATGGCTAAATATGGACGTGGTTTAATTTGTCTAGCATTAGATAGTTTACAAGCAAAAAGATTGAATTTGTCTCTTATGTCTCCAATTAATCAGTCTAGAAATAAAACTGCCTTTACAATTTCGATTGAAGCCAAAAAAGGTATTACAACTGGCATATCTGCTAAAGATAGAGCTCGAACTATTCGGATAGCATCAAAAAAAATGTGAATAAAAAAGATATTGTTTCTCCAGGTCATATATTTCCAATTATTGCAAAAGATGGATGTGTTCTTGTAAGGGCAGGTCATACTGAGGCTTCAGTAGATATTTCCAAAATTGCAAAGAAAAATAATTCAGCTGTTATTTGTGAGATAATGAATGAAGATGGAACAATGGCTAGAGGTCAAAATCTGCTCAATTTTGCAAAAAAACACAATCTAAAGATCGGTAAAATAGAAGACTTAATTTCATACAGATTAAAAAAAGAAAAATTGATTAGATTAAAAAAGATATCAGATATTAAATTTAAAAAACAAAAATTTAAGATAAAAGTTTATGAAAATTCATTAGATGGGTCAGAACATTTTGCATTAGTAAAAGGAGTGTTAAAAAGAGGTATAATTCCAAGAGTAAGAGTTATTTCATCTAATGTTGTACAAAATTATCTTATAAATCAGAAATTGCCAAACTCATTTAATAAAACCTTAAATTATTTTAAGAAATATAGTAATTGCGTTTTAGTTTTTATAAATGACACAAATTTAAAATCTGTTACTCAAACCCTTAAAGATTTTAAAGACAAAAATAAAAATCAAAGAAGAAACAATAAACAAATTAGAAATTATGGTATTGGTGCTCAAATTATTAAAGATTTAAAGATAAAGAAAATGATTTTAATTACAAAATCACCAAAAAAGGTTATTGGTTTAGAAGGTTTTGATATAAAAATAATAAAACAAGAATTAATCTAATGAAAAAAAAATTTTTAATAATTAATGCAAATTATTATAAAGATATTTCTACTGGTCTAATTTTAAGTGCAAAAAATTTAATACCAAAAAATTGTAAAATAAAGATTATAGATGTTCCGGGTGTTTTTGAAATACCAGTAACTATATCAAAAAATATTAAAAAATTTGATGCTTTTATTGCTCTTGGCTGTGTAATAAAAGGTGAAACACCACATTTTGATTTTATTTCTCAAGCAGCTACTGATGCAATAATGAATTTATCTATTCAATCAAAAAAACCAATAGGAAATGGAATAATAACATGTTTAAATATGAAACAGGCTTTAGCAAGAACTAAAAAAGGGGCAGAGGCTGCAAATGCTGTTTTATCTGTTTTAACACAAAGATGAAAACTCCTTATAGTCCAAAAAATAATCCCAGAGTAATAATCATTCAAAAATTATATGGAAGATTTTTTAATCATGAAGAAAAATTAGACTTTCCAAAGCATAGATTCAAAAAATTCATTAAAGATATAGTATTTGGAACAATAGAACGTAACGAAATTTTAATAGATGAGTTAGATAGAAATTTGGGAAATAGTTTTAATTTCAAAAATTTGGATAAATTATTTCAAGTTATTTTAAAATCAGCAACATATGAATTTATGTATAAACCTAATGTTTCAATCAATATTATTATTAAAGAATATTTAAATGCTTCAAACTTTTTTTTAGACGACACACAGACCAAATATCTTAATGCTTTGCTAGATAATATCGCCAAAAAAATAAGACAATAAAATGTATGAATTCGATCTTATAAGTAAATATTTTTCTAAATTATCATCTAATAATAAAAATGCCTTAAAACTAAATGATGATGTTTTTTTTGATAAGTTAAAAAAACTAGTTATTTCAATTGATACATACAATGAGGGTATTCACTTCATCAACTTTAAAAAACCTGAACTAGTAATAAAAAAAATTTTAAGAAGTTCATTATCTGATTTAATATGTAAAGGTGTTCACCCAAAATATTATTTTATTTCTGGCTCTGGAAATAAAAAAACTTTTTCTAAAAAAAATCTTAAAAAGATTTCAAAATCTTTAAAACAAGAGCAAAGTAAATATTCAACTTCTTTATGTGGTGGTGATACAGTTTTTTCAAAAAAACTTAGTTTTACAATAGTAACTGTAGGTTTTTCAAACAAAATTATTTATAGAAATAAAGCAAAAATCAATGATGATATTTATGTAACAGGAAATTTGGGTGATAGCTTTATTGGATTAAATATTCTTAAAAATAGATTTAATTTAGATTACAATTTAAATAATTATTTTAAAAATAGATATTTTTGCCCTGATATTAATATCAAGATAACTAAAAAATTATTATCATTTGCAAATTCATCTATTGATATATCTGATGGTTTAATCGCTGATTTGGAAAAACTTATTAATAAACAAAAACTTTCATATAAGATACATCTTGGAGATATTCCAATTTCTAAAAATCTTAAAACATTAGTCAGTTTAAAAAAAATAAATAAGATAAATTGCATTTCTCGAGGCGATGATTACCAAATATTATTTACCGCCTCTCCATCTAAATATAGAATCATTAATCAGACAAGTAAAACTCTTGGTATAAAAATTTCAAAAATAGGAAAAATTTGTTCATTCAAGCAAAAATCGCAAATTATTAATGAAAAAAATGAGAAAATTCCCTTTAAATATAAAGGATATTCTCATAGATTTTAGAAGTTAATTATTGCCTTTTATATCTTTTTTTGTATTGTCCGCTTTTTAAAACTAACAACCAACAACATAATTAAGGTTTATATGAACTCAACGGTCGAAACTATACTTTTATACACAATTGCTGCAGGACTATTATCAATTGTTTATGGATATTTTACAGGAAAAAATATTTTAAATTCTAGCGCTGGAAACTCTAAAATGCAGGATATTGCATCTGCTATTCAAATAGGAGCTAAAGCTTATTTAGCAAGACAATATAAGACAATTGCAATTGTTGGTGTAGTTGTTTTGGTTATTGTTAGTATTGCTTTTAGTCCATTAGTCGGATTAGGTTATTTAATTGGTGCTGCTTTATCTGGAATAGCGGGTTATGTTGGAATGTTAGTATCTGTAGAAGCAAACGTGAGGACCGCTGAAGCATCAAGAAAAGGTCTTGCAAATGGTCTTTCTGTTGCTTTTAAATCTGGAGCGGTGACTGGAATGTTAGTTGCTGGTTTAGCTTTATTATCAATAGCGGTATATTATTATTTGTTATTGAAATTTAATATTAATGAAAGAGAAATAGTAAATGCATTAGTCGCCCTTGGTTTTGGTGCATCTTTAATTTCAATTTTTGCAAGATTAGGTGGA
>MDTA01191993.1_pt1 | contig 10520 bp, 8 predicted proteins | sample 811151 | NCBI WGS metagenome assembly MDTA01 (sample SAMN05326648, study PRJNA326480) | marine metagenome | isolation source: seawater | place: Indian Ocean: South | collected 2010 | reverse complement strand
TTATTTTTATTTTGATCACTTCCTTGTATCTTGAATCCCATATTGTTCATTATCTGGGCTAAACCACTCATACCTATTCCACCAATTCCAACAAAGTGTATAACTTCTTTCTGACCTAAGTTAATTTTTTTCATTAATTATTTCTTTTAGTATTTTGCTTATATTGTTGTAGACATTTTTGTCAGAATATTGTCTTTGACATAGTAAGATATTATTTATTTTTGTTTTTTCTCTGTAGATTTCTAGAATAAGTGCAAACAATTTATTGTTTAATTCTTTTTCCTCTACTAATAATCCATAATTTTTATTTTTGTAATAAATTGCATTTTTTAATTGGTGATTATCTGCGGAAGATGGCAAAGGTATGGATATAAAAGGAATATTTGCATTTGTAAGTTCAGCTAAAACAGACGATCCAGATCTTGTAATAGCTAAGTTTACTTTTGAAAAAAAATCAATAAGATTATTTTTAAAATTAAATATTTCAGAGTCAATTTTATTTTTTTTATAAAAGGACAATAACTTATCATTTTGACTGGGTAAGCAGTGTTGGTAAACTTTTATCGGAATACCTTGATTAGAACATTTAAGAAAAATTTCTGGAAGCGTCTCAGCAAAAATTTTTGCGGCTTGGCTGCCACCTAGGACAAGGATATTAATTTTATGAGAAATTGAGATAATAGGATTATTATTTTTAAAATTAATAATTTCTTTATTTATGATATTTCCTGTGACATAAATTTTATCTAAATATTTTTTTGGAACTCCCTGTAACTCTTTATGAGATACTAACATTTTTTTAGAAAACGGAAGTAAATATTTGTTAGCCTTGCCAATTACTAAATTATTCTCGTAAATAATATATTTTATTTTAAGAATACTTGCAGCAATACAAACTGGAAAAGATGCATAACCACCCATACCGAAAATAATTGAAGGCCTGTTGAATATTAAAAATATAAACGCAAATACAATTGCATAAAAAATAAGAAAATATGAGATAAGAATTTTTAAGATATCTTTTTTTATAAAAGGTGATGAGGGTAGAATTGCGACATCTAGATTATCGTTTTTTTTAATAAATTTATTACCTCTTTTGTCTGTTACAATATTAACTTGATAATTTTTTTCTAATAAGTGTTTTGCTAGGTTAAAACCTGGAAATACATGACCACCGGTTCCACCTATTGCAATTAATACTTTTATTTTTTTACTCATAAAGATAGGTTGTATTTTTTGTATAATTTAAAATTATTCCTGCAAGTATAGCACTACCAATTAAAGAAGATCCTCCATAACTTAAAAACGGCAAAGTCATGCCTGTTGTAGGTATTAGACTAGTATTAACGCCAACGTGAATAAATGTTTGAAATATCAATAATGCTGCTAAAGAACATAAAGAGATTTTAATTAGTTCATCTTCTTGATTAATACAATTTTTTATAATTCTGAATGAAATATACAAAAATATCAATATGATCATGATTGAAATTATTGATCCATACTCCTCTGAAATAATCGCTATTATGTAATCGGTGTGAGCTTCAGGTACACTGTCTTTGAGAATTCCTTCTCCCATGCCTTGTCCCTTTAAACCACCAAGTTTTATGGCATCAAGAGCAGACGAAGATTGAAATTTGTCACCTTTACTTGGGTCAATAAAAGAGACTAAACGATCAATTATATAACTAAATTTTTCAGGCATTAAAAACAATATCAAACTTATTGAAAGAAAAAAAAATGAGATAAAAGCTAAAATATAAATTAAACTCACCCCTGATATAAAAACTGTTGCTATCCATGTTCCAATAAGCAAAATAGACTGGCCAAGATCAGGTTGATCAATTAAAAAAATTATTACTGAAGATAATAGTAAAAAACTAAAAATATATTTAATTTGAGATTTTTTAAGATTTTTTAAAGTCAAAATTTGAACTGTAATTAAGATAAAAAAGGGTTTTAAAATCTCTATCGGTTGTAGTCTAAAAAAATAAAAGTCAAGCCATCGTTTTGCTCCTTTGACTTCGACTCCAATAATTGGAACCAAAGCAAGTGATATAAAAGAAAAAATAAATAATGGTGCAACAAATTTTTTTAAAAGGGAAGTATCGATAATTGAAAGTAAAATCATAATGTTAAGAGCAAGAAAAGTAAATATTAAATGCTTTGAGAAGAAAAAATAATAATCCTTATTAAGTCTTTCTCCGGCTAATGAAGAAGTAGATGAAAAAGAAAAAAATAATCCAAGGAAAAACAAAATTATGAAACAAAAAAAAATTTTTTTATCGATATTACGCCAATAATTTATAAATTTTAGTTTAAATATATTTTCTTGCATAATATTTACTGAGTTGTTTAAATTTTTCTCCCCTTTTTTCAAAATTTAAAAATTGATCAAAAGATGCAGCAGCTGGACTTAATAAAATAAAATTTTCTCTATGATTAAATGACCTGATATCTCTTAATATTTGAATTAATGAATTTTTAAGACTTTTAGAAATCGTTAGTTTAATCTGATTTTTCAACTGATTTTTAAAAAAATTTATGTTTTCGCCAATAATGTAGGATTTAATAATATTTTTTTTTAGATTTTTTAAATGAAATTTATCATTTTTTTTTGGTAACCCTCCAACTATCCAAAAAATATTTTTTGTATTTTTTAATGCAAATTTTGTTGCCTGAAAAGTAGTTGCTTTAGAGTCGTTGATAAAAGTACAATTATTTTGTTTTAAAAAGATTTCGTATCGATGTGGTAAACATTTAAAAGAATTAAGTGATCTACTAAATGATTTAAAACTAATTTTAAGGAGTTTTGTAAGAGAGTAAACAAAACACATGTTTTCGTCATTTATATCTAGTTTTAAGTATGAATTTTTTATGTAAGGTTTTATTTTTTTATATTTATCTATGTTAGGAATATTTAATTTTCCAAGAAATTTTCTTTTATTAAACTCGTGCTTGAAATCTTTGTTTAAAAACGAGTACTGACACTTTTTTTGTCTTTCAAAAATCTTAAATTTTGAATTAATGTAGTTTCTCATATTACCATGCCAATCAATATGATCATTAGTTATATTTAATAATATCGCGTAATCTGGAGAGATAAATTTGGAGTAAGCAAGTTGAAATGATGAGGCTTCAATTATAAGGAAATTATTTTTTTTTACTTTTAAATTTAATATAGGTGTACCTATATTGCCGCCTAGTAATGTTTTGTAACCATTTTTTTTTAATACATGGTCTATAATTTTACAAGTCGTGGATTTGCCATTAGTTCCTGTAACAACGACACTTTGTGAAAAATTTTTTAACAAAAAAATTAAGTCTAAGTCTGTAATAATTTTATTTTTATATTTTTTTAATTTAATTTTATTTTTAGATCCATTTAAACTTATGCCAGGACTTAAAACAATATGATTAGTTTCTTTAAGTGTCTTGCCTAAATTTTTTGGTCTTTTACTTTTGTATAGATGAAAATTTCTATCATCCCAAACTTTGTAATTTTTAATATTATTTTTTTTAAAAAAATTTATTACTGACTTTCCTGTTAAGCCTAACCCATAAACTAAAAAAGAATGATTTTTTAAATTTTTTTTTGAAATCATACTTACCTAAGTTTTAATGTCGCTAACCCCACTAAGGCTAAAATTATAGCTATGATCCAAAATCGAATTACAATTGTAGACTCCGGCCAACCTTTTTTTTCAAAATGATGGTGAATAGGCGCCATTTTAAAAATTCTTTTACCTGTCAACTTAAAAGAAAGTACCTGAATAATTACAGATACTGTTTCAAGCACAAATAAACCTCCAACAATTGCTAAAACAATCTCGTGTTTAACTATTATAGCTATTGCGGCTAGGGATCCTCCTAAAGAGAGCGAGCCTGTATCACCCATAAAAATTTTTGCTGGAGGAGCGTTGTACCATAAAAATCCTAAACAAGCTCCTACAATTGAACCACAAATAATGGAGAGCTCTCCAACATCAGGAATATATTGTATTTGAAGATATTCAGAAAAAATTGTGTTACCAACAACATAAGAAATTAGCGTAAAGGATAAGGCTACTAGCATCACAGGTACAGTTGCAAGACCATCTAGACCATCTGTTAAATTTACGGCATTAGATGCACCAATAATTACAAAAAGACCAAATGGAATAAAAAATATGCCCATGTGTAAAATTAAATTTTTGAAAAAAGGGAAATACAAATCATATAGATATTCATGATTTGAATATTTGATCAAAATATATAAAGCTATAGAACCAATAATTAATTGTCCTATAAATTTATATTTGGATTTAAGACCGCTAGAGTTTTTTAATTTAATTTTAAGAATATCATCGATGAACCCTAGACAGCCCAGACTTAGTGACACAAATATAAGCGTCCAAACATAAATATTAGCTAAATCTGCCCAGAGCAAAGTACTAGTGATAATTCCTATTATTATTATTACGCCACCCATTGTGGGTGTTCCTGACTTTTTGATTATGTGGTCTATAGGGCCATCTTGTCTTATGGGTCCGGTTATCATTTTTTCGGAAAAAATTTTAATTAAAGGTGCTCCAATTATAAACACTACTATCAACGAAGTTATTACGGATAACCCCGTTCTAAAAGTAAGATATTTAAATACATTGAAAAAAGAGTATTGATCTATTAGAGATGTAAAAAAATGAAATAGCATTTAATAACCTCTTATCAATTTTTTGCAAAAATTATTTAGGCCAGTTGCGTTAGATCCTTTAATCATTAAATAATCATTATTAGATATAATATCGCTTAAAGTAAAATCTATATCTTCATCCTGTTGAAAAACATTGCCGCGTTTATGTTTATGTATTTTTTTAAGGGTATCTAACGATTTGTCGCCTTTAACAAATACTTTATCAATATCTGAATTGTTAATAACTTTTGATAGTTCTTCATGCAAAATCTTAGATTTTTTACCTAGCTCAAGCATGTCTCCAAGTATTAGATATTTTTTAAATTTTTCTTTATTTATTGAATTAAAATTTTTTATTGCAGTTTTAACTGAGAGAGGATTGGCATTATAACTTTCATCGACCAATTTAAATTTTTTTCTATACCTAGAAATATTATGAATTTTTCCTCTTCCTTCAGTTGGCTCAATTTTTTTAAAGAAACGAGTTAATTCTTTTAAATCTAAATTTAATTCTTTTAAAAGAGTTAACGAGGCAAGTATATTGTAGATATTAATATTTTTAGTTTTTAGTCTCACGTGGCTATTTTTTACTTTAATAATTAAAAAATTATGATCTTTTCTTTTGTAAAATGAATTAAGGTAAACATCAGATTTTTTACTCAAACCAAAAGAAAGAATTTTTAAATTTTTCAATTTAGCTTTTGTTTCTAAAAATCTAAAATATTTATCATCCCGATTTAAAATTATTGTTCCATTTTTTTCTACATTTTCAATTATTTCTCCTTTCGCTTTGGCAATACCTTTCAAATTTTTGAAATTTTCTATATGAGCTTCACCTATATTTGTTATAATAGCTATATGAGGCCTAATAAGTTTTGATAATTTATTAATCTCTCCACTTCTGCTCATGCCTACTTCAAAAATGCCGTATTGATGATTAATTTTTAACTGTGATAAACTTAATGGGACTCCAAAATGATTATTGTAAGATTTAGGAGAACTTAATGTATCTCCAAAATTTTGTAATAATTCTCTTAATAAATTTTTTAAAGACGTTTTTCCTGCACTTCCTGTAATTGCTAAGATTTTAGAATTTGTTCTGTCTCTTTTCTTACGAGCAAACTTATTTAAAAAATTAATTTCATTATCAACTTTAATAATTTTTTTATCGTACTTTTTGTTTTTTCTTGAAGAAATTATGTATTTTGCACCTTTTTTTAATGCATGTGGTATAAATTTATTACCATCATTTTTTTTACCTTTAATTGTAATAAATAAATCATTTTTTTTTACTAATCTGGAGTCTATAGAAAGTCCATTAAATTCTTTAACGTCTATATCTTTTATAATTTCTGCCAGAATTTTTTTATTTTGAATGAAATTTTGATTATTGTTAAAAAATTTTTTCAATTTTATATTTTTAATTATTTTTTTATCCGAAATAAAAATTGTTTTATTTCTATAAATTTGCTCTTCTTCATGGCCTTTTCCTGCTACTAAAATTATGTCATTTGGGTCTGACTTAAGTATAGCCTCTTTTATAGCTTTTGTTCTATTGCCTACATTGAAACAATTATTACTTTTAATTTTGCCAATTATCTCTTTTCTAATCTTATTTGGATTTTCGCTTCTTGGATTGTCATCTGTAACGATAAAATTTTTACAATATTTTTGTGCTATTTTTCCCATTAAAGGTCTTTTTTCATAATCTCGGTCTCCTCCACACCCGAATACCAATGAAATATTTTTTCCATTCTCGTTTGATAAAACTTTTAATGATTTTTCTAAAGCATCAGGAGTGTGTGCAAAATCTACATAAATTTTTCTTTTGCCTGGTAAAGTTTTCACCAACTCTAATCTGCCATTAACATTTTTAATTTTTTTTAAGGACTTAAAAATTTTTTGTTCTTTCAAATTGCATAATTTAGCAGCTAAAATTGCCATAGATAAATTTTTAATTTGAAATTCATTAAATTTGAGGTTTTTATTTTTTTTAATTTTTTCTTGAGTCGAGCTTATGTCGATAAAATGTAACTTCCTTTTTTTACAAATATTTTTTAACAAATAATATTCTTGCAGTGATTTATCAGATATAACTGTTTTGTTTTTAGATAAGATGCTATTAAAAAGTAGAAGCTTTGCTTTCAAATACGAGCCCATTGATTTATGATAATCTAAATGATCTTGGCTAAAATTTGTGAAAATGCCAGCTTTTATATTTAAATTATTTATTCTTTTTTGATGAAGTCCGTGACTAGATGCTTCAATGATCACATTATCAATCCCTTTTTTTTTTATTTTTTCTAAAGTTTTATGCAATGAAATTATATCCGGTGAAGTTAAATTAGATTTAATAATTTTCCCTTTTAATTTAATACCCAATGTGCCAATTGACGCTACAGGAATATTATTTAAATTAAGAATTTGATAAAATAGATCAGCTACAGAAGTTTTTCCATTAGTGCCAGTTACTGCAATTATATTTTTTGGCTTTAATTTGTAAAAAGTTGATGTGATTTCACTTAATAAATGCCTAATATTAGAAGTTTTAACTACCAAAATTTTATTATTAAAATATTTACATTTTTTTGAACAAACTACCACTTTAGCACCCTTTGAGACTGCTTCGTTTATAAACTTTTCACCGTTGGATTTATGACCTCTAATAGCAAAAAAAATAAATCCATTTGCGATATTTTTGCTATTTATTGAAAGGCCTTTAATCCTCAACTTTTTTTTTTTCTCAGGAAGATTTTTAATTAGTTTTCCCAGTAACATACTGTTGATTAAAATCCTCACTATTTATGGCTAAAATTGGTCCAATTTTTTTTATTATTTTGCCTGCAACGTATACTGAATTCCATCCAGCTTCATTTCTGGTACCTTTAATTTTCATACCTCTATAGTTGTAAATAAGATCTTTCGCCACTCTCGGATTTTCTAACATAACTAACAAAACGTATTTGGGTTTATGTGATGGGAAAATAGAAATAAATGTGTTCAAATTCTTTGTTTTATCGTGATAATTTTGTGATGTTCCAGTTTTACCTCCTACATGGTACCCGTCTATATCAGCTAAACTTGCAGTTCCCTCCTTTTCGGTAACTGTCATCCTGAGAATATTATTCATGATATCACTTGTTTCTTTAGAAATGATCCTTTTGTGAGTTTTTTCTTTATCTTTTTTTACAATACTCGGTTTAATTATTTTTCCTCCATTAGCTAGAGAAGCATAAACTGTAGCAGCTTGTAATGGAGTAGTTGTAATCCCATGTCCAAAAGATACAGTTTCTAACTTACATTTATTCCACTTAAAATTTATTGGTTTACCAACTTCCTCTATTTCTAGATTGGGGCTTTTAAGTAAATTAGAGTTATTAATAAATTGTTTGAGTTTTTCTTCACCTATCTTTCTGGCAATTAATAGAGTTCCTATATTGGATGATCTTATTAAAATATCTTGAACTGAAAGTTTATCTGGAAAATTTTTAATATCTGAAATTTCATGTCTAGAACATTTGATTGAATTGGGGATCTTGTTAATTATAGTTGTTGGAGAAACAATATTATTTTCGATTGCTAGAGCGATTGTAAAAGTTTTAAATATTGATCCTAATTCATAAACACCCTTAGTAATTTTGTTCATATACATTTTATCCTCTACATGAACTCTTTTATTGATATCATAGTTGGGAAGTGAAACTAAAGATAGAATTTCTCCACTATGAACATCCATTAACAAAGAGCCGCCACCTGTTGCGCCAAAAGTTTCTAAAGCTTCACTTAGCTCATTATTTATCAAATATTGAATATTAGTATCTAAAGTGAGCTCTAAGGGAAGTTTTGACAAATTTTTATCTTTAAGTTCTTTGTCAAAATACTTCTCTATACCTGAAATACCATTATTGTCGTAATCTACTTGACCGACTAAATGACTAAATAAGTTAGAATGGGTATAAATTCTAGACTGAAATGGTTCAAATATAATCCCTTTTTCACCCAATGCCCATAATTGTTCTTTTTCTTTTTGTGTTAAACGCTTTTTTAGATAAAAATATTTACCTTCACTGATTTTTTTCTTGATCTTATTAATTGGAAGTTCTTGAAAATGTAGTCTTAACTTCAATATAAAATTCTCTTTATTATTAATTAACTTTGGATTTACAGCCGCATGAAAAGATTGAATATTTCTTGATATTATAGAACCATTTTTATCGGTAATATCTCGTCTTAGTAAATTAAATTTTTGAGAATGATTTTCATTTTGAAACAGCTCAACTTTGTTGAGAGATACATGTATTATCTTAATGCTAAAAATGAGTATTAAAGAAAAAAATAAAAAAAATAAAAGATAAATTCTATCATGAAAAAAATTTTTATTTTGAGAATATTTATTTTTTTTATTAGTCTCTAAATAATCCTCAAAGTAAAAACTAGTTTGATTTTGGTTTACAAATTTTTTTTTTTTATTTTTTCCCAATTTTAATCCTGATTTGCGTATTTGTTTTGAAGATTATTAAAATTTAAGATACTCAAAAAAATTTTTGAATATTCCATTGGTAAATACTGCTCAATGTCTAAATTTTCAATTTTTTTTTCTATCATTGAGGGTGAAGTTAAATAAGAAAAATCAAGTTGCGATTCATTTAAATTTTTTTCTTTTTGACTTATTTTTTTATTCAATTGATAAATATTTTTTTCAATTTTTCTAGTTTCATTTTTAATTATAGATGTTCCAAATAAAAGAGATGAAAAAATAAGTAAAATTATAATGATTTTAATCTTAAACATAAATAGCCTCAATATCTAAATATTTTTTAAACTTTTGTATTAAACTTTCAGGATGAAAAAATTTTTTTTTATTTCTTATTGCAAATCTAAGTTTTGCTGAGCGTGAAGCATTATTTTTATTTATTTCTTTTTGTGAAGGTCTGAAAGCTTTATTAGTGTAATTTTCAAATAAAATAGAATTATCATTTTCTTCCTCCGGTAAGTACCTTGATGGTTTTGATTTATTTTGAGAAAAATTACTAAAAAAATATTTTACTATTTTATCTTCAATTGAATGAAAGCTTACAATGATTATCTTTCCTCCTGGCTTTAAATACTTTGAGGCATTAATAATTCCATTTATAAGTTCTGTAATTTCTTTATTTACGTATATTCTTAATGCCTGGAAGGTCTTAGTACTTGGGTTAATTTTTGAATAGTAATTTTTTTTTTTACTTTTATTAATGATTTTTACAAGCTCATCTACTCTTGTAATTTTTTTTTGTAATCTAGCTTTAACTATATTCCTTGAAATTTTTTTTGCATCTTTTTCTTCTCCTAAAACTTTTATGATTAAAGTTAACTGTTTTTCAGACAAGTTGTTGATAGCGTGTTGTGCAGACGTATCAGAAAGCCCCATCGTCATATCTAATTTTTCTTTAGACTTAAATGAAAATCCTCTTCTTAAATCTTTAAGTTGTATCGATGAAAGACCTAGATCAATTATTATACAGTCTACATTATCTTTACAGACTTTTTCTATCTGACTAAATTTCAAATGATAAAATTTAAACCTATTATTAAATTTTTTTTCTAACTTTCTGGCAATTGAAATTACTGAATTATCTCTGTCAATACCAATTACTTTTGTTTTAGGAAAATCTAGTAATGCTTTTGTATAGTTTCCACCTCCAAATGTGCAATCAATAAATACGCCACCTTTTTTTGGATTTGAAATTTTGATAATTTCACTCAACATCACTGGAAAATGGGTAAGTTCCAGTGATGATATTTGAGTAGTCATTTATCTTCAATTTTGTCATTAAAACTTTTGTCTTCTTAAAAAAGCAGGTATTTC
>MDTA01149743.1_pt1 | contig 10520 bp, 9 predicted proteins | sample 811151 | NCBI WGS metagenome assembly MDTA01 (sample SAMN05326648, study PRJNA326480) | marine metagenome | isolation source: seawater | place: Indian Ocean: South | collected 2010 | reverse complement strand
TGAAAATTTAACTTTAGCTCCGATTGAAAAAGATTTAATCAATTTTAAACTCTTAACTTCTTTAGAAAAAAATTACTTATTTAAATATCATTTAAATGTTTACTCAAATATTTCAAAATATTTGAACTTAAAAGAAAAAAAATGGCTAACTAGTTTTATTTAACATTTTGAAAAATTGAACTTGATTAATAATTTGAATTTTAAGTTTCCTTGCATCTTCAACTTTTCTTTTAGTTGGCTTATCTCCAATAATTAAATAATTCAATTTTTTTGATACACTGCTTACTGTAGTCCCAGAATTTTCTTCAATTAATGATTTAATTTCAGCCCTACTAACTCCATTCAATTTTCCTGTAACTAAAAAGGTTTTTTCTTTTAATAAACCATTCTTTCTTTCAAATACAGTATTATTTATAGTTAAAATTTTTTCTAATTCGGTTAAAACTTTTAAATTCATTTCATTAGAAAAAAAAATTTTTTAATGAATTGACTTGAGTTTCCCCTATACCATCAATATTTATTAAATCTTTAAATCTATTATTTTTAGATAGATATTTAAATTGTGAAAATGATCCAAAATATTTTGATAAGAGTTTAGCATTCTCTAATCCTATATGTCTAATTCCTAATGAGTAAATAAATCTTTCTAAAGAAATATTTTTTTTATCATTAATTGAGTATTTCAGATTTTCGACTGATAAATTACCCCAACCTTCTAATTTTCCAATTTTTTTATAATCTAATTTAAAAATATCTTGAGGAAATTTAATCAAATTTAATTTCCAAAAATTCTCAATAATTTTTTTACCAAATCCTTCTATATTAAATGCTTCTTTTGATACAAAATGTTTTAATTTTTCAACAGAAATTTTTTCACAATAATACCCCTCACTTGAACATCTTCTAACTGCATCATTTTTTTTTGTGATTAAATTAAATTCTTTAATTGTTTTTGATCCACAAGAAGGACAATTATTTGGAAAAATAAATTTCGAACTTTTTTTTGATCTCTTTTTTATATCTACAGAAAGAATATGAGGTATTACATCTCCTGCTCTCTCTACTATTACAGTATCACCAATTCTGATATCTTTTCGATTTATTTCATCTTCATTATGCAATGTTGCATTTGATACTAATACTCCACCAATATTGATTGGTTTAATTTTTGCTACAGGTGTTAAAGCTCCAGTTCTTCCGATTTGAATATCGATATCTAATATTTCAGAAATTGCTTTATTAGAAGAAAATTTGTGAGCTATCGCCCATCTTGGAGCATTACCAACATACCCTAATCTCTTTTGCAAAACAAAGTCATTTATCTTGTAAACAATTCCATCTATATCAAAATCTAAATTTGCTCTTTGTTTCTCTACTTCATTATAATTTTTGATTAAATTTTTTACTCCAGTTATTAATCTATTCAATGGATTAGTTTTGAATCCCCAATCACTTAATTTCTTAAGGTAATTAAATTGATTATCTATTTTTAAACCTTTTTCAAAACCGAAAGTATAAGCAATAAATTTTAAGGGTATCTTTTTCGTATCTTCTGAATTTTTTTGTCTCAATGAACCTGAGGCTGCATTTCTTGGATTTGCAAACTTTTCCTTTAACTTATCAAAATCACTGTTTTGTATAAAAACTTCTCCTCTGATATCAATTTCTTCAGGAAAATCTTTTGCAAATATAATTTTGGGAATATCTTTTATAGTTGCAAGATTTGAGGTTATATCCTCTCCTTCTTTACCGTCACCCCTGGATAATCCACTAATTAATTTTCCTTTTTTATAAGATAAAGATGCCGAAATACCATCTATTTTTGGTTCAGCTGTATAATAAATATTTGAATTAATATTTTGAGAGAGAAAATTTAGTATTTTTTTTTCAAAATTTAAAAGATCATCTTCATTAAAAGCATTAGCTAGAGAAAGCATAGGAACTCTGTGTAGAGCTTTTTTAAAATTTTTTGAAGGCTTATAGCCAGTAGTTTTTGTAGGAGATACTTTAGATTCTAAATATTTATATTTTTTTTCTAAATCTATAATTTCTTTTTTAAGATTATCATATTCAGAATCAGTGATCTGAGAAGTGTTATCATTATAATATTTTTTATTGTAATAATTTAAAGATTTTATTTGTTTTTTATATTTTTTTATAATTAAATCTTTATTCATCCTAATCAAAAAGTTTTTTAAATTTGTCTAAAACACTAGATTTATCTTTAGTTGGCTTTTGTATTTTAGATGAATAATCTTGATTAAAAACTTTATAGGATTTTTTATACCATTCACTGGATAAATAATTATATCCTAAAACATTTGCATATTTTTGAGACTCTTCAATTAAACCCAATTTATAATTGATCTCTACTAATCTATGTAATGCTTCTTCAACAAAAATAGTTTGATTATAATCATCAATGATAATCTTAAACCTATTAATAGCAGCTATCCATTTTTCTTTTTTGATATAATGTCTTCCTAAATACATTTCTTTAGAAGCTAAAATATCTTCAATTAAACCTAACTTAAACTTAGCATCTAAAGCAAATTCGGTGTCTGGATAATTTTGAACTATAAAATTAAATTGATCCTTTGCTTTTAATAATGGCCCAGAGTCTCTTTTTTCATCTTCTATGGTTTCATAATAACACATAGCTATTAAATAATTTACATATGGTATATTTTTGTCTGTAGGATAAGTCTTCAAAAACCTATTTAAATTATATAATGCTTCTGAATAATAATTTTGCATATAATATGAATAAGACGCCATTAATGCTGACCTAGGAGCCCAAATTGATTGGGGGAATAATAGTTCAGCTTCTAAAAATTTTTTAGCAGCAAAGTATGGGTCTCCTTCGTTTAAAGCTTGATAGGCCTCTTTATAAGCTGAAACCATTTCTAGATCTTGACTTGTTTCTTTTATGATAGAAATTTCTTTCTCTTCTTTAGAGCAAGCAGCTATGAAAAATAAAAAAATAGAAAGTATAATATTTAATTTTTTCATAAATTTTTAGATTAACTAATTATAAAGGTAAAAAAAAATTATGCTATAGATCTTAATAAAGATCTATTAATAAGTGTGTGGGGTAAATTTCTTTCTTGAATTTCGATAACAGAGAAGTTCTCTTTATTTTCAAAAACTTTTCTCATTAACTGATTAGTAAGATAATGACCACCTTGAGAACATTTTATGCTAGCTATCATTCTATAACCACAAGTATAAAGATCTCCAATACAATCTAAAATTTTATGATTTACAAATTCTTTAGAATTTCTTAATCCACCTTTATTTAATATCTCGTTATCTTTTACAACTATTGCATTATCTAGACTTCCACCTTTAGCCAATCCATTTTTTTTAATTACTTCTATGTCCTCAAAAAGACAAAAAGTTCTAGAATTAAAAACTTCATCTAGATCGTCTTCGTAAACATTTATTTTATTTTTTTGATTACCAATAGTTTGATTTTTATATTTCAATTCAAAATCGATATCTAAACTTAACTTTGAAGGTTCAATTGAAATAAACTTGTCATTTTTTTCAATTTTAATTTTATTATTAATTTTAATTATTTTAATTGGCTTATTGCTAAAAGAAAATCCTGAAACTAAAATTTTTTTAATAAATTCTTTGGCCGATCCATCTAAAATTGGTACTTCTTCATTATCAATTTCAACAATAGCATTATCTATACCTAACCCAAACAAAGCTCCCATTAAGTGTTCAATTGTAGAAACTTTAACTCCATGTTCATTAGAAATTGTCGTATTTAAGGAAGTATTGCTTACATTATTAAAATTTGGATAAACTAAATTATTTATTTTTAAATCTACTCTTTTAAAAACTATTCCAGTATCTGGTTCCGAACTCTTTATGCAAAGATTTACTACCTTTCCATTATGTAAGCCTACTCCTTTAACTCTTACATCTTTTTTAATAGTTTTTTGATTAAGTAGAGACATTAGAGTTTTTTAATACCTAGATTTAAAAAACAAAAAACAACAAATGTTACGAGAAAATACAGTTTTAACTAAAAAAACTAAAAAACTTCTCAAAAAAGCTTATATTTTTAGTATTTTTATTTGAAAAAAAAACTTCGTTATGGTTCAACCCATTTAAAACTTTATGAGCAAAAATTAAACTCTTTCTATCACTAAAATCTTCAAATTCTTTTAAATACTCATAACAAATGAGATTTCTAACCATTATTTGATATTTTGACAAAATATCTTTCAAGTTTAAAATTATATTTTTGTTTAAACAAATAAATTTTATTTCTAAATGAATTTTATCATAATTATTTAGTTCAGTTAATTGCGAGTACGTTTTTCCATCAACTATGAATTTATTAATTACCATGTGTATTACTTCAAAATTTCCTATGGTATTTTTAAACTGGCTCTTTAATTCAACTAACAAACTATTTAGTCGATTTTGATTAAACTTAATTCCATCAAAAGTATATTTCATTGATAAATTTACAAATAAAAAATCTTTGTGATCAATAACTAAATTAATATCTTTTACATAATTATCCAAATTTTTTTCAATATCAAAAATGTGATTTTTTAAAAATTTATCTAATGTATCTAAATTTTCTATATTTGATGAATTATCAATTAAATCTTTTTTTGAAAAATAAATTTCATTATTTGTATCAATTGCTTCAAACTTAATTTTAGTTGAACCTATGAGTAAAAAAAATTTATAATCTTTTAATTTAGTCATTTAAAATTACTTGATTTTTTTGTCTTAAATCAATTATTTTTTTATTTTTAAACTCTTCTGAAATTATAATTTTAGATAAATTATTCAAAGATATTTCAATTTGATCTAAAGGAAGCTTAATAATTAAATCATCTTTAGTTTCAATATCCCACCTTTTGGATTTAAAAAAATATAAATTTTTAATTTGATCAAAATTAAATTCTGAATTATTTATATGAGTTTTTAACTTTAAAAAATCATCAGGTTCTACATTACCAAAAATAAATGGCAGTCTTTCTAAAGAATTTTTCGTATAAATTAAATTTCCATTAGATCCTATGTAATAATCCTGATTATTCTTTTTTGTGATAGCTAGAAATTTTGTTTTTTTAATAAATATTTCTAATTCAGAAGGATAATTTTTAAATATGGAAAAATCTTCGACTATTTTATTTGCAAGAATTTTTTTTGAAATTTTGTCTTTATCTAAAAATATAAGATCTTCTTTTTTTAAAAAATTTAAATCTTCTTCAAATTTTTTTTTTTCAAAATTATTTAATCCTGTTAAATTTAAAGTAATTATTTTTAAGAAATTAAAATCTGAAAGATTTATATTATTTAAAGTTACTAGTGTTAAAAAAAGAAATAAGTAAACTACAATTTTTTTACTTATTCGTTGATGCATCTTTTAAAATAATCTTAATTAAATTAATAAAATTAATACCATTATAAGCAGATATTTCAGGAACTAAAGAAAGTTTAGTCATTCCAGGCTGAGTATTTATTTCTAAAAGATAAAATTTATTTTTATTAAACTTAAAATCTAATCTACTAACTCCTCTGCATCCAATTAGATTATGGACTTTGAGAGAAATTTTCATCAATTCTGTATATTTATCTTTGTTTAAATTGATGGGTATAATATGTTTTGTTTTTGCTTTAACATTGTATTTGGCTTCGTAATCATAAAATTTTCTTTTGGGTTTTAATTCAATTGCACCAAGTTTTTTTTTACCAAGAATTGCTGTTTGAATCTCCCGCCCAGGAATAAATTCTTCCACTAAAATTTGTTTATATATTTTTAATTTATTTAATTTTTGATGAATTTCATTTTTATTACATATAAAAACATTTACACTTGATCCTTCATTTATTGGTTTAATTACTACTGGGAAATTTAGTTTTTTCTCAATTAATCTATTTAGTTCACTTTTTGATTTATCAAAACTATATTTGAAATATTTTGGAGTTAAAATTTTATTTTTGTTAAAGATTTTTTTAGAAATTTCCTTATCCATTGCTTTTGCAGAAGCTATAACTCCAGAATGGGTATAAGGTATTTTAAGACTTTCTAAAATTGATTGTATATAGCCATCTTCTCCAAATTGACCGTGAAGGGCATTAAAAATAATTTTAGGTTTAAAAGTTTTTACAATATGGATTAGGTCTTTTGGTTCACAGTTCTCAACTGTATAACCATTCTTTTTTAGTTCTTTTGAAACTTCCTTACCTGTTACAAGACTTATTTCTCTTTCTTTAGATATCCCTCCAGAAATTATTAAAATTTTTTTTTTCAATTTTCTAATATTTTAATTTCTTTTTCTATACTAATGCCCGTTTTTTTAAATACTCTTTCTGAAACAAAATCTATCAATTTTTTCATGTCATTAAATGTTGCATTTCCTTTATTAACAAAAAAATTTGCATGTTTTTGAGATATACATGCATCTCCAAATTCAGTATCTAATGAAACAGATTCTCTAATTAATTCCCAAACTTTTTTGTCAGTTTGTTTAATTGGATTCTTAAAAGTACTACCACTAGTTTTTATTTTTGTTGGTTGCTTAATATCTTTTTGAGTTTTTAATCTTAACATTTCTTCCTTTATTTTTTTTGAGTTTTTTTTTATTCCTCTAAAAGATGCACTTAAAAATATTAAATCATCTGACAAGTTATTATTTCTATACTCAAAATTAATTTTATTAGCTGAAATTGTTGAAATATTTCCATGTTTATCAATTGCCTGTACTGATATTAAGATATTTTTAATTTCACTACCAAAACAACCAGCATTCATTTTTATTGCTCCACCAATTGTGCCTGGAATACAAGATAAAAATTCAAAACCACTTAAACTGTTTTCACATGCATATTGTGCTAAATTTTTATCCAAAACAGCAGTACCTGAAATTATAATATCTTCTCCTAAAGCAGATAACCTATTAAAGTTTTTACCGAGTTTAATTACAACACCATCATAAACTTCATCAGTTATCAATATATTTGAGCCAGCTCCAATGACAAATATGTTTTCTAAATTATTCAAAGTTTTGAGAAATTTAACTAAATCTTTTAAATTTTCTGCCTTGTAAAAGATTTTTGCTTTTCCTCCAATATTAAACCAATTTTTCTTCTTTAAATCTTGATTAAAAACAACTTGAGTTTCAAAATTTTCAAATAATTTCTTTAATTTATCTATTTGCATTACATTAAGTTTGATAGATCTCTCATCCAATTAGAAATTGAACCAGCTCCCATACCAACTACAATTTTTTTTCCATACATATTCTCTTTTAAGAATTTTGCTAATTGAATATAATTTTCAACCATAAATAATTTCACTTTAGAGTTTCTTACAATTTCTTTTGCAAAACTTTGATAACTAAAACCTAATTTTATTTTTTCTCCCGCTGTAAATATTGGGCATAAAATAACTAAATCTGCATCTTTAAAAGCATAAGTGAATTCTTTTTTTAGATCTTTTAATCTTGAAATTCTATGAGGTTGAAAAATACAAACTTTATCATGTTTGTTGTAAACTTTCTTAACTCCTTCAAGTACAAATTTTATTTCAGTAGGATGATGTGCATAATCATCATAAAAATCAATACCATTATAAGTGAAAATCTTATTAAATCTTCTTTGTACTCCCTGAAAATTTTTTAAACCTTTCTTAATTTTTTGTATTGGTATTCCAACTGATAATGCTACACCTAATGCCCCAACAGAATTTCTTATATTGTGAATGCCAAGTAAAGGAATTTTAATATTTTTGATATTTAGAGTTTTTTTATTTGGAAGACTAACTTGAATATCAAATTCTGAAAAAGATTTAAATTGTTTTATATTTTTTATTCTAAAATTAGAATTAGATCTCACACCATATGTAAAATAATTTTTATTTTTAATTTTTTTGATTAATTCTCTATTGATCTTATCATCAATACAAATAAAAGATTTTCCAAATGATGGTGTTTTTTTAATAAATTCTAAAAAATATTTTTTTAAATCATCAATCGATTTATAAAAATCCATGTGTTCTCGATCTGTGTTAGTAATTATTGAGTAAGTTGGTAAAATATGAGCAAAACTTCCGTCAGACTCATCAGCTTCTAAAATAGACCAATCACTTTTTCCTAACTTAGCAGTATTTTTAATAGAGTTAATCACACCACCATTAATTATTGTAGGGTCTAATTTAGTTTCTTGAAAAATAGAAGTAATTAAAGAAGTCGTGGTAGTTTTTCCATGTGAACCAACTACAACAATATTTTTTAATAAAGAAACTATACTTGCTAACATTTTTCCTCTTTTAATTATTGGAATTTTTTTTTTCTTAGCTTCTATAAATTCTGGATTATTTTTTTTTATTGCAGATGAAACAACTACTATTGTAGCATTTTTTAAATTTTGTTTCGAATGCCCTAAAAAAATTTTTATTTTTTCTTTTTTTAATCTTTCTACATTTTTATTATTTGAAATATCACTTCCTTGGACTTTAAATCCTTTTCTTTTCATTATTAACGAAAGACCGCTCATCCCTATGCCTCCTATTCCAACGAAATGGACTGTTTCTTTTTTAGCTAATTCAATTTTCATTTATAATTTTATTTATTTTCTGATTTATATCATTCCATGAATTTTGATAATTTAATTTTTTTAAGTTCTCTTTTTTATTAATATACTCTGACTTATCTTTTACTATTTTTAATAATAAATTTGTTATTTTTTCATAATTCAAATTTTTTTGATTTAAAATCCAACAACATCCAGCTTTTTCATAAAATTTAGCATTAACCATTTGATGGTCATCTTTTGCAGTCGGTAAAGGAATTACTATAAAAGGTTTATTCATGAATGAAATTTCTGCTAATGAGTTTGCGCCAGCTCTAGAAATACATAAATCTGACTCATTAATTAATTCAATAAAGTTTTTTTCAAAATTAAAAATTTTATTTTCTATTTTGTTTTGATTATAAAAATTTCTTAAATTTTCAATATTTTTAATACTAGTTTGTTGAATAACTTTTAGGGGTTGTATTTTATTTATATTTACTAAAGCTTTATTAAATAGTGTGTCAAAAATATTTGCCCCTTGACTACCACCAAAAATCAATAAACTTAATTTTTTATTGTCTAAACCATCTTTTTTTTTTATTTGATAAAAATTTTTAAAAACTAAAGGCTTAATCAATACTATTTTGTTTTTAAATTTTTCTGGAAAATTTTTTAAATCATTAGAATAACAGATTATTTTTTTAGAAAAATTTAAAAAAAATTTATTAGCTCTACCTAAAGTTAAATTTGGCTCTAATAAATAAATCTCTAGTCCTATAATTTTTGCAGCAATACATATTGGTAATGACATATATCCACCAGTAGATATCACTTTTATAATTTTTTCTTTTTTTAAATAAAAAAATGAAACAATTATTAAATAAAATAATTTGATAATTTTTAATGGTAAAAAAAAATTTATATTGAATTTAGGAGTATCAATAAGTTTTAATTTGTTTTTTTCAGATTTTAAATATTTATGTCCTCTTAAATCAGTTGTAAAAAAAACTTCATAATTATCATTTAAATGTTCAGAAATAATTTCAGCTGGTATTACGTGCCCTCCAGTTCCTCCTGTAGTAATTAATATTTTTTTCATATTTTATTCAAATTTTTCTTTTCGTTAAATTTAAAATTATTCCTGATAATATCGAAATGCTAATTATTGATGATCCCCCATAACTTAAAAATGGTAGAGTCATACCAGTTGTAGGAAATAATCTGATATTAACTCCAATATGAATCATTGCTTGAAATAATATTAAACTTGCTGATCCAACTAAAATTAATTTTGTTTTATGGTCTTTTTCAACATTTACTTTTTTAAATATTGAAAAAATAAAAGTTAGGAATAAAATTAATATCAATATTATAACAATTACACCAAATTCTTCTGAAATAACTGAAACTATATAATCTGTATGAGCTTCTGGCACTCTGTTTTTAAGCGTACCTTCACCAATACCTTTTCCAAAAAATCCACCACTAATAATAGAGTCTGTTGCTTTATCAGATTGAAAATTATGAGTGCCTGTTTCAGAATTGAAAAAAGACAAAATTCTATTTTTGATATATTCAAATTTGGGAACATAGAAAGTAAAATATAACAATAAACTTAAACCTAACACAGAAATTGTTAGTAAAAATACTAAATTAACTCCTGAAATAAAAATTAAAATCATCCAAGTAAAACCAACTAATAGTGTTTGACCTAAATCTGGCTGAATGATTAAAAAAAAAGCTATCAAAAGCGTTAAAAAAAGAGTGAGAATAAATTTTAAAGTAAAGTTTTTAAGTTTATCAAAAGTAATTAATGTGCTTAAGACTATAATAAAAAAAGGTTTAACGAGCTCTATAGGTTGAAGTCTTGGTAAAAAAAAAATTTCAAGCCATCTTTTTGATCCTTTGACCTCAACTCCAATAATTGGGACTAAAAACAATAATATTAAAGATACAAAAAAAATGTA
>MDTA01023037.1_pt1 | contig 10520 bp, 7 predicted proteins | sample 811151 | NCBI WGS metagenome assembly MDTA01 (sample SAMN05326648, study PRJNA326480) | marine metagenome | isolation source: seawater | place: Indian Ocean: South | collected 2010 | reverse complement strand
TGGTATACAGCCAATTTCCAGGTATAAATGAGGTCGGGAAAGAAGCACTTGATTTATTTCATTTCGTTTTTGGAATAATTGCTGTATCCATGGTTGTTGCTTTAATTGTTGCATTAAGAATTAAGATTAAAGAATCTGCTCAAACTGCTGCCCTAATATTATTTATTTTTCATATTGGATGGATTGCACCTGATTGGATAAATTTCCTCATGGGACTTCAGCACCCCCCTATTCCAGTTATGTTATTAGGTTCAGTAAGTGTAATTGCTTTAGGGTATGCTTGGAAAAAAGGAGAAATTTAAATTTTCCATATTATTTTATAATTATACTACGTAACAAAATTGAGAAAATACTTTCTAATATTATTTTTATTACCACACATATCTTTATCTCAATTATATAAAGTAACTGCTGAAGGTGGTTTAAATGTTCGTGAAAAACCTGGTGGAAAAAAAATTGCAACGCTTTTAAAAGATGACTATGTATATGTTTACTGGAAAAGTGATAAAACTTTAACCGTTACTGATATTGATAAAAATACAGGTGAATCAAAAATTATAAATGGCAATTGGGTAAGCATTATTACTCTTAAACCTCCAAAGCTAAAAGGAGACAAGGTATTATGGGAAGATAACAATAATAATTCAAGAGGTGTTGTCTTTGATGGATTTTTACAAAAATTGAATGCTGAAGATTCCTATTCTGATTTGATTAAAGAGAATTACGTTCATTTCGATAATGAAAGTCTAGATATTTCTAGTGCAGAAAGAGCCGCTGTGGGTATTCGTGATAAATGTTTTATTAAAAATAAAGACGGTACACCATTTACGGGAACAGCTTACTATCTTGATTTTAAATCTAGTTACGACTTACTTTGGAATAAAGATGATCCTGAGGAAATTTTATTAAAAACAATATCTTTTAAAAATGGCTTTAAAAATGGGATAAGTAGGATCATAAATTTAGAAACTGGTAAAGTAATAAATGAAAAAATTTGGGATGAAAATTTAAATATTTTAAGGGCCAACGATAATATTTCTAAAGACAAAAGAGTAATTGTTGAGTTTGATAATAATATATCTGAAGTTACTATCAAGGGAATAATAAGGTTTGGCGGAATAAGTTTTGATGAAGGAGGAGATACCTACGAAGGTGGTATTTATATAACTGACTTAGAGTATATCTCATCAGAAAATATGGAAGAATTTAAGATATTATTTAAAATGCAGGAATATCATGATTGGGCAAATATAGATTATATAGATAAAGAAATTTCAATCAGTTTAAAAGCAGTTTATGAAGAAGAGGTCACTCTGCTTGGTGATAATTATGAAGGAGCAATGGAATATTTTTATAGAACTATTGAAACAGGTTTTTGTGTTATTACCTCAAAAATTATTGATATAAAATTAGTTGAAACATTAGATGGAGAATTTAAATCTTATTACGATAATGGTCAGCTTAAATTATTACAAAATTATAAAAATGGAATAAAACATGGTGTTCATAAGTCATATAGCGATATTGGTGATCTAATATATTTAAGGAATTATCTTAATGGTAAATTAGATGGTCTCGAAATAGAAAAAGTTGGTTGGGGTATGACTCGAGATTGGTATTTAGATTCTATATACTGGAAAAATGGAGAACAACATGGTATAAAAAAATCATATAGACTAAAAAATGCTTTGTCAAATTCAGATGAAAGAATATTAATGGTTGAGGAACACTGGAAGAATGGAACAAATCAGTTAACAAAATGGTACCATACAAATGGAAAAGTACAAAGTGAGGGAAAATGGGAAAGAACAGATTATCCAGTTGGTATTCACAAAAAATACTATTTCAATGGTCAATTAGAAAGTGAAGGAGAATTAAATGGTTATGGTACAAATAATTACTATAAACATGAAGGTAGACATGTTAAATATTCTCAATACGGTGAAATTATTGATGTTAAGTTCTATGAAAATGATATAGAAATTAATAGAACAAGCAGTAATAAATTTGTTGGAACATATTCATTTGGTGATGATATGTGTGAAAATGGATGCGGTGAATTATTAATTCACCCAAATAATGATGGTACCCTTCAGTTTTATTTAAGTGTTAATAGAGGAGCTCCAAATTACAATAGTGGTGCAGTAAAAGGAAATTTCATTATGACTAATCCAAATACCTATATATATACTTCCAATCAATTTGGTTCATGTAAGTTATCGTTTGAACTAAATGGTAATATTATGATTGTTAAAACTATGGAAAATAGTAATAATTGTGGTTTTGGCTATAATGTTTACGCTGACGGTTCATATAAACTACTCAATAATTTTATTCCAGAATTTTTTACTAATGGAGAAGGAAGTAAAATTTTATTTTAATTTCATTAAATATTTACATTTTATTATATCAAATAAATTTATTTAATGAAACTCTAAGCTTAATATGCTGGTATATAGTAAAAATTAAAATATGAAAAATCTAATAAAAATTATTCTTTTATCATTAATCATAGTAGTATCAATATTAGCATATATGTCTACCAGACCACCTTTAAGTCCAAAAGACAATTTAAAATTTACACAGGTTCTAAATGATGGTAGCAGTACTAACTTTGAGGTGGAATATAGTAGACCATACAAAAAAAATAGATTGATTTTTGGTATGAAAGATGATGAAGCATTAGTTCCTTTTAATGAATATTGGAGAACAGGTGCAAATTATTCAACAGACCTTACATCAAGTGAATCTTTCAAATTTGGTGGTGTAGAAGTCAATAAAGGGTCCTATTGGTTGTATACTATTCCAGGAGAAAATTCTTGGCAGGTATTCTTGAACACAGAATCTGGGTCATTTGCATACTTTAATCCTGATACTGATAAAAATGTTGCTAATATAGAGGTTGATTCTTATAAGCTAGATAATGTAGTAGAACAATTCACAATTAATTTCATTGAAAAGGAAAATAATCTATTCCTCACATTGCATTGGGATCAAACTGGAATATCAATCCCAATAAATTAATATTTTGACTAAATATTTAAAATTACTTTCATTAATAATAGTTTTTACTGTCACTATTTATTATTGTATTGACATCATTCAATATAAATATAATCTTATGGATATTGAAGATTATGATCCAATATCAACTTTGAAAGTTGATGAAAATATTATAACTAGATCTAAATATCCCTTTATTGATGTACATAATCATCAGTTTGACATGCCTTTAAAAGATTTAACACAATTAGTACAGGAAATGGATTCCTTAAACATGGCTTTTATGGTTAATTTAAGTGGTTTTAGAGGTATGTATTTTGATAAATCAATTCAAAATATTAATGAAAATTATCCAAATAGGTTTGGTTTATTTATAAATATTGATTTTGAAAAAATAGATGACAAAGATTTTGGTAATAATAATACTGAGCTTATAAGGAATGCTGTCAGAGATGGTGCCATGGGTCTTAAGATATATAAATCACTTGGACTTGATGATAAAGATAAATATGGTAATAGAATCAAAATTAATGATCCAAGATTAAAACCTATATGGGAAATATGTGGAGAATTAAATATTCCAGTTTTAATACATAGTGGAGAACCTGAATCTTTTTGGAAACCCAAAGATAAACTAAATGAGAGATGGCTAGAATTGAAGCAAAAACCTGGTAGATATAGAGACCCAAATAAAAATCCATCATTTGAGGAGGTTCTAAGTGAGCAACATGATATGTTCAGAGAAAATCAAAATACTACATTTATTAATGCTCATCTAGGATGGATGGGCAATGACCTTGATAGACTATCAGAACACTTAGATAATAACGATAACGTAATAACTGAAATAGGAGCTGTTTTAGCCGAATTAGGGAGACAACCAAGACGTGCTAGAAAATTTATGATTGATTATCAAGATAGAATTCTCTTTGGTAAAGATTCTTATAATATGAGCGAATATTATACTTATTTCAGAGTTTTAGAGACAAATGATGAATATTTTGATTATTATAGAAAAAGACATGGAAACTGGAAAATTTATGGTCTTAAACTACCAGATTCAACTTTAAAAAAAATATATTATGAAAATGCTCTTAACTTATTTCCTAGACTTAAGGAAAATAATATTTTTAACCATTTAAATGAATAAAATTTATTTTTATATTGCCTAAAATTTATCATGAAGAAAGCCATTATATTAACTCTTATTTTATTGTCATCTCTAAAGATTTATTCACAAAATAAATCTAAGGCTAATTCATTGCTGGATAAGGTTTCATCAAAATCAGAAAATAATGATATTAAAAGTATATTGACTGACCCAAAAGATAATTTTATTAAAAATTCAATTAATGTTTTACTAAAGGATATTCAAAAAATTAATAATGAATTAGAAGATAATTTATCTAGTAATATTGAGGATTTAATAAAGGAAAATAAAGAATATTTGAGTCAACTAGAAAAAGAATATAGAACAAAGTTGATTGATGAGCATACCAAATTATCAGAACTGAAAAAATCAGTTGATGAGATTATGAAGATCAAAGACTTAGAATTAAAAATTGTAGATCAAAAGATTAGTGAAATTAATAAAAACTTAAAAGATCTATCAAGTGATGAATTTATAAAAAAATTTAAAAAACAATTAAAAAGTCAACTAGAGAAATTTAAAGAGTCATCCATTGAATCGTTCGAAGAAAAACTAAATATTAAATTAGATACAATAAATAATGAAAAAAAATAATAAGCCAGAAAGTGAGATGATGGGTTATGCTTATGATCCACATTTATCTGAGGGATCTGCAAAAGTACCGCTATTTCAAACAAGTACATTTGTTTTTAAAAATGCAGAGGAAGGAAAAGCTCATTTTCATATAGCTTACGGATTAAGAAAAAAAGGCGAAAATGAGTCGATGTCACTTGCATATTCAAGGATAAATAATCCAAACTTAGAAATTGCTGAAGATAGACTTAAGTTATGGGATAAAGCCGATGGATGTGCACTTTTCCAAAGTGGAATGGCTGCAATAACAACTACTATTTTAGAGTTGACTCGTCCTAATACTCTAATTCTACATTCATCCCCCCTTTACGGTGGAACAGATCATTTTATTGAACATGTTCTTCCTAAGTATAACATTAAATCTATGTACTTTGATTCCTTTAATACCCTTGATTCTATTATCGAGGAGAAAGAAAAAAAATATCCAGGTATGGAGGTAAGTTTAGTTTATATTGAATCCCCAGCAAATCCAACAAATAGTCTCGTTGATATTAAAAAATCTAAAGACTTAGCCAATCATTATACAACTACTAATAACAAAACATATGTGGCGATTGATAATACTTTTATGGGACCAGTATTTTCGCAACCAATGGATTTTGGTGTTGATGTAGTTCTTTATTCTGCAACAAAGTATATAGGTGGACATAGTGATTTAGTTGCTGGTGCTGCCTGTGGAACCGACGAGGTTATTGGAAGATTAAAAACTATGAGAGTTTTTATGGGTAATATGGCATCTCCTTTTACATGTTGGCTTATTTTAAGAAGTCTAGAGACATTAAAAATTAGGATGGAAAAAAGTGCTGAAAACGCAAATAAAATCGCTGAAATGCTAGATAAACATCCTAAAGTTTCTAAAGTCCATTTCCTTGGTTTAATTGATAAAGAATCGGCAGAATATAAAGTATATAAACAACAATATAGCAGTAATGGTGGAATGATATCTTTTGATATAGAAGGTGGTGAGAAAGAAGCATTTAAATTTTTAGATAGTCTAAAACTTGTTAAACTGGCTGTTAGTTTAGGAGGTACAGAAAGTCTCGCATGCCACCCTTTCTCAATGACTCATGCAGATGTTAGTTTAGAGACAAAAAATATGATTGGAATGAAAGAATCTCTAGTCAGATTATCTATTGGAATAGAAGATTCTGATGACTTAATAAATGATATAAAAAGTTCTTTAGAAAAGGTTTAACTTAATAAGAATCTTTGTGAACTTCCTTAATTGATCTACCTGAAGGATCATCTAACTTTTCGAAATCCTTATCCCATTTAATAGCTTCTTCGGTACTACATGCAACTGATTTTGCTGATGGTACACACAATGCACAATCATCACCAGGAAAATGTTTTTCAAATATTTTTCTATATAAGAATTCTTCTTTTGATTTCGGGATATTTATAGGGAATGTCTTTTTTCTAGATTCAAATTCTAAATCACTTATTGAATCATTAGCATATTTTTTTAGAGAATCAATCCAAGAATACCCTACTCCATCTGAAAATTGTTCTTTTTGTCTCCACAAAATTTCATCAGGAAGATATCCTTTAAAAGACTCTCTCAATATATTTTTTTCAATTTTACCATTATTTATCATTTTTAGATCCGGATTAATATTCATAGCATAATCTAAAAAATCAACATCAAGAAAAGGAACTCTACCCTCAACGCCCCATGCTGACAATGATTTATTTGCCCTTAGACAATCGTAAAGATGAAGTTTATTTATCTTTCTTACAGTCTCATCATGAAACTCTCTATTATTTGGAGCTTTATGGAAATATAAATACCCACCAAATATTTCATCTGCACCTTCTCCAGAAAGAACCATTTTAATTCCCATAGATTTAATATACCTAGCCATTAAATACATTGGTGTTGATGCTCTTACAGTTGTAACATCATAAGTCTCTAAATAATAAATAACATCTTCTAAGGAATCTATTGCTTCCTCAATGGTAAAATTTATTTCATGGTGAACAGTTCCTAAAAAATCTGCTACTTTCCTTGATGCAAGAAGATCTGGGGAATTTTTTAGTCCTACTGCAAAAGAATGTATTCTAGGCCACCAAGCATCTGTTTTATTATCATTTTCAACTCTTTTATTCGAATATTTACATACTATTGAAGATATAATTGATGAGTCAAGACCTCCAGATAATAATACTCCAAAAGGAACATCAGACATTAACTGTCTTTTTACAGAATTTTCTAAGGAATCTCGTAATCCTTCTAATGAAAATTCATTATTTATACTTTTATAGTCCATCCAATTTTTTGAGTAGTACTTTACTGGATTTTTATCTTTTTCTGTCATAATATGACCCGGAGGAAATTCTTTAATATTGGAACATACTCCTACTAGACACTTCATTTCTGATGAAAAATATCTATTTCCATCGTTATCAAATCCCATGTATAGAGGAATAACACCAATTGGATCTCTTGCTACAAGGAATGATTTATTAGTATTATCATAAAGAAAGAAAGCAAAAATTCCATTTATAATATTTAGAAAATCAGAACCATGTTTTTGAAATAAAGGTAATATAACCTCACAATCTGAATTTGTTTTAAAGGTATAGTCATTAAAGTCCTCTCTAAGAATCTTGTGATTATATATTTCACCATTTATTGTTAAAACCAAATTACCATCAATAGAAAGTAAAGGCTGTTTTCCAGATTTAATATCAACTATTGATAAACGTTCATGTGCTAAAACTGCGTGTTCTGATATATAGATACCAGACCAGTCTGGTCCTCTGTGTCTAACCTTTTTTGACATTGAAAGTGACTTTGCTCTAATATCTTTATCAAATTTTGATTGATTATTGTAAATTGCAACTATTCCACACATATAATTAATAGATAAGGATGCAATATAATTTCAAAAAATCATTTTTTCACATATTATTTATCTCATTAATTTCAATTTTTTCTTGCAATAATTCTTTATCTCCTAAGAACGGCATGGTTTCTTCTGCTCATCCATTAGCCTCACAGGTTGGAATAGACGTACTTAAGATGGGTGGCAATGCATTTGATGCAGCAATAGCCGTTCATTTCACATTATCAGTTGTATATCCTCAAGCAGGAAATTTAGGTGGCGGAGGTTTTGTAGTTTACAGGTTAGAAAATGGTGAAAATGGAAGCCTTGATTTTCGAGAAAAAGCACCAAATAAATCGTCTAGAGATATGTATCTAACTGAATCTGATGGTGAACTTATAGTTTCTAATAATAAAAGCAGATTAGGTCACCTAGCCTCTGGTGTTCCTGGTTCTGTTGATGGGATGGTAGAGCTCTATGAAAAGTTTGGATCATTAGATTGGGAAGAATTAATTAACCCCTCAATTGAATATGCAAATAAGGGATTTAATATTACTGAAAAACAATCGGTTGGTTTAAATAACGTTAAGGAATCATTGAAAAAAGTGAATAATAAACCAATAGCATTCCTAAAAGAAACTAAATGGAAGGAAGGAGATCTATTAATTCAAAAAGAATTAGCTCAAACACTTACTAGGATTAAAAATAATAAAAGAGATGGTTTTTATGTTGGTGAAACTGCAGATATGATTGTGAAAGAAATCAATGAAGGTGGTGGAATTATTACTCATGAAGATCTTAAAAATATAATTCAATATGGCGTGATCCTATAGTTGGATATTACAAATCTCATAAAATTATATCTATGGGCCCTCCTTCAAGTGGTGGAATTGCTCTTTTACAACTATTACATGGTGCTAATCAACATAATGTAAAGAATATGGCTCATAATAGTACAGACTACATAAATACTATTACAGAAATAGAAAGCAGAGTATATGCTGACAGAGCTTCATATCTAGGTGACGAAGATTTCTATAATGTGCCAAAAAAATCTCTTATTGATGAAAGTTATCTAGATAATAAGTTTAATAAAATTGATAAAGAAGTAAAAACAATCTCTTCTAACATTCAAAGTGGTAGTATTCAAATTAATGAATCAGATGAGACAACACATTTTTCTATTATTGATAAATTTGGAAATGCTGTTGCTATAACAACAACAATTAACTCATCTTTTGGATCAAAAGTTGTTGTTGATGGCGCTGGATTTTTATTAAATAATGAGATGGATGACTTTAGTATAAAACCAGGTTTTCCTAATATGTTTGGACTTGTTGGTGGTGAAGCAAATGCTATAGAACCTAATAAAAGAATGTTATCTTCAATGACTCCTACAATTGTAGAAAAAAATAATAAACCTTTCCTAATAGTTGGAACGCCTGGAGGATCAACTATTATCACATCAGTGTTTCAAACTATATTAAATGTAATTGACTTTGATATGGGAATGCAAGAGGCAGTAGATGCTAATAGATTTCATCATCAGTGGTTACCAGATGCTCTTATAGTTGAAAAAAATACTCTTAGTGAAGAAATTAAGAACTCTCTTAATGAATTAGGGCACAAAATAGTTGAAAGAAACTCAATTGGTAGAATGGATTGTATACTAATTAGAGAAGATGGAAGTCTAGAAGGAGGTGCAGATAAAAGAGGTGACAATATAGCTATAGGTTACTAGTAATGTCCCATAATCATTTATAATTTAACATTATTATCTCACGAGAGGTGCATTCGTTTTGAGAATAATGTGATATAGATTAAAATTGTAAATGATACCTTGAGTATAATATTTAAATTTAATTACCTAATATCTTCTCAATATTTAAAAGTAAAAATTTGTGAAATTTCAATACTATATAATATTTTTTTTATTTATTTCATGTAAACAAGATTTTGAAAAAGCTAAACCAAATTTTATATTTTATATATCAGATGATCAAGATTATTTAGATTATAAAATTTATGGTAATAATTTAATTGAATCTTCGGCTGTTACTAGATTAGCCGAGGAAGGTATCACATTTAATAATGCATACACATCCCAGGCAATATGCTCTCCAAGCCGTTCACAACTTTTTACAGGTCTTAATCCATTAAAAAATGGTAGTTATGCAAATCATTTACCAGTAAAACCTACGGTATTAAGTATTACTAAATACCTAAAGGATATTGGATATGAAGTGTATTTAGCAGGAAAAAGTCATGTTAAACCTGATACAGTTTTTAATTGGACACACTATTTTCCATTGAAAAACAAAAGATATTTTCAAATTAATAAACTGAAGGAATTAATAATTAATTCAAAAAATCCATATTGCCTTTTCATAGCTTCTACATTTCCTCATGAACCATATATAAATAATACTGATTATACAATAGATGATGTTTATAAACTGCCTTTTGAAGATTCCATTAAGGACACAAAACCTGGATATTATTCTAATGTAAAAATTGATAATGATCAATTGACTGAAATAATTAATACTGTTGATTCAGTAGATAATAATACTATTTTCTTTTATTTATCTGATCACGGAATTTCAGGTAAATGGGGTGTTAAAGAGAATGGACTTAGAATACCATTAATCATAAGATGGCCTAATGTAATAAAATCAAATGTTAGAAGTGATGCATTAATTAATATTATGGACATTATGCCAACAGTTTTAGATATAGCTGGAACTAAAATTCCTCAAAACCTAAATGGAAAAAGTTTTTTTAAGATTTTGAAAAATAAAGAAGAAAATATTAACAATTATATATTTGGTATGTCAACAAAACAAAACGTCAGAAATCCAATGGTTTTTCCATCAAGATCAGTTAGAGACAATCAATTTAAACTA
>MDTA01189814.1_pt1 | contig 10523 bp, 12 predicted proteins | sample 811151 | NCBI WGS metagenome assembly MDTA01 (sample SAMN05326648, study PRJNA326480) | marine metagenome | isolation source: seawater | place: Indian Ocean: South | collected 2010 | reverse complement strand
TAAGTTTGCTTCTAGACCCCTTCTTATTTGTAAAGCCATTTTCTTTTGTGTCTCCTAATTAAAATGAACCCATGTCAAGTGTTATACCTGACGGCGCATTAAATGTTCCAAAGTCAAGCCCTTGGTTAACTATATTACTAGAAATTGTAATGCTTTGCGCCGACGCATTTGTTTCTAGTGTAATGTTATTGCCTGCGACATACGTTACTGTATCTTCGCTTGTTGCAACAACATCGTCTTGTCCTGTTACTGAGATAGTGCTAAATGCATTTGATGCAGTACCACTACCACTACTTTGATCAACCCATACATAATCAGTGCCGTCATAACTTAGTACTTGGTTGGCTGTTGCACTGCTTGTATTTAGATGTGTATCTACTCCAGCAGTGCTTAAACTGCTTTGATCTACCCAAGCATAGTCTGTGCCATTGTAACTTAGTACTTGATCGGTAGTAGCACTACTTGTATTTAGGTGTGTATCAACTCCTGCAGTATCTAGTCCTGCAGTGATACTGCCCAATGCACTTGTTAAATCTACATTGCTGTTACTGCCACTGATTGTTATTACATTACCTACTAGGCTAAGTGTTTGGTCTGAATCGTCCATTAACTCACTTAGGTCTACAGTGTTGGAACCACCTATGCTTAATCGTTTAGTAGATGCATTCCAACTCAATGATTGTATGAAACTAGCAACATTGATATTTGCTACGTTTGTCACTCTTCCTTCTGAGTCTACAGATATTTGAGGTATAATTGTTCCTGAACCATATGTACCTGCTGTAACACCTGTATCACCTAAAGGATCTTCTACTACACCTGTGATACGACCTAATGCATCAACTGTGAACCTTGCTGACTTACCTGAGCCACCATATTCACCTGGTGCTGCACCTGACTGTGCTAAATTGACTGTTACTTGTCCGTTGTTGCCACCACCCTCTAAGCCTGTGCCTGCAATAACACCTGTGATATCACCTTGTGGTATAGCAATTTCTGTAACACCTGTAACAATACCTTTGTCATTAACTGTGAACTGTGCTACGTTGCCAACATCACCATATGTTCCTGGAACAACACCTGATGTTCCTAATACTGGACTTACATCACCTGCTTCAAATTGTCCTGCTGTAGAATTAAATACTAAAGCCTGTCCGTTGGTTGCACCTGATACACTAACATCTGCTAAGTCGCCTACTGATGCATTACCGATGATGTTGTCTGCTGATGCTGAAATTGTTATAGCATCATCTGCAGGGTCAGTTGTTATAGTAACACCTGATCCTTCTCTGAATGTTAATATGTCTTCTGCTTCATCAGCAGCCAAGTCTACTTGTCCTGCAACTTGAATTGTTTTGTATGCAAGATTAACATTACCACTATTGCTACCAGCACCACCAACGATAGCAATTTGGTCTACGTTTTGTATTCTACCGTAGGCATCAACTGTTATTTGAGGAACTGTTGTAGCATTACCATATGTGGCCGCAGTTACACCTGTTGCAACAAGATTAACTGTTGCTTCAGCATTATTACCGGAGCCATTAGTTACAGTGATTTGTCCAGACGTACCACTTAACTTGCTTACATAATCGCCTGTGATTGTTTGAGCACTGTCTGCTACTAGTGCAACGTTGCTTACTGAAGTTATTTGTCCTTTGCTATTTACAGTGAATGTAGGAACAGTATTTGCGGCTCCATATGAGCCTGATACATTTGCTATGTCAGATATGTATACGCCTGTAGAGTTTGATGTTAATCCACCTCCTGCACCTGCTAATACATTTAAACTTAGACCAGTTTTATTAATACCATTACCGGCACTATATACATCCATAGAGCCCGGCTTCCACTTGCCGTCGGAATGATATATTAACGACTCACCTACATCAGGGTGGTAAGCACCTGTTGCAACAACATCTCCTAGATCGTATAAAGATACGTCCCAGAACTGAATGGCGTCGCCTGCTGAATTGACCCTTGCAAATTTATTGTTTGCTAAATTGTAACTGTTTGGTGTGTCGTTTAGTTGTAGAAAATTATCTGCCATCTTTAATCCTGATCACCGTGTTAAATAGTTCTTAACACTATTTATCAAGTTTAGGCCGATAGTATTGCTTGAGTAATTTGTCCGTATGAATCGTCGTAAGTTTCGCCGTCACCTATGTGAGTTCTATCCAGATACACTCTTAACCAGGCAAAATTACCTGTAAAACTGTATGCTTGTGAGCCGTCTGCTGGGTCATTGGCGTTGAATTGAATATATCCTGCAGGGTTCCATGCTACTGTGTTGTCAGTGATGCTACCAAAAGTGGATATATCTTGCATGATATCAAAGTAATCAGAATCAGTTGGTTCCAATGAAAGTGATGCTTGGATTCTTAAACGTCCTACAAAGTCTGCGTATGTTACTTGGATTGTGTGGAAACCGTCTGTGTAACCATAATAACTGTCAGCTCTAACTGCTATTCCATATTTGCTCATGGAAGAGCCTGTTGCTTCTAGTATATTTGCATGTCTACGATGTATTGGCATTGTTAAATAATCCTGCGTTTATCTAACTATTTATCATAGTTCATTGAACAGTTTCAACTTGTCAGTGCGTCGTATGAGTTTTTTGAAACTTAAATTAATAAATCCTTCTAAGTCAGTATACTCTGCACTGTTGCAATACAGATAATTGTAGTGCCAATCCCACTTTGTTGTACCCCAACGGTAATCATCAAAGTTAACTTTAACAAATTCCATTAATGCTTTTGTACTATATTCTTTTGATTGTGAACCAAGCCTAACAAAACTTTTGCTAAACTCTAATCTTTGATCAAACCGTGAATGCCAAAGTTTATCTCTTAAAATTAGTCCAGGAGTGTGTAAATCTAGTATGTGTTGCTCACTTATAGGTGCATGTATGGTTCTAATGTAGTCTGACATCCAATTAACAAACCACAAAAAGTCATCATGTAGTCCAAAGTATATGCGTCTGCCTGCAACATTGATATTTTGTCTGCAGAAAAACATGTTTGATGTACGCAGAAAGTCTGTTATTTCATAATGAAAGTGTGGATCAAAGTCTTTGTGAGGGTGTCCTGGTCCTTTGATATCTACCCTGTACGGATAGTCATTATAGAATACCCTAGTGCTAGGCAGTAATTCAATATCTTTATCAAAATCATTTTTAGTGCAATGCTGTATGTGTAAAGTCATAGTTTTCCCCATCAAACAAAACTGTGATAGTTGTATTTGATAGATTTTCAAATAAGATTTTCTTACTTAGCGGTTTCTTAATTTTGTCTTCAAAAACACGTTTTAGTGGTCTTGCACCCATTGTAGGCTCGTAACCATCCTTTGCTAATTGTGCTCTTGCATCTGGTGATAGTTCAATTGTTACCATTGATTCATTTTCTTCTAGCAGTACATTTGTATCCTTAACAAGTCTATCAACAATTAACAGCATTAACTCTTCTGATAGTTTATTAAATTCTATAACTGCATCAAGTCTGTTTCTAAACTCTGGTGTAAAGAATTTATTAACTGCTTTATTTTGCTCACCTTTTTTAGTTTGATCTCCAAAACCAATCTTCTTCTCTTCAGCGGCCGCGGCACCTAAATTAGATGTCATAAGCAATACAACATTAGTAAAGTCTACAACTTTACCTGTGGCTCCTGTAAGTCTACCATCATCCATTACTTGTAATAGCACTTGTAATACTTCTGGTGCGGCTTTTTCAACCTCATCTAGTAATAATACACAATTAGGACTTTGTTCTACTTCTGCAAGTAATTGTCCTTGACCCATCTTACCTTCTGCATGTCCTACATAACCAGGAGGTGCACCAATAAGTTTTGCAACACTATGACGCTCTTGATACTCTGACATATCAAACTTGACTAGTTTTGCATCCATATGATTTGCAAGTGCTCTTGCTGTTTCTGTTTTACCTGTGCCTGTTGGTCCTACAAATAGATAACTTCCAACTGGTTTATTCTTTTCTCTAAGTCCTGCTTTTGCAACAAGTATATTTTCTACGATAGCATCAACTGCTTGATCTTGTCCAAATACTTGTCCTTTTATTCTTTGATCAAGTTCACGATAGCCATCTTTCTTTTCTATATCAATCATGTCTTCATTCATTTTACTTACTTTAGACAAAACTGTGATAACATCATTTAGTTCTACATTTTCTCTGCCTGCAAGTTTTACTCTAGCACCTGCGGCATCTACAATATCTAGTGCTTTGTCTGGGAAGTACTTGTTCTTAACGTATCTGTCTGTGAGATCAACAAGTTTATCTAGTACGCCTTCATCATATGTAACAACATGAAACTTCTCATAATAATTCTTTAATCCATTTACAATGCGTTTTGTATCTTCTACAGATGTTTGTTCTATATCCAGTCTTGCAAACCTACGCATCAATGCTCTGTCTTTCTCAAAACTGTTTGCAAATTCATCTGGTGTGGTAGCACCAATAGTCAATAGTCTACCTTTGCCTAATACTGGCTTAATCATATTAGCAACGTCAACACTACTGTTGCCGCCAGCACCTGCACCCATAATCATATGTATTTCATCTATAAACAATATTGTGTTTGGATTGTCTGCTAACACTTCTAATACCATTTTGAGACGTTCTTCAAAGTCACCTCTGTATCTTGTGCCTGCTAATAGATCACCTATGCTTAAACTATATACTACTTTGCTACGCAACAGTGGGGGCACCTCGCCGTCAACAATACGTTTAGCAAGTCCTTCTGCTATAGCAGTTTTACCTACACCTGGCTCACCAACAATAACACAATTATTCTTTTTACGTCTAGCAAGTATATGTACCAAATCATCTACTTCTTCCTCTCTACCAATCAGAGGATCAATACGATTATTACCTGCTTCTTTATTTAGATTTGTAGTATACTCTTCTACAAGTTCTGCACTCTTACTATTTCGTAAATCTCTATCAACTTGTTCTACAACGTGATTACGCCCAAAGCCTGCAAGTTCGCAATAGTATTGTGCATATGAATTATCTTCGCTTAGAATGCTTGTAAATACGTCTAAGGGCTCGATTTGTTGCTTACCTTGGAATATAACCTGTGCTAATGCTCTTTGTATCACACGTTCAACGGCTGCTGTTTTCTTTGGAGCACCTTTTGTTCCGTGTGCTGATTTCAACCCACTAAAGTCATCATTGGATAAAAATGCTTCAATGTCCTGCTTGATTACTTCTCTATCAACTTCCATTGTTTCAGCCAGTTCTTTTATTTCTGCACATTCTAATAGAGTGTGCAAAATATGTTCACAGGTTACATATTCATGCTCCAGCCCAGAAGCATAATCTAATGACTCTTTGATAATGTTGTCTAGCATTTGGCTATCCATCGTTACTTTTTACCTCGCTCTTTAATACTATTTAATAAATCTATACTAGTTTGATCAGTGATATCTGGTATGTGTACTTCCACAATCACATACAAACTACCATCTCTACCTGACTTTGGATTGGACATACCTAATCCTGTAAGTCTAATTTTTTCTCCTGGTTGTATTCCTGCAGGAACTTTTACTGAATATTTTTTACCATTTATGTGTTGTACTTTTATTTCTGTGCCTGTGATAGCATCAAGAGCATCTACTTGAAACCTCACATACAAATTATCTTCGTCCCTGCCCCAATCTGGTGGCATATCTACATGCACATTTACAAATATATCGCCTGGTGGATAGTTAGGATCGCGTTGTCTGCCTTTGCCTGCTACACGCATTCGCATACCATCTCTAACTCCTGCAGGTATTCTAACTATAACTTCGCCGTCTGTGGGAGTTTTTAAATTAAATGTTGTGCCAGTGTATGCTTCATGTAAAGTAATATTTACGTTAACCATGCTATCTGGATTTTTTTGCATTCGCTGACCAAATATACTTCCAAATATATCTCCAAAGTCGGGTGGCATACCACCTTGTCCAAAATTAAATTCTGGTTGTGGATTATCATACGCATACTTTTTCTCAGGATCGCTGAGAGTATCATATGCTTCTTGGATCTTTTTGAACTTCTCTTGATCACCACCTTTGTCTGGATGATGCTTAGATGCCAACTTGCGATAGGCTTTTTTTATTTCATCTGGTTGGCTGGTGCGATTGACACCTAGTTGTTCATAATAATCCATTTAAGAATTATAACACAACTACAATGTAAGTCAAGTACTAACTTAAATCTTGGACCAAAGTGACTATGTCTTGGACAGTTTTAACTTCGTCAATTGCATCATCAGGTATTTCAATGTCAAATTCACGTTCCATATCTAAGACTAGTTCAACTGAATCTAAGGAATCTGCACCAAGATCATCAACAAGATGTGTATCAACAGACACTTCTGATTCTTTTACACGGAAATGATCTGCTACATTATTAATAATAATATCAATGTCGCTCATAGTGATATTTAGTGTATTACCAAGGCTCCAGCACTAAAAATTGACTAAGACCTGATCCGGTAGGTGACCATTGCGTATCAGTGTTAGACAATACTGTAAAATAATCGCCAAAGTTTTTTTCAATATGATGTATGTCTTTATGTTGCTCACAGGTTTCATCTACAATAATTTTTAGAAACAAAAACTTTTTGCATACCTTGTGTAAGTTTTTGATGTATTTTTCTCTGTGTTTATCTTCTTGCCAATGATAACAACCTCTGTCCAACACATAATCAAATGAGTCTGTGAGTTTGGTGTTACACATGTCATCATGCATAAAGTTTACATCAGGGTACATACGCATTGCACTATACAATACTCTTCGATCAATATCAGTGGCTGTAACAGTGAATCCTTTCTGCTGCAAAAAGTTAGCCTGGCTACCATCGAATGTGCCAACGTCAAGAAATGTACCTGACGATATATCTCTTGCAGTTAGTTCCTCTTCTAGGGTAACATCTAAATGATCTTGAACGATAGGGTAGTACGGCCGCTGAGTAATGTCTAACGGATCAATCATTAGTCTTTCTTTAATGAAGGTATTAACTTTGAAATGCTAAAGCCTGATTTTTCCTCGGCAGGTGCAGATACTTCTGCGGCTTGTTGTTCATTGTCTGATTTAGCAGATTCAATCTGCTTGGCTTGATTGTCTTTGTTTTTATCTAACCAGTCCTCTTTGCTGTCATTATTACCGCCTGTTGCTTCACGATAATAAAGTATGATTTCTTTTTGCTGTTTGATGTAACGTTTGATGTCTTGTAAATTAGCGGCCATATTCTCATAGCCTTTTGGTGTAACGGCCATGATAACAAAATCGCCACCTATCATTTTTTCTACTTCAGCAATCTTCTGATCCAAGTTACCACACACCATAATTACTTCGCCGTCTTCATCTACCAAAGGCTCTCTTGGTATACGTTTACCTTCTGCATCTCTGACTGCACGAATACTTTCTGTACCATCTTCTTTGGTATACGGTTCGCTCATATACTTTTCTGTGGTATAGTATCTTGGGTTTTTGTTTTCTCCTGTTGCTGGTTTACAAGGTGTATTGGTCAACACCTTCCACTCAACATCTAACATTTGTATTGCTTGTGGTAAAGGTGGTTGATAGATTTCTAGTTGCACTTCTTCTGTGATTACTGTAACAGGAGGTAGCGGTTGATATGATTGCATACTGCTACATGCTGATAAGCCGATTACTAGAATGGCTAGTGCTGAAATATTGAAAATGTTTTTAATCTTTATCATTTGGTTCGCCTGCCTGTGTGTCTTGTGAATCTATTTCCATGCTGTCTTGTTCAACAGATCTAAATACTTCTTCTGTTGCTCTGTTTGCTTTTAGTTCTATGCTACCTGGACGAGCTCTTGCTAGTTTTGTGAAGTCATGATCTTTGAATATTCTCATGTAACTATCACGTTCAGCACTGAGTTCGTTGTTGCGAGTTGTTAATATAACCATTGCTTCAGCCTGTTGTTTTGCATTTTGTTCTAATGCTCTGATAGTGTTTTCGTTTACTTCAGCGGCTGTTTGCAATGCTACGTTCTGCTGATTGAGAACGTCTATTTGCTGTTGCTGTTGGTCTATTCTAGTTTCAAGTTTACCAACTATCCAACTATGAGCTCCGTATCCTAGTCCTGCAATTAATAATACTATTGGTAATGCTTTTATAAATCCTAACATGGTTTCGTAACTAATATATTTGTGTGTGAAGGGTCATAGATAACAAATAAATCATCTATTGGCATTGCTTTCATTTCGCCTAACATGCCTTTAAGCCCATTAAATAATCTTGTGTCTGGTTCTAAGTTGATTGCATTTTCGTGTATGCCTACATTTTCCATTACGTCTGGCCCGTGTCCAAACTCAATAACCTCTAAATTTATGCTGTTACGGGCATCTTCTAGGCGTAATACACCGTCTTCGAGGTGTGCATTAGATAGGTTAGTGTTCTGTAAAAACTCCATTATAGACTCATTTTTAGCAGACTCTAGGTTAGCAGTAGCAAGTTCTTGATCTAGTTTATCTTTGTATTCCTGAGCCGTTAAATAGTCTTCTGCGTCTGTTTGAATATACTTTCCTGCCTCATCAATTGGCATGTAGTCTTCCATATAAGGAGTTTTTACAGACCAATTCAGTTTGCCTGCTACGTTTTCTACTTCGGCAATCATCTTTTCTACACTATCCATCATGCCACCTGTTCTGTCTAATTCAACAAACACCATGTAGTAGCCTTCGTCATTTGGATTAGGTGACACTTCTATATCTCTGTGCTCTACCACTGAACCACCTAAAAAATTATACAAGTCATCTGCGGCTCTTGAGCCATTTACATGAAAACCTAATACAGCAACATCTCTTTCGTTGCCTGTTTTGGGTTCAAACTCATCTAAACTTATTTTTTTGAGGATAGTATCCTTTAAATCTCCGCTTCTGACTCCCATTACACTACTGCTCCTGCTGTTGGATCTACTGGTGGCACACTAACTTCTGCTGGTGCTTCTGCTTGTAGTTGTGCATCTGTGCCTGCGTCTTCTACATCTACATATGAATCCTCATCCATTTCAACTATATCTGAATTGAACTCGTCTACATACTTACGTGGCATTTTGAGTTCTACTACCCAAACAGGGTGTGAATCAGTTTTAGTTCTAAAACGTGTTGCACCATCTGGTTTTGTTTCTACTGCCAAATCTTCAAAACTGCGAACTTTGCGAGGCTTGATAAGTGTATCTTCATTGTATTTGACTAACACATCACGTTTGAGCAAACGTTTTGCTCCATCTGGATCAGGCATTTTCTTTTTGGGATACATCAACTTCACAGTCAAGTAATGACGATCCAGTGTAGGACCTTCTAGCACTTCGCCTTCGTCCCAATTTCTGAATGCATACAGATCCATGCTGTCTAATGTCTTTTCAAACTCTAGTAGCATGTCTAATAATGTATTGGTTTCAGATATCTTTTTGATCTGATCGTTAAGTATTTTAACTGCTATTGTCATAATTATAACCTCTGGTTACAACTATTTATCAACTAAGCCTATCTGATCACTGTAAGAATTGTTTACTTCCCACTCAACCCAGCCAAATACCTGCTCACTTGGCACTTCTAGTATCCATTCATACTTGCCTGCACCAGTATCTAGTAGATAATCGTAAAACTCTCCCTTGATTCTGTCTTCAAGGTCCTCAATGAGGGTCCGAGGACCCTCATAAAGGCGTTCAAATTTTACTTCATGTCCACAGTGTCCTTCGTATTTGCGTCTACGACCTTCAGGATTACTGGTAATGCCAAAGCATGTACGACCTAAGTGGTTAGTCCATAAGTAAAAATATCTCATCTTAAATGCTCTTGTAAAGGTTAAGATTCTTGTCACCTAGCATAGGATAACTTTCACCTTTCTCAGTGCACCACTTATCAAAATCGATGATTAGTATACTAAGCAGTGAAGCATCTTGCCATGACTGCTTGAGATCATATTTCTTTTGAAATTGTGTGAGTCTTCGCTTACATTCTTTGTGAAACTTACTTGGGCTACCATAGGTATGTTGCAAAAAGTCGAGCATTTCTGCCCTATGATTAGCAGTAATAGTAACTCCTGTCTTACGAGCAAGTTTAGCATAACGGCCAAATGCAAGAATGAAGCCACCATCAACACCTTTTTGTCTGCTAAACTTTTCAGCATGACATCCAAGTGCCCAGTTTAAATCTTCAATAGCAAGATCGAATTGATCAGAATCAAATTCACTGATCGAATTCAATCCAATTATGTATGTTATCATTCCTGGTTGTGCACCTTGTCCACGTGCTTCAATTGCAGGACGACAATACATTTGATTATCCTCTACTGTAGTCATAATCTTTTCAGCATGGATATCTTCTTGCAATTCGCTTCCATATAAACGTACACCGTTTGCACGACTACGCAACATGAAGTATGGATCTGGTGTCTTACGACCTTTGTAGTTGATAATTCTAAACAGTAGGTTACCGAAGCCCTCACCTTTAACAGGTGAACCTGGTACCATTAAATCTGCAGGAACAACT
>MDTA01094917.1_pt1 | contig 10523 bp, 9 predicted proteins | sample 811151 | NCBI WGS metagenome assembly MDTA01 (sample SAMN05326648, study PRJNA326480) | marine metagenome | isolation source: seawater | place: Indian Ocean: South | collected 2010 | reverse complement strand
TATCTTAATAGAATGTTTTCTTAAATAATATTTTTTAAATAATTTATCAACTATTTTATTCCCACTTGAAGAACAATGAAAGAAAAATTTGTTTTTAGGTTTTGATTTTATAGCTATTTCAATTAGAGAGATCAAATATCTAATATTTTTACAATTCTGACTTTCAGAAGGGATTTCAAAGATATCTTTTTTGTTTAATCGTAGTAGTTTTCTGTAATATCTTTTGGAAATTAAAATAAAATAACAAGCCAAATATTCAAAATCTTCAATTTCACCAATTGAAATATCTGGGAATTGATTTTCACACTCAAAATTGAATCTTTTCGTGCCCAAAACAACTTTTTTACTTTTTTTGTTTCTTAAGTTGTCGAATATTAATTTTAAAACTAAGTTAGGCTCATAGCATGCGTAAACAGAAGATTTCGTAATTCTATGGAAATTATTATTTTTAAAAAAATTTCTTTTCATATATTAATAAAATAAATCAATTGAAATATGAAAAATTTCATTTTAAGAATTTGATTAAATTTGGTAAGAATTATTATATTTTGATAAATTTGAAGGATCAGAGAACCAATCTATGGTAATTTTTAGTCCTTTTTCAAAACCATTTAAACCTCCAAATTCTGGTTCCCAATTGGTTAATTCTTTTAGTAGCTGATTATCTCCAAAGAGTCTATCTACTTCTGAATTTGTAGGACGCAAACGATTTTCTTCACTTTTAATATCTATATGAACATTCATTATTTTTGCAATTGTTAATGCGGTTTTTTCTATAGATATTTCAAAATTACTAGCTGAATTAATAACTTTACCAATAACACTTTCATTTTCTAATAAATTGATAAATGCAGAGCAAGTATCACTTACAAAATTAAAGTCTCTTGTTGGGGAAAGTTTTCCAAGTTTAATTTTTCTCTCACCCTTTAAGATTTGCGTGATTATTGTAGGAATTACAGCTCTGTTACTTTGCCTAGGACCATATGTATTAAAGGGTCTTAAAATAGTTATAGGAGTACTAAAACTTTTCCAAAAACTTAGTGCTAATTGATCTGCAGCTATCTTGCTTGCTGAATACGGGGATTGACCAACCAGAGGATGATTTTCATTTATAGGAACAAATTGAGCTGTTCCATAAGTTTCAGAGGTTGATGTATGTATTACTTGCTTAATATTTAATTCTTTTGCAGCTTGTACAATATTTAGTGTTCCATGTACATTTGTATCTATATAACTAGCTGGAGCTATATAACTATAAGGGATAGCAATTAAAGCAGCTAAATGAAAAACATGAGTACAATCTTTCATAGCTTCTTTTACACAAGTTGAATCCCTAATATCTCCTAAGAAAAATTCTATCTTTTCAACAATTTTTGGTGGTAATGTATCTAACCAACCTTTACTCCCATTAGAATTATAAATACAAAAAGCTTTGACCTGAATATCACTTTGAATAAGTTTTTCCACTAAGTGTGATCCAATAAAACCATCTGCACCAGTAACTAAAACTTTCATAAATAGTTTCTAGAAATATACTTAATTAAATTTTTAATTTAATTAATATTATCATTTTGCAAGTTTAAAATCCCATAGATTATGTTTCACGCAAAAGATATTTAATAACTTATCAAGCTTTATAAATCTTTATCTGGTAAGAATTCTCTGATTTAAATTTTTACCAAACTCCCCAACCACCATCAACAATTATATTCTGGCCAGTAACCCAAGAAGATAAATCAGTTGATAGATAAACTGCTGCTCCCACTACATCACTCTCTGAACCCATTCTTTTTAAGGGCGTCTTATGGATATAACGTTTGACAAATTCTTCAGGCTGATTTCTGAAAATACCACCTGGCGAAATTGAATTTACTCTTATTTTAGGGGCCAAAACAGTAGACATCCACCTTGTTAATTGTAAAAGACCTGCTTTGCTTACTGAATATGCTGCAGGGTTGTTCATATTTGTGTTTTCATAAATAGATAAATCCGGTCCATAAATTCCATATATTGAACCTATATTTATGATGGATGCATGAGATGATTTCTCTAAAAATTTTTTGGTATTTTGGATTAGTTTAAAAGATGCTGTCAAATTAACTTCAATTGCTCTTCTCCATGTATCTAAAGATTGATTCTCTAGAGAAGTTGCCCAGCCTTTTAAATTAGAGGAACCAACAAAAGCAGCATTATTTATCAGGATATCTAATGAATTAAAATTTTTTTCAATAGAAAGGTTTACTTCGTCAATTTCTCTCGAAGATTCTAGATCGCAAGGAATTAAAATGATTTCATTTTTAAATTTTTTGGAAATTTGATTTTTTAATTCTTTAAGATTAGTTTTTGGATGATCAAGAAGTATTAGATTACAGCCCATTTCTGACAAGGCCAAACTTAATGCTTGGCCTACTTTTCCGCAAGCACCTGTAATCAAACAAGTCCTTCCTTTGATATTTAACATTTTATTTATTGTTAAAGACATAAAATTTTTTTTAAACTGCTCTAGAAACGTTATTTTAAATAATTTTTATCAAAAATCAAATCTTTTCTATATTTAATTAGATTTTGAGCAACTAAAAAATCATATTTATCATCTATATCAAGTGCTCTTTCTTTTGGGATAATAACTCCTTTAACTTTTCCATCCCATATTGAAGAAAAATTTAAAATAAAATTTGTTTTTGCTACATAAGCAATAGTTGAAATATCGAAACTTTCAGGAGCCTCTTGTCTCCTATTTATAGTCTTACCTGAAAAAATTTTTGTTGCATATTTTTCTTTATCTAGATTAACCATATTAAACCAAGGATTCCTATGTGAAGGAGTAACTGTTATTATTACTTCTTCTTTAGATTTTAATTCTTCTAAACAAATTTCTGTATCTTCAAGAGATCTTAAGGGTGAAGTGGGAGGTAAACTTATAAAATTGTCAAAATATATTCCCTGATTAAATAAAAAATTAATAGCATGTTTCCAAGATAAAAACTCAGGTGAGTCATCTTGAGCAAGTTCTTTCGGTCTAAGAATTATTTTGGACCCATAATCAATTGCTATATTTGCAATTTCCTTTGAATCAGTTGAAACATAAACTTCATCTATAAGCGGATTTATCTTTGCAATATAAATTGAATAAGCTATTAACGGATGATCTAGTAATTTTAATTGATTCTTAAAAGGCAGTCCCTTTGAACCTCCTCTTGCAAAAATAAATGCAATTGTTTTCTTCATAAGTTATTTTAGGTAACGTTTCTTTTTGACTTTGAAATTAAATTTAGTGTTGCATATGCATCATTTACACTGCAAAAATTGGTTTCTTTATTTTCTACAAACTTTAAGAAATTTTCAAGTTGCTTTTTGAATTTATAATCTGTGTCATGTTCTGATTTATATAGGATAGATTCATCACCTTGAGATTCTTTGATTTTAATAATTTGTTTATTTAGTTCCCAAGTAAGATTTTTATCGGAAAATCTTATTTTTAAATATCTTTCTTGGGGCTTAGTGCAGAAGTTAAGCTTAATAGTAATGAATTTGCATGATAAACATTCTGCTTGAATTAAAGCTATATCTTCTACATCTATTTCGAGTGAATTAGTATTAAATAAAGAGGTGTACCTTATTTCAATTGGACCAAAAAGATGATTTATCAAATCAATCTCATGGCTAAGTTCTAAAAGTACTCCTCCACCAAAACTTTTGTTCGCAGAAACTGAATTTTTATAATTTGATTTGGGCCTCCAATCTGGTAACCATGAACCGCAGTAACTTTCTATATCAATTATTTTTCCATGATTATTTAAACTTAAAAAGTTTTTTAATTCTTTTAGACATTCATCATGCCTAAATACATAACCAACCATAATTGGAACACTCTTAGATAATGAAAAAAGCTTTTCCCAAGAAGTCTTTGACTCACTTCCTATACCAATAGGCTTCTCTATTAATATAGGGATTCCTTTCCCAGCAAAAAATAATGCTTGATCAAGATGAAATGAGCCTGGACTCGCAATTATTACGAAATAGGGTTGCCATTCTATACATTCTTGATAAGTAGTAAATATTCTCTTACATAAATTTAATTCGTGATTTTTTAATAAAATATCTTTTTTATAGATTCCAATTTCAATTTTTGGCCAATATTTTTTTAAAATTCTTATGTGTTTTCTAGCGATACTACCAAACCCCACTATAAGTACTCTCTTTGAGTCATTCATATAATTAATAATGAATTTGAAAGTTATTTATTTTAATTATCTCATGTTAGATGTTTTATCCTAGAAAAATTTTTGAGTTTACAGAGTAAAAATTTGATATCAATAAATTTAAAAATGTAAATTATTTAATTTCATTTTTTATTATTAATATTAACTTTATAAGTTTTTAAAGAAACATTTAAATTATTTTGTATTGTAGTATTGACTTGTAGTTAGAAATTTTGATTAATCTAATCTTGAAAAATTATTCTGTTTTAATAATTTATGGGTAATCTAAGCGATAAGATCATAAATGGTATAAGAGCAGTTGCAGGTCAAAATAAATTACCATTGCATGAGCCTAAGTTTGATAAAATTGAAACTCAAAATTTAATAAAATGTATTGATAGTTCATATGTCTCGAGTGTCGGTGAATATGTGAATATTTTTGAGAAACAGATTGCTGATTTTACAGGTGCTAAATACGCTATTGCAATTGTAAATGGTACTTCAGCATTACATCTTGCTCTTAAAATCATAGGGGTTGAAATAAATCATGAGGTCATTTGCCCATCGCTTACTTTTATTGGTACCGTCAACGCAATTAGTTATCTCGGCGCAAAGCCGCACTTTGTAGATTGTGATGAAAAAACTCTTGGAATTGATCCTTTAGCACTATCTAATTGGTTAGATGCAATCGCAATTAAGAAAGATGGAAAAACCTTCAATAAGATAACAGGAAGAATTATTTCTGCAATCATTCCAATGCATACTTATGGTCATCCAGCTAAAATTGATCATATCTTAAATATTTCGAGAGAATACAATTTAAATGTTGTAGAAGATGCAGCAGAAGCATTAGGAAGTTTTTACAAGAACAAACACACTGGAACTTTTGGGAAGATTGGTATTTTGAGTTTCAATGGTAACAAAATTATCACTACTGGAGGCGGGGGTGCATTATTGACTGATGATGAAATACTAGCTAAAAGAGCAAAACATTTTTCAACTACAGCAAAAATTTCTCATGAATATAGATACATCCATGACGACATTGGCTTTAACTATAGATTACCTAATATTAATGCAGCATTAGGATGCGCACAATTTAAAAAAATAGAAGATTTTTTAAATTCAAAAAGAGATCTTTTTTATCAATATCAAGAGGTTATGGCCCCTATCAAAGGATTAAGATTATTTCAAGAACCAGAAAACTCGAAAAGTAACTATTGGCTCCAAACTATAATTCTTGAAAATGGATATGAGAATCAATTAGAGGAAATTTTAGAAAAAACGAATAAAAATAATATTATGACGCGACCCACTTGGAATTTAATTCATCAATCAAAAATGTATAATGAATGTCCGAAATCACCTTTACCTATTGCAGAGTCTTTAGCAAAAAGAATAATTAATATTCCTAGTAGCGCATTTTTAATATGAAATCAATTATTCTCATCGGTAATGGTGGACATTGCAAATCTTGTATTGATGTTATAGAAAATTCAGCAGATTATAATATTAAAGGCTTAATTTCTAAAGATTCAAATCAATCAGAAAAATTTATGAATTATAGAATTCTGGGTAATGATGAAAATCTATTAGATTGTTTTAATCAAGACGATTATGGATTAATTGCAGTTGGTCAAATTAAAAGTGCAAAGAAAAGAATATCATTATTTAATTTACTTAAAAAGAATAAAATCTTGCTGGCAACAGTTAAATCAAAATATTCTATAGTTTCAAGCTCAGCCTCATTAGGCGCCGGAACAATTACTATGCATAATTCAATCATAAATGCTGGAGCAGAAATAGGTATGAACTGTATCTTAAACACTAATTCTTTAGTTGAACATGAAGTGAAAATTGGTAATCATTGCCATATCTCTACTGGTGCAGTTATAAATGGTGGTGTGACTATTGGAAATGAATCATTTATAGGCAGCGGATGCATTATTAGGGAGGGAATTAAAATTGGAGATAAGGTTGTTGTATCTGCTGGTAAAATAATTATGAAAGATATAGAACCAAACACAGTGTTTAAATAGTTTTTTTAATTGAATTTATATAACCAAAACAAAAAGTACTTATAAATAGAGGCAAATAGGTTTAAGATTAAATAAATATCTTTTGAAATTGGTTTTAATTATTGCTGAAGCTGGAGTTAATCATAATGGTAGTTTCAGATTGGCCAAAAAATTAGTAGATGCAGCAAAAAATTGTGGTGCAGATGTCGTAAAATTTCAAACATTTAAATCCAATAATCTCGTTACTCCATACACAAAAAAGGCTTTATATCAAAACTCAGATGTCAAGGATAATGAGTCCCAACTTGATATGTTGAGTAAACTAGAACTTTCATTCGATCAACAAATAGATTTAAAGAATTATTGTAATGAAAAAAATATTGAATTTTTATCTACCGCATTTGATTTAGAGAGTTTAGATTTGATAGGTAAGATGAATTTGAAAAGATTAAAAATTCCCTCTGGAGAAATCACAAATTTACCTTATTTAAGGAAAATTGGATCTTTGGGTAAACCAATAATCTTATCAACTGGTATGTCAAATATGCAGGAAATAAGGAATGCAATAAATCAGTTGCAATTAGCAGGTACATCTAGAAAAGATATTTCAATATTGCATTGCACATCGGAATATCCCGCTCCTCTTTTTGATGTTAATTTGAAAGCAATGTCTAGTATAAAAAAAGAATTTAAAGTTAATGTTGGTTATTCTGATCATACTTTAGGAGTTGAAGTTTCATTCGCAGCAGTATCCTTAGGAGCTCAAATTATTGAGAAACATATTACTTTAGACAAGAATTTATTTGGACCAGATCACAAAGCAAGTTTAGAACCTAAAGAATTTAGAAATTTAGTAGAAGGGATTAGGAATATTTCTATTGCTTTGGGTAAAGAGGAGAAAAAAATTACAAATTCAGAATTAAAAAATTTAAAAATTGTTAGAAAATCAATAGTTGCAAAAAAGGATATAAAAAAGGGTGAATTATATACTAAGGAAAATTTGACTACAAAAAGACCTGGAATTGGAATCTGTCCAATGAAATGGGATGAAGTAATCGGTAAGTTATCTAACAAAGACTATAATTCTGACGATTTAATCGAGTTCTGATATTAAATATATGAAAAGTATTGCTTTATTTACTGGAACAAGAGCGGAATATGGATTAATGAGGTCTTTAATTATAAATTTGATTAATGATGATCAATTTAATTTTCATCTTTTGGTATCTGCTGCACATTTTAGCGATAAATTTGGCAATACAATTAAAGAAATAGAGCATGATGGAATAAAAGTTTTTCATAAATTACCGATTCAATTAAATAATCAATATGAATTAGATATGCCCTATCAAACTGCGGATACTATAAAAGTTGTCTCTAAAACATTGATAAAAATTGATCCAGATTATTTAATTGTTTTAGGTGATAGATATGAGACATTTGCAGCAGCTACAGCCGCCCATCTTTTAGGAATAAAAATAGTGCATATACATGGAGGGGAGACTACAATAGGTGCCTTAGACAATAAATTAAGAAATGCAATCACTCAGTTAAGTTCAATACACTTTACTTCTGCAGAAGTTCATAAACAAAAAGTTCAAAATATGCTTATTAGCAAAAATAATATTTTTAATATAGGTCCGTTAGTAATTGATGGTTTATTGAATTTAGAAATAATTTCAAAAAATCTTTTTGAAGAAAAAACAGGATTTATATTCAAAGAAAATAATTTCTTAATTACTTATCATTCAGAAACAGTTTCAGATGACTTGGGTATTTCTGGCTTAGAAAATTTATTAGAGGTTCTTTCAAAAACTAAATGTAATTTACTTTTTACATCTCCCAATGCAGATAAAGGTTCAGATATTATTATTGATAAAATTCAAAATTTTGTAAAACATAATAAAAATAAATGCTCCTATATTCCATCTTTAGGCCAAGAGTTATATTTAAATGCTTTGATATTATTTGATTGTATAATAGGAAATTCTTCTAGTGGAATTAATGAGGCCCCACTACTAAAGAAGAATGTAATTAATTTAGGAACTAGGCAGAAGGGTAGATATAGGTTTGGTAGTGTTTTAGATGTTGAAAATGATCTCACATCAATTTCTAATGCTATTTCTAAAATTTCTAAAATTCCTAAGGATAATCCATTTGATATTAAAGAATTTAAAAAATCTTATATTTCAAAATCACCTTCAAATCAAATTATTAAATTCTTAAAAAGTATTGTTTAATAATAAGTTGTAATTTTGAGTTTTAATTCAAAATTTTGTAAACTAAACTCTCTTTCATTAATTTATAAATAAGCTTTATAAAAAATTAGATAATAAAAAAATTTAAACTCTAAGATTCTCTAGAATTTTTTTTGGATTTTGTAAATTTAAATAAATTATAAATTTTTTAAATAAAGAATTTTTCAAAAGACTATAAATTGAATATCTTAATTGATTATGGAATTCCTAATTTAAAAAAATTTATAAGGAATGTTTCGCAATTACTTAATTTTGTCTAAATTTGCTTAAGATTTAATAAATAAAAAAAATTTTTATCAAATCTGTGAGAATAATTTCTATAAGCAAATTAACTAATCTCTACGAAAAAATATCAAAAAAATATAGTATTAACAACAACTTTAAAAAAGGGATTTTTAGCTATTTAAATTTATCAGTTCATTTCAGTAGAGATGAAAGAGATTTTGATCTGATTAATTATGAGTTATTAAAAAATTTATCAAATTCAAAAAGTTTAAATTTGAGGCAAATTAAAAAATTCAGATTTAATAAATATTATAATAATTATTTTTTTAATTTTAAAGAATTTGATTATTTAATATCTATTGATTTCCCAGTTTTAATATTTATAGATATTTTGAAGATTGCTAAACAGATATTGGACACTTTAGTAATATTTTTAATTATTTTAATTGCCGCATTCAAAAATTCTTTTAGAGATTTTTTATTTCCTAGAAATAAGCTGTTTGAAAAAAAAATTTATAGTATTTATTTCTGGAATAATAAAAAAAGTAGTTCAGCTACCTATTATTATCCAAATATTGATAAGGAAAGAAGAAATATTGCATTTATTTCTTCATTTGCTGATAGTAAATTTTTTTTATTTGTTGGTCTATTAAATTCTCTTAAATATAAAACTTATTTATCTCCAGCAAATACAATTAAAATAAAGGGACTTTTAATAAGTTCAGTCCAATTTATTCATCTTTTTTTTAATGATTTATTAATGATAATCTTTAATAAAGATTGTAAATTTATAAAGTTTTGGTACGACTGGAAGAAATTTTCTGAAATTTTTTATAGTTTTCTTGTTTATAATTCTTTATTCGAATTAGTTAAAAATTCTAATAGATGTGAATTTATATCTTGGCATGAGAATCAAATCACTAATAGAAGTTTTTCATTAGGAGTATCTAATGCATTAAAAAGATTTGATACTTACTCAAAGTTATCAACTTATAATGGATCTCCAATTTCTCTGCAAAGTAAAAGACAATATTTACCAACCAAAAATGAGTATCTTTTTGGATTCTGGGGGAATAGATATTATGTACAAGATGAAGAATCAAAAAAAGAGATGGAAGTCTACTTTAGGATGGAAGATATTAAAATAGAAATACAAAAGGTTCCAAGTTCAATGATAAGAATAAAAAATTATGATTTTAAAAATTTTAAGAACCTAAAAAAAAAGAGGGCAATAACAATATTTTCTCATGATTCTTATTGGGATTTAATAGCTTGTTTATTATCAGCTATTAATTTAATTGATAATAATTACATTAAAGATAATACAATTTTGGAAAACGATATTTTAATAAATATTAGATTACATCCCTTTTTGGAAGAACAATTAGCTTTAAAAAAAATCTTGAATTTTAAAGATCTTCCAAAAAATTTAAAAATTAAATTTATTTCAAGTAAACAAGAATCAATTATTGAATCAATAAAAAAAAGTACATATTGCTTTTTTGGGCTTTCTACATATATCAATTTGGCTATTTCTCTTAATGCAAATGTAATCGCTGTAAATACAAATCATATTAATAAATCTCCAATAAATACAAATTTAGCCAAAACTGAAAATTTCTTAGTTTCTTATCCATGGTAATATCATGAATTTCTTGAAAGAAAAAACATACTATAAATTATTTTCATTTTTTTCAAAGAAAAGGAAGAAACAACTTTATTTTCTGATTCTTTTATTAATTATCAATGGTTCATTGGAGTTTTTCTCGATAGCTTCAATAATTCCTATTCTCACAATTATTTCCTCAGAAAATATAAAC
>MDTA01042150.1_pt1 | contig 10523 bp, 6 predicted proteins | sample 811151 | NCBI WGS metagenome assembly MDTA01 (sample SAMN05326648, study PRJNA326480) | marine metagenome | isolation source: seawater | place: Indian Ocean: South | collected 2010 | reverse complement strand
TGGATCGGCGAACGCGTCGCGCACGGTGAGCCACGCGAGGAGAAGCAGGACGCGAGCCTCGGCCTTCGCAGTCGGGCAAGATGCAGACGACTCCGCCGTGCACCCGGTTGTGGCTGTGGGATGGATGCGGCGCGAGGCGGGCGGGCGGCGCACCTCTCGGGCTGATTGGTACTGTAAGGCCAATCTGTATTGGCCTCTTTGAGACCCGGGATTCCTACAGTACCATTTTTTTGGGGGATCCTACTATTTGGGGAGCCTAGGAATTCCTACCATTTGGGGGAGCCAAACTCAAATGCCCAAACCAATTCTCGCCGCCCGCATTACAGGCGTTGTGGGCGCCACAGCCGACGACCTCTCGGTCACGATCAGGTCACAGAGCGGAGACGGCCGTGCTCTCGCCGAGCTCTCCGCGAAGCATCCGTTTGAGGAGGAGATCGTCTTGCCGGTGGCTGCGCCAGCGCCTGTCGCGATTGTGATCGAGGTGCGCGGGGGCGGCGACGTCCCGATTGGGTTTCACGCGCTGCCGTGGTCCGATGTGTCGCAGCGCACTTGCAAGGGCTGGGCTCTGGACGAGCAGCTGCGGCTGCCTTCCGGAGAGAAGAGTGGCGCGCGGATCGTGGCGCGCCTCATGTACGTCGATGCGCAGAGCGCGGCGCGGCACCTGGAGGGGGTGCGCCAAGCGCTCGCGCAGACCAAGGGGCGCAACGCGGGCGTCGAGGAAGCGCTCGCTGCTCAGACAGCGGAGCAGGTCGGGCGGCTGCGCAAGGCGCGCTTCCAGCTGCAGCAGCGGCACGCGTCCGCCGCTCGAGCGCGGACCGAGCGCGAAGTGGCGTCGTTCCGCGAGCAGCTCGAGGAGCGTTTGCACGCGGCACGGCGCGGCCGGGAGCGCGCAATGGCGGACTTCAACCGGCGCCAGGAGCGCGCGGTATCCGAGCACATGCCGAGAGTTGCGGCCAGATTTGCGCGCGCCGCAGAGCAGCAACGCGCCGCGATCGCGCTTGAGGAGGCTCGCGCGCGCGAGCGCGAGGCCGGGAACCTGCGACACCACCTGGCCGCCGTCGAGGCCACGCTTCCCGCCGAGTGCGCGTCGGCGCTCGGCCGCGTCGACGAGCAGAGCGCCAGCACGCGCGAGAGACTTGCGCGCGCTTTCGTTGGCGGCTGCAACGGCGAGCGCTCCACGCTGCGCCGCGCACTCGAACGGATTGAGCGCGAAGTGCGTGCAGAGGGCGAGAAAGAGGTCGAGCAGCTACTCGCGCAAGCAAAGGAGGCGGCAGCAGCGCACGCCGAGGCGAGGGCGGAGCTCGAGCGCGACGCGGCGGGAGCGGCGGAGGCGACGCGGGAGGATGCGTCCGTGTTGGTGGACGAGTGGCTCGCCCGGTTGTCCTCGCACCAGCAACACGCACGCGCCCAGCTGGCGCGCTCTCTCGCGGAGCAGCACGCGGAGCGGCGCGAGTGGCGCGCGTCACGGCGTGTCGCCGACGGGGCGTCGCAGCAAGAGCAGCGCGCGCTCTTGCGCAACAGGGAGGATGCGGTCGCCACGCGCCGCGCGCATCTCGCGAAAGAGCACGTGATCGCGAAGGAGTGGCTCTCGCGACGGGCCGACGGCGCGATAGCCGCCGCTGCCGCGCGCGCGGCAGGCGCCGTGTGCAAGGACTCGACCGGCGCGCGCGCTGTCGGCGCCGTGGCGGTTGAGGCAGGATCAAGCTCGCACGCGCCGCGCTGGGCGAATGGGGAGGGCGACATGGAGCGAGTCCGCGCGCGGGCTGAGTTTGCCGCGATGCTGGCCGATCTGCGCGCCCGCCGCCACACCCAAGCGACGGCAACAGCGGCAACCGCGGCGAAGCTCGCACGAGGCGACGCGAAGGTGGACACGTCTGAACAAATCTCCGCGGCGCTGCACGATGTCCACACGCACTGCCGGTGAGAATCTGATCCTCGCTTCCCGATGCCGCGTACGAATCCTGCCTCCACTCCTTCTCTGACGCCCCACCGTCACTCGCCTTCGCTTCCCTCGAAGCTGTGGATCGCTGCTTTCATCCGCGCACGTTCGTGTCGCCACATCCCCAGCCACCCACTCCCAACACCCTCCCCCCTGTGTCCACAGCTACCTGATGATGAAAGCTTCGGAGGTGAGCGCACAGGCTCAGGCAGCGCTCGCCGCCGAGATCTACCGCTTCGAACGAGAACACCTGGGTCGGCGTGAAGCGCAGCTCGCCGCGGGCCTGGTTGAGATCGAGGGCATCGAGCGCCACTCGCTGCTGCCCGTTGCAAGGGACGTGCCGAGGCAGGACTCCTTCATTGCGCAGCTTGCGCACGCCGAGTCGCAGGCGCGGCGGCCCCTCACTGCACTTCTCACCTCGGCCTGAGTACCGTTCCACCGCTCTCAACTCCCATCCCTCCTCCCCTCAATGAGCAGGCGGAAACCGTTGTGCTGAGGAAACCGAAGGAGTGGCTCTTCGTGCTCACCTCTGCCGTCGCGTTTCGCGAGCGCGAGACGGAGGCGGCGGACTCTGCCGCCGAGGCCGCAGCGGCCGAGCACGCGCGCGAGCTCGTGGCGCAGTCGATGCTAGCTGCGGCGGAGCTCAACGGCGGAGCAGAGCGCCACGCATCCTCGCTCGCTGCCGCGTCTGACGCGCTGACCGTTGCCGCACAATTTGCCGAACGCGAGCGAGCGGCGATCCACCACAAGATGACGCGCTCATCAGATGAGGAGGGCACCTCCGCGATGGCGGCCATCCAGGATACAGTTGCCGAGGTGCAGGCGGCCTCGGATGAGGGACTCGTCGACGTCGCTGGACCTGATCCGTCACTGCATGCCCCACGGGTCCTCCCGGACTCTGAAGTGCACACTGAGTCACGGCTCGACGCCGCGCAGTCTCTCGGCCAGATGCTTCAGCCGAAGGTTGCAGCGAACTCCGCGCGTCTTCGCCGCATCGTGAGCGACGCCCCCTCGGCGGTGGCGCGTGCTCTCGATGCGCTGGACGCGCGACGACAGCCGCGACCCCTGCGTGGCCCGCCGCCGACTCACGGCTCTGAAGCAGAAGCGCTGCTGAAAGCAGAGGTCCGGCTCCGAGTCGAGCGCACTGCCGAGCCTGCGTTGCCCCACCACGCTCCACGCACTCTGACCTCCTCTCTCCTCTCTCTCTGTGCCAGCGATTCTCTCTCGTCGCGGCGGAGCGCGAGCCGTACGAGGCGGCGGTCCGCGAGGCGGCGGCCGGGCGCGCCCAGACTACGAGTGCGCTGCTCCAGGCAGCGGCGTCGCTGCGCGACTGCGGCGGCCCTGGGACAGGCATTGGCGCGAGCGCGGTTCGGCGGCAGATTTGTGCCGGCGCGGCGGCGGCGCAGAGGACGAGTGAGACGCGCGCGCAACTGCGCGCCCGCGACGAGACGCTTTTCCTACCCGACCTCGCAGCGGAACTCCGACGTGTGGGAACTCAGCACGAGGCGTCAATGCGCGCGCGCACACGCAAGTGCGCACCCGCTGAGACTCGCATGCGCGCCCTTCGGCCCCATTCGAGAGGCCCGCTCGAGCTCGCTCTCACTTGCGGACGTCCGCCGCTCGTGCAGGTACGCGTCGGGCGCCGATGTTGCGGCACTCCGCACCGGTGCGATGCAATCATCCCAAGCGACACACGCGGACGAGCTCGCGGACCGGCAAACGGCATCGACGCGACGAGCGGCACGGCGGAGTGAGCACTTTGCCGAGATTTCGGCTGGAAGCGGCGAAGACGACAAGCTCATCGGCACCCTTCGGCTATGCGCCGCGCGCGCCCAGAAGGAGGCTGCGAGTGCACCGCTGGCCATGTTACACGATCGGCTCGATCGGAGTGCGGAGGCCAAAGCGCGGCGCGCCCTTCTGCTCGAGGGTGGGCGCGCCGAACAGTGGGCGCGGGCACAGGCGATTCTCTCGAAGACGCATTTGGCGGATGCCGGGCGGCTTAAGGCGCTGCGCACGCGACAGCGCGCCGCGGTTCATACGATCCGCACCGCTGCAGTCGCTGCAAAGCGACCGCGTGTGGGAGAGGCGGAGGTGGACGCTCGTCTGGTGCGCTCGCTCGAGGTTCCGACCGCGATCGGACTGGAAGCGTCACCCTTGCAGCTGCAGGCCACGGGTCAGGAAGCGTCCGCCGCACGCCAGGACGCGCTGGGTGAGACGTCAACGGCAGATATGGAGGGCGACGAGACAGATCCGAGGGCATCCATGCCACTCACACCGCGGCCTGCGACATTAGCGCAGAGCGCTCTTCGGCAGCTGGAGGACTTTCGAAACGGCCTGCCGCGCGCTCATTTTATCAGTGCACTTCGGCGAACTCCGTCGCTGCTCATGCCGCCCGACGGTGAGCGGGCTCCTTCGAGCTCCCTATCTTCCTCGGAAGGTTCAGCAATCCTGCTAGCGCCACGTGCCTCCGCCGGCGCGGTGGGCTTGGCGACGAGACTAATGCGCGTCGTCGATCCCGGGGACGTTGTTCAAGCTGAGCCATCCTCTGGGGAGAAAGCAGCATCCATCGTCTCCTTCCTCAAGAAATCAGCAATGGCAACAAAAGAGCAGGCTGTGGAGCGCCATCGGAAGATGCATGACACGCAGCGCGATGCGCTCTGCGCGGAAGTGACCGCCCGCAAGCAGCGGGAGCGCTACCCCGCGCACGAGGTGGCCGACACCGAGATCGGCAGGAATCTCTCGGACACGCGCGCGAGACACGCGGCGGAGCAGCTCGCTGGCGAGGTTCGCTCGAGCTCAACATTGAGGGAGGCGAGAATGCGGCGCACCCACGCAGTGGCGGCGGCGGCGGCGGCGGAGCCACCGACGGTCACGGATGATGTGGCGGCTCGGTGGCTCCAGACGCTCGCGAGCCTGCGAGCTAATTAAATTCTAACTTAGCATGTGCCAGCCTCCATTTTGCGGAAAAACGTCGCGATGTCGCCGAGAATCCCACTTGGGCACACTCCGCGCCCACCTCCGGAGCGGGCGAAGCGAGCAGCATTGTCGCGCAGTTCATTCCACGCGGACTGGTTATGATATAGATGCAGTGTCGCCGCCGCGAAGGCCTCAGCTGACGCAGCAACGGAAGCGACGCGGATCTTCTCGAATGTGCCTGTGCGGTGGCTCCACACGCTCGCGACGCCGTCGGCACCCAGCGGCGCGGGCGCGGCGTGCTGCGCGGCGGCGACGGTAGCGACGGTGGGAAGGCCGTGGACATGCGCAAAAGTCTGTTTCGTGATCACGCCGGTCGCCCAGAGGACGGGCACGACGAAAACGCGCGCGCGCTGCAGCACGTCGCGCAGGTCCGCAACGTATCTGTCGGGGAGGCCGAGCAAGTTGCGGAGGGGAGGATGGGGTGGAGAGGGTGGGATGGAGAGGGGGAGCGGGCGTGCACGCGCGCGGCGGGGGGCGGGGCGGCGGACCCGAGCACGTCCACACACCCCGAGGCGCGAAGCAGCTGATGTAGCTCGGATCCGCGCGCCTCCTCGCCGTCCCACGACCCTGCGACTGTAAGCCGCAGGTTTGGCTCGACACGTCGCAGCAGTGGCATCACCGCTGTGACAAACCAACGAAGGCCATGCAGGTTCGTCGGGTTGTTCACGTTGCCGACAAAGAGCACTCCGCGTCGGCTCGCAAATGGCAACGCAGCCCGCAGGGGGAAGAGCACCGGCTCGTCGTGCACGTGTCGCAAGGTGGTGAATCGCGCAGCATCCATATGCTTCCCCGCCGCGCGGATCTCGCGAATATCGAAGTCGGAGATAGCCAGCACGTGATCGGCGTGGTAGTAATGACGCAGCTCCTCCTCCTTCAGCGCGTCTGCAGATTGCTCGCGTCCGGCACCGCGCACGGGACCGCCCTCGTGCTCATCGCGGAGCATAAAGCGGCGGAAGTGAACGTCGTCGCTCATCACGACGATCTTCACGTGCGGTAGCTGCGTGCGCAGCTTTCTCAGATAGAGCGCGGGGACGCTGGCTTTCTTCCAGAACCACAGCAGCAGAACGACGACCGCCACGTCGTGATGACGTACCCAGTCGAGGAGGTCCTCACCCGTGACAACCGGCGCGAGAAGCGGCACGCCCAGCTCGCTCAGCCGTGTGCGCCCCCGCACCGGCCCTGGGTCATAGTCGTCGACGCCTGCGAAGCTCGGGCGATAGCCGCCCCGCACCATCTGTTCGAGGAGCGCGAGCAGCCGGCGATCGGAGCCCAGATGCAGGTGGGGCGGGTGATGATGCACGAAGAGCACTCCAGGTTTGAGCGCGACGAGGCCGGAGCGCTGCCCAGCGACCTTGTGCAGCGCCGCAGGGCCGTCCACCGGCGGCGCTTTTAGCACACAGCGCCCACCGCGCGCGGCATCCCACGTCCAGCCGCCGCAGCCTGCGAGGCCGACGCAAGACGAGCAGCACTCAGCGGCGCTCAGCGCCGGCCGCACCTCGACCGTGGGCGCGCGCAGCCCAGCATTAGATGCGGTTTCGCAGCCGCAAGCGGCTCGGCGCGAGAAGTGGCCCGATACCGCCCCTGGTGTCACGGCGGCAGTGCCGGCCCATTGCTTGAGCCAGCAAACTTTGTCCGATGCCGACCAGGTGAAATAATGGCAGTACGCCGTCTGAAGGCAAATTTGACAACAATCTTCCGCATGTTCGGCAGCCGCGACGTGGATCGACGGCGCGTCGAACCGCACGCCGTGCTGCAGAACGCACGGGCCGAAACCGTCGCCCACGCGTCCGACGCGCTCGAAGCCGTCACGCGACGGTGATCGCTTCCCCAGCGGCACTTCGTGCGCCAACCACAGGCGAAATGGCGCGAACGTAGTAGATGAATTCGCCACACGTTGGCCGGTAACATCTTGCTGATCGGCGAGCAGTACGGAGAGCGGCAGCGCAGCAAAACGAGCAGCGCTGTCGTCAACGCCGTACGAGACCCCAAGCAGCGGCTCGTCAGACGCCGGGCGGCCTAGCACGGTCAGCGACGATGCGAAACGGACGCGCTCCCCTCGCAGCCTCATTGGTCGCCGACCGATCGACAACACGCCGAAAGGTGGGCGGGCCTCGAAGGTGTACACGTAGTTGCGGTAGCTGAGCTTCGCGTCTTTCGTGTGGAAGATGCCCACAAAGTAGAAGGCAACGCCCGAAGCTGACGTGAGCAGCACAGGGTTCACGCCGCCGTGTAAGGCGAGTCCACCAAAGCGGCGCTCGAAAACCGCGTTGCTCGTTTGGTGCTCGAGCTCGCACCCGCCGTTGGCTCGCAGCGTGAGCACAACGTGGGGCTCAACCGAGAAGAGGACGCGGGGTTTCCCGTCATGCTCGAAGAGCAACCAATTCCTGTCAGTCTCGTCCGGCGCGCCCTTCCACGACAGCTGCACCGGGACGCCCGAGGGCACCAGCCGCTGCAGCGACATGGAACGCCAACTGCCGATACTCGCGCAGTCGAGGTGGAGCTGAGGCTTGATGCCGTTTGCGCTCACGTGGAGCGCGTTGCCGAGTTGCGCGAAGCGCGGGTCCTCCGCGCCGAATCCCACCGAGCTGGGCAGGCCGCTCTGCGCACAGCGTCTCGCCTGCTCCACCGCGCGTTTGAACGGTGCGCCGGCAGAGCGGTGCATCATGGCCGTGAGGTCGGCAAGGCACGCGGCGCCATGTAGTGTGGCCCGACGGACGTCGTGGTGCGTAATCCTCGTGAGGAGAACGTGGGAGTGCCACACGTCAGCGCAGGGCGGCTGAACCTCTGGCGAGCGCATGGCGCGCACCAGGACAAGGAGGTTGCCTCTCCAACACTGAGCGCTCGGATTCGTGATTGCTCCGTCGCGCACGCGAACGCGAGCTGCCGCCCCCACGTCGATAGCGAAATCAAAGTCCTCCCACCTCTGCTCACCGACGCGACGGTTATGCCGCCGTGGTAACGGGGGCAGCATGTGCGTGCAGTCCTCTTCGGATGTCGCCGAACGGTGATGAACGAGGTGATCGAGGCAGGACGCGCTGCCTGCTGCACCCACCGTCACGGCCGCTGTTGCAGAGGAGCCATACGGTGCGACGGGCGAGAGACCGCGGGCGTCCATAGGAATTCTTACCGTTCCGAGCTGCGGCCGGAGCTGCAACAGGAATTCTGCAGCTGCGTGCAGCTGCGGCGCAGCTGCGGCGCAGCGCTGCTACCATGGCTCTATGCATCGGGCACCGGGAACCTACACGCGCCGGGAGCGGGCTACCCAAGTACCCTCCTAGACCTCCTACCCAGCAGTGTGGAGCCATGTGGCGGTTCTTGTCGTGCGCGGCCGCTCTGGTGATTCTCGTCGCGCGCTGGAGGGGGCGGTCTGTGGCTCGGCGGCCGGAGGGTCGCACGGCACGTCGGGTTGGTGTTCGAATCTGCTATGTGTTGGGCGAGGCCGCTTCCGGGCCCGCGATGGCGAATGTGTACCTCGAACACCTTCGTGCGTTGATGCGGCTTTTGCGGGGCAGCGACATCACCGTGCTGCTCCTAGCTCCCGCCTCGACGAAGATACGGGCGAGCATCGACGCGCTCGCGGCGACCGTTGAGCGTGGCCAGGGTTCCGTGCGGGCGGCTCAGTTGGCGATCTCCTGGCACCGCTACGAAGGCTCGCGCTTGGCTGTCCTGTCGCACCGCGTGTACGACTGGCTGCAATCGCAGCCGGCCTTCGAGATAGTCGTATTCGGAGGGGCAGGCGGCGCCGCGTACTACTCGCTCGTCGCACGAGCTCAGGGTCTCGCGCTCTCTGGCGCCCGAGTAGCGCTCGTCGAGTCGCTGACGCGCCGCCTTGAGCTGGATCGGCGCGTGGGCAGTGGCGTCTCGCTGCTGGAGCTCGAAGAGGACTACATGCAGCGCAGCGCCTCCAGCCTCGCGGATGCGCTTTTCGTCTCTGCCGCCGCTCTTCGCAGCATGCAGGCGCGCGCCTGGCGGTTGCCGCTGCTCGTGGAACTTTGGGGCGTTCTGGACGGTTCACACGCAGCGTGGGGTGGCGCACCCCGCCGCAGACCAGGTGCGCCACCTGAGGCCGATAGTAGTCGCCGCGGAAGCACGGGGCGGTGCGGTGCCGCCTGCTGCGGGCAGGCGTGCGCTTCGCCGCCGGTGCGGCTGCTGCTTCGCTGGTCACTTGATTACGTGCACCGCAACGCACACTCGTTTGGCACGCGCGTCCTCGCCGTCGCTCCCAGCTCGGATACGCCAGACACGACGACCCCGGCGGCCGAGGCCGCCATTCGGCCGGGTATCGTTTGGTCTCCGCTCGGCGTGCACGAACCGTGCGCACACGAGTCGTGCGCGCACCGGTCGCGTGACCGCAAGGTCGGTGGTGATGGCGGTGCCGTTGCGGCGGGTGTGCGTAGCACCCTGCACGCTCCGTTGGTGAGCGTCTGTGTGGTTCACCATGACCGCGGCGAGCTTTTGCAGCAGGCACTGCAATCGGTGCGCGGGCAAACGCTTGAGCCGGGGCTGGTTCAGGTAGTCCTCGTCGACGATGGCTCGACGTCAACTGAAGCGCTGGCCGCACTTGCTGCAATCGATGCGTGGGAGGAATTTTCTTCCGGTCGGTGGCTACTGCTGCGCCGGCCGTCGCGTTACCTCGGTGCCGCACGCAACGAGGCAGCGCGTCACGCGGTGGCTCCGTTTCTCGTCTTTCTCGACGACGACAACTTCCTGAAGCCCCACGCGCTTGCGACACTCGCGCGCTCCGCAGAGCTAAGCCATGCGCACATCCTTACGATGGTGAATGAGAAGTGGCCGCGTGCCGCAGCACCGCCCAACGCCGATGCAAGTTCGGAGCGTTGGCTGCCTCTCGGCGGTGCAGCGGTGGTGCGCGGGGAGAGGGGAGAGGGGGCGGAGAGGGAGGAGGGGAGGCGGGGGAGTGGAGCGTGCGCAAGTGTCTTCCCTCCTCGCAGGTGGGCGTGTTCCGCAATTGCTTCGGTGACGCGAACGCGTTGGTACGCCGCACGACCTTTGAGGCACTCGGCGGCTTCACCGAGGACTCCGGAGTGGGGCACGAGGATTGGGAGCTCTGGGTGCGCGCTGTGCTGCGTGGGTACCACATACTGGTGGTTCCTGAGCCGTTGTACTGGTACCGCGTGCTTGCCAGCTGCGGCATGCTCGCAGAATCGCTTGGTTCGGGCGCGGCTGCGCGAGCGCAGCTCCGCTCCAACCATGCGCGCAACATTCGCCCCTATTTACAACGGCTAGCCGGTTGGCCAGAGGCACAGGAGCTGCTTCTGCTCACTGAAGGCCTTTCGAGCAGATCGAGATAGATAGATAGATAAAGCCGTAGAGGTATAAGAGATAGACCGGGATATGCCGCGGAGGGCTCCGGAGCGAGTGGTCCGAAAGATGTGCGTTCTTCAACGTCAGACCGGGATGACCTGACGGGGTGCGGATATTTCACGGCCGGATGCTTTTTATTTATCGTATTCTATCGGTCATAATAGAATAAAGCCGAATGCCAGACGGAGAGTGCTGCCCTGGCCCTGCCCCACCCCCAACAGTTCCGCCCGTCGTCAGGCTCCGCCGCCGCCGCCCCCCCCGCCGCCGCTGGCGCCGGCGCCGGCGC
>MDTA01147275.1_pt1 | contig 10524 bp, 5 predicted proteins | sample 811151 | NCBI WGS metagenome assembly MDTA01 (sample SAMN05326648, study PRJNA326480) | marine metagenome | isolation source: seawater | place: Indian Ocean: South | collected 2010 | reverse complement strand
TGAATCAGTCCTAACAAGACAAAAAATCCAATCAGCATTTTGCGCTAAAGTAGTCCATGTTTTTGAACCATTTACTATATAGAAATCTTTACCACCTTCATTCACTAGCTCAGCTTTTGTTTTTAACGATGCTAGATCTGAACCTGAGCCGGGTTCTGAATATCCCTGACACCACCAAGTATCAAAGTTTAAAATATCAGGCAGAAATCTATCTTTTTGTTCTTGATTTCCAAATGTATAAATAACAGGCCCAACCATACTTACACCAAATGGAATAAGTGTCGGGCAGCCAGCTAAGCCAAGTTCGTTTTGAAAGATATAAATTTGGGCAGGTGTCCATCCAGTTCCACCATATTCTACTGGCCAGTTATAACCCATCCAACCCTTATTAGACAACGATTTATGCCAGTCAACTATATCGTCTTTTGTTAACGGCTCACCATTTTCGACTTTTTCAGCTACATGTTTTGGGTATTCATTTGCTAAAAAGCTTCTAACCTCATCTCTGAATTCTAAGTCTTTTGCAGAAAAGCTTAATTCCATAATATATTTCCTATAAATGATTACTTATAATGAGCACTTATTATACAAGACACCAGATTGAAAAAACAGAATAAAGAAAACTTTAAATCTATTATTAATTCTTTAGAAAATGGTCAAAAAACATTGTTTATTTGTTCATCTAATGAAGAAATTGATTATATCCATTCGAAACTATTAAATGATATTTCTAAAACTAATATTGTGCGTTTCTATGATCGAGAAATATTACCCTATGACCACTTTTCAACACCAGATGATGTTATTAAAAATCGTATTGATCAATTACTTAAGTTAAAGGATGCAAATCTGATATTAACTTCTCTAAAAAATACATTTGAATTCTATCCAGATTATGAATTTTATGATTCTCTCAAAACCTTTAAAACTGGTGATAAATTAACAATTTCTGAATTAAAAGATATTTTAGAGTTGTTAAATTATAAAAGGGTTGAAAAGATCTCGTCCTTAAATGAATATTCTCATAGAGGTGGCATTGTAGATATTAACTCCAGCAGGTATAAAAATCCTTTAAGAATAGATTTTTTTGGAGATAACATTGATTCAATAAGAGAATTTAACATCAAAACTCAAAGATCAATTTCAGAAATTAATACATTTAGATTAAATTCAGGCTATGAAATACCACTAAATAAAGATGTGATTGATGATTTCAAAGAAAAGTGGAGAGATGAATTTCCTGATACAGATGAACGAACATCTTCATTCTTTTGTAATCTAAATAAAAAAAATCTTCCAGAGGGTTATGAAAACTTTTTATCAATTCTTATTAAAGAACCCAAAAATTTCTTCACTTTAGTTAATTGTGATCAAATTTATATGTCCAATTCTTCAAATATTAAGAATTATAACCAATTTATTATTGAAAGATTTCAGGATGAAAATAATGGATCAAGAGAATTAATAGCTCCATCACGACTTTTCTTTAATGCTCAAGATGAAATAGGAAGACTCAATGTAGAACAAATTTATATCGAAAATCAATATTTCTCAAAGGACAATATTAATGAAAAATCAGAAGTAAAAACTGAAATTTCAGATCAATACATAAATTATGATAATTCGTTACAAATAGATGATTTAGTAATACATGAAGATTATGGTTTAGGTATATTTAAGGGTTTAAAAACAATAAAGACTAGTAAAAATGTAAATGAATATCTTTGCCTTGAATACAAAAATGGTGAGCTCTTGTATGTTAAGACATATAACTTTAATGTACTTTCAAAGTTTCATAAAAAAACCGATGATGTAAAGCTAGATTCTCTTTCAAATACTAACTGGTCGAAGAAAAAAGAAAAAGCTAAAGCCAGAATCTATGATCATGCAACAGAAATTCTCAAAATTGAATCTGAGAGACTAAAAGCAACATCTCATTGTTTAAGAGTCACAGATAAAGATTATTCTTCATTTTTAGAAGAATTTCCTTTTAATGATACAAAGGATCAAGAAATTGTTTCAAAAGATATAAGACAGGATTTGGCATTAATAAAACCAATGAACAGATTGCTTTGTGGTGATGTTGGATTTGGAAAAACAGAAATTGCTATGAGAGCAGGATTTATATCAGCTTTTTCTGGTAAACAAACAATCATTTTAAGTCCAAGTACGGTTCTTACAGAACAACATTACGTTTCTTTCATGGAAAGATATAAAAATTTTCCTATAACAATAGAGAAACTTTCAAGGAACACAGGGTTAAAAAATAAACAAGCTCTGTATCAAGATTTCAATAATAAGAAAATTGATATTTTAATTGGTACCCATGCTTTGTTTAATGAAAACCTATCATTTACAAATGTTGGACTAATTGTCGTAGATGAAGAACACAGATTTGGTGCAAAACAGAAAAATCTAATAAAAAATAAACAGCTATCAACTCATATTTTATATATGTCAGCTACACCTATACCAAAAACAATGAATATGGCCTTTTCAGGTTTAAAAGATTTTTCATTTCTTTCTACCCCGCCTCCAAAAAGATTATCTATAAAAACTTTCTTAGAAGTAGAAAATAATACAATTATAAAAGAATCACTTAATCGTGAGTTTAATAGAAACGGGTGCTCTTTCTTTATTGAGAATGATATAGAGAAGATGCAAAATATAAAAAAATACTTAGAAAAGCTTATACCAAATCAAAAAGTTGATATTGTTCATGCAGGTTTAAATAAAAAAATTATTGATCAAAGATTAGATGACTTTAGGAATAAAAAAATAAATGTTCTCATATGTACAACCATTGTTGAGATGGGTCTTGATATTCCAGAAGCTAATACAATTATTATTAATAATGCGCAGAATTTTGGTTTATCTCAATTACATCAACTCAGAGGGAGAATAGGAAGATCATCAAAGCAGGGTTACTGTTATGTTCTTATTCCATCTGCAAACTTAAAAAATAAATCTAAATCAAGACTCAAAAGTTTTGTAAAGAATACTCACTTAGGTGCAGGATTTAATTTAGCTGAGGAGGACTTAGAAATTAGAGGTGCTGGCGAGATTTTAGGGGTAAAGCAGTCTGGTCATATTGATACTATTGGTATGTCGCTTTATATGTCAATGCTCAAAACTGCACTTAAAAATGAATATCCTGAATCACAAAGGTCCTGCGAAATAAAACTTTCAATTACAAGTCTTATACCCGAGGATTATCTTCCCTCCCCCGTTGAAAGGCTAAAAATATATAAAAAACTTTCAACAGCAGATTTTAAGTCACTAACCAACATAAAATATGATTTATTGGATAAATGTGGGAGGCATCCACAAGAATTAATAAATTTATTCAAAGTTACAGAACTTGGAATAAAAGCAAAGGAAATAGATATAAAAAAAATCACACAAGCCTCAAAATTTTTAAAATTTAAGTTTGGTGAAAATATCACCAAAGATGCATTAAACAAAATCATTTTAAAAAGTAAAAACAATTCTGAAATATATCAAATTAAGAAAGATAGTGAATTATGGATAAATCATACAGCCAAAGATGTGTTAAATTTACTAGATGAATTTATCGACGAACTATCATAAGAAACTCCTGTTTCTCTTTTTTTTAATTAATTTTTCATATGCTGAAGACATTTATAAGATTGAAGTTATTGCTATTAAATTTAGTGATGTAGCGACAAATGAAAAATTTATTAAAAATCTAGATTTTATTCCAAAAATTGTAAATGATCTTGAGGAGGATGAGATTGTATTAATTCCAGAAAAGTTTATTAATAATGCACTTATTTCGGCAGATCTGTTGGATTTAGAAATAGATAACACAAATTTGAATATAAACGACTCAGCAAATGATAATGTTAGAGAGGTGTTTGATTTATATGAATATACAGATCTTGAAAGTTTGGATTTTCTTATAGGTAGACTTAGATGGAGAGAGAATATTGAAATAATTGATTCCTTATCATGGTATCAACCTCTTGCAAATCAAAATCAATACACATTTCACTATGATGAAAAAAAAGATCTAAGCTTATACATGAATATATATAAGTCTCGATATTTGCATATAGATTTAAAAGCTTTCATTGGAAATCTCGAAAACGATGTTGAAATTAAGGAATTTATTTCAGAAGATAGGAGAATTAAAAACACAGAAATCAACTATTTTGATCATCCTTCTCTAGGAGTAATTGTTAGAGCAACTAAAACCTAAGATTATTGCTCTTGAGGAAAATAAGCGTTTTCGTCAATTGAATGATCTGTAATATCTTTAACAGATCTTATTTCTGGTATCTGTTCAATTAATGTTGTTTCTATTCCATCTTTAAGTGTTACATCAATCATCCCGCAACCCTGACAGCCGCCACCGAATTGAAGTATTACATCAGCTTCTTCTGTAAACTCAACCAAAGAAACCTCTCCTCCATGAGATGCTAACATTGGATTAATTTCGTTATACAAGATGAAGTTGATCTTATCTTCTATGGTGCTATTCTCTCCGATATTTGGCATCTTAGCATTAGGTGCTTTTATTGTGAGCTGACCATCGAAGTTATCTTCATCAAAATTAACTATTGCATCCTTAAGAAATTCAACACTTTTAGCATCGATATAAACATCTATGAGTTCTAGGTGCATAACCTCGTCATCTTTTGAGGTTTCACTTATATTACAAAAAGCAAGACAAGTCTCTGCTTTTGGAGTTCCTGGCTTATCTATAAATATCCTTATTCCCAGATTATCTTCATCCTTAGCATCAATAAGTTTTTTTAGATAAACTTCAGCTGAATTAGTAATTTCAATATTGTTTGTCATAATAAATATATGTGGTTCAAGAGAATTTTAACTGCTTTTATGGGAATAAGAAAAGAAAAAGATCTTTCAAAAGATCTTTCAAATCTTACATTAAAAAAAATAATTACTCTGGTTATAGCATTAAATGTTGTATTCATCTCCATAATAAGCATGATAGTATTCCTTGTAATTTCATAATTATGAATAAATATTTAATTCTGAGTCTTTCAATTTTAATTTTATATGGGTGCAATGATATGAATTCTAATATTCCTCCAAAACCAAAAAAAATACCTCATGAGCTTAAAGCACATGGAGATACAAGAATAGATAATTACTATTGGATGAGAGATGATTCAAGGTCAGATCCTGAGCTTATCGCTTACCTTGAGACAGAGAATGAGTATTTCAAGAATTGGCGTAACTCAAGAGTTGACTATCAAGGTGAAATATTTAACGAACTTAAAAGCATGATTCCAAATGAAGAGGAAACTCTTAGGGTAAAAGATGGTAATTACTTCTATTACAGTAGAATAAAAGCTGATCAACAGTATTCAACATATTTTAGGCATCAATCTACTGAGGAAGTACTTCTAGATGCTAATAAAGAAGCTGAAGGAAAAGAATTCTATAGTGTCGCTGGTTTGAATGTATCACCAAATGAAGAGCTTCTTCTCTATGGTGAGGATTTAAATGGAAGACGTGAATACACATTACGTGTAAAAGATTTAAAAAATAATAAAATGCTGTCAGACGAGATAGTAAAGGCCTCTCCAAGTTCAGTTTGGTCAAATGATTCACAATATATTCTTTATGCTAAAAAAGATGAAGAAACATTAATACAGAATCAAGTTTATCTTCACAAATTAGGTACGGACCAAACTGAGGATAGATTAATCTACAAAGAAAATGATAATGAATTTAATATTTGGCTATCAGAGTCAAGAACAAAAAAATATATATATATTTATATAGAAAAAACCAACTCAAGTGAGGTTTGGCTTATGGATAAATCCAATCCTTTAAAGCCAATCGAACTAGTTCTTCAAAGATCTGAAAATCATCTTTATTCAATAGAGGATGGTGGAGATTATTTTTATGCTTTGACTAATCATAATGATTCAAAAAATTTCAAAATTATGAGATTTACAGCATCAGATTTTGGAAATATTGATGATTGGGAAGTTGTTGTTGATCACAGAGACACTCACTATATTGAAGATATGTTAACTTTCTCAAATCATATAGTGGTTCAATCTAGATTTGATGGAATACCTATTGTTGAAGTTTTTGACATTAAATCTACTGTATTAAATCAAATACCAATGAAAGATGAAGTCTATGATGTTGGTTTGGCTTATAACAATGATTTTGAGGCTACTTTCTTTAGGTATTCATATTCTTCACTTAAAACAACACCTCAAATTTATAAATATGATTTTTATGATAATAAGAGTAATGTTGTATGGAAAAAACAGGTAGAAAATTTTCTAGATACTAATTACAAAATAAAAAGAATTAAAACTGTAGTGAGAGATGAAACTGAAGTACCTGTATCAATAGTCTATAAAAAAGATTTAGATCTTAAAAATTCTCCTATGCTTATTTATGGTTATGGTTCTTATGGAATAAACATGGATTCAGGTTTTAGATCATCCATAAAGCCACTTCTAGATAGGGGTTTCATTTTTGCAATATCTCAAATACGTGGTGGTGCAGATATGGGCAGATTTTGGTATGAAGATGGCAGAATGATGAATAAAAATAATACTTTCTTTGATTTTATCGACTCTACAAAGTACCTAATTGAAAACAACATAGGTCATAAAGATAAAATCTTTGCTATGGGTGGAAGTGCTGGGGGTTTATTAATGGGTGCAGTAATTAACTATGAACCAGAACTTTATACTGGAATTGTAAGTGCAGTTCCATTTGTTGATGTGCTTACAACAATGTCAGATGAATCCATTCCTCTCACAACTTTTGAATATGATGAATGGGGAAATCCAGCTAATAAAGATGAATATTTTTATATGAAAACTTATTCGCCCTACGACAATATTAAAGAACAAAACTATCCAGCAGTCTTAGTTACAACAAGCTTGTTTGATTCCCAAGTTCAATATTTTGAACCAGCAAAATATGTTCCAAAACTCAGAGAGTTTACAACATCTAACAAACCTATCTTTTTAAATATAAACCTTGTTGGTGGGCATGGTGGCAAAAGTGGAAGATTGGAATCACTAAATGAGACTGCCCTAGATTATTCCTTTATATTAAATGTTCTTAATGGCGAGAACTAGTTATCTTTCTTAATTGGCGGATTAACTTTGTAGACTCTGTATTTCTTTTTGTTTGTATTTAATGAATTGAATGATGCTGATTTGTTTACTCCAAGAGTAACTGATGTATTTAAATCGCTTCCTGCTAAATTCATATATTGTAATCCACTTCCAGCATCTGGATATCTAGCCTCAAATTCACCTACATCTCTTATAAAATTATCGATAAAGCTGAAATAACTAAAATAATATTGGCCATCTGGAAGATTTTCAGCGCTAAAAGCAACCTCTCCATCTACCATTTCACCATCATTACCAAATACTAATGATATAGTTCCTCCAACCTCATCAACCTGATATAAATAAGTTGATATAAACTCAACATATGGCCTATCTCGATCAGGACCAACCTGGAATGTAGCAACTGATGACTGAATATTTTCGTTTGAAAAAGTAACTCTTGTATTTGTTCTGTAAAGACCATCTGGTAATGATGATCTATCAAAAGTTAGTCTGTAAGTTCCAAAACCATCATCATCTACATCTATTTCTGAAATCGTAACGGCTGTCGGTAAATCATTTGTAATACTTGCTACTGAAAGCTCTCCCTCACCAACTTTTGTAACAGTTATATCATAAGAATTAAACTCTATACCAAGATTAGTTGTACCTGGACTAATAGAGCCATAAGTGAAATCTAGTCCTTCTTCATCAATAATTCTTGCTACAGCTTTATTGATATTTAGCAGACCATAACCGTAATCATCATCCTTGCCCTCTGGTCCAATATCATCAACTAAATGACCATCAATAATTAATGCTTCAACTTGAGATGTTAATAGCTCAGGAACAAGTGCATATAATATTCCAATTGCACCTGCAACATGGGGAGAAGCCATTGATGTTCCTTGATAAAATGCTAAATCTTCATCTCCACCAAAAGCTATAACACCGTCACTATATCCATCTGCATTAACATCAGCACCTACATCACCACCTGGAGCTGCTATATCAACTTTATCATTATATGTTGAGTAATATGCTCTTAATCTCGTAGCATCTGTTGCTGCTACTGAGATCACATTTTCACATGAAGCTGGATATCCATATACACCAGGCGCTTCCTGTGCTTCATTACCAGATGACGAAACTACTGTAATATTTCTGTCATATAAATCATTAAAAACACCTTGATAGGAATTTGAACATCCGCCTCCAGTGCTTCCAAGACTTAAATTCATAACTTTTATAGGCGTGGCGCCTGTATATACTGTACCAGTAGAGTTTGGTAGTCCTCCTGCAAATAGCATTCCTTGAACAATGTCACTATTAAATCCAGTCCCACTTGTTCCCATGACACGCATAGAAACAACACCGATACCGAATCCATTAATATTATTACCATCATTAAGAGCAGCAATAGTTGATCCTACATGAATTCCGTGTGATCCACTGGTTGATAGAGGATCAGTTGGATCACTATCAAAATCAACAAAATCAAAGCCACCTGGCAAGAATGCTGAGGTTGTATCAGCGGTAGAGTCAGCTTGAGGACCGCCACCATCTAAAACTGCGACAGCTACATCCTTAGTCTCTTGACCAATAGCAGTTAAGGCTGTTTCAAGACCAATTTGTTGCAGATTCCATTGTAAATTCCACCTTGGATCTTTCGTGAAGTTTGTTAGCTTAGCTTTAAGATCGAGTTCCAAATTAAGTCTTGGATGAAGCTCTTTGTAATGCTGAAGCACTTTCCAATGTTTTAAATACTCAACCTGTTCTAGATTATCTTGAATATTATCAAGATGACTTGAACCAAATATTCTTTTGAATTCGTCAGCAACGGAAAGATTAAATCTTCTTAAACCTTTTCTTTCATCTTGATCTGATTGAATAAACTTTGTAGCAATATCTGTATCTGGATAAATATCTATTTCATATTTTTCATTACCAGTTGGAACAAATTCAGGCCCGAAAGGAATATAAGATATAAATCTATCTTTTGCGAAGTTTTCACTAGGATTGAAAAATGCAGCAGATGTTCCCTCAACATTTGAGCCAAAGGTTAAGACATATTTTGCGTGTCCAGAGTTAGCTTTTACAACAGCATAAAAAGTGCCAGAATCTGGTAAGGCAATAATCTTTCTAGTTGATGTTGATGAATCTGTATATGAGAAATTAGCTAACGATCCATCTTCATTATAAAGAAGCAAATCAAGATCCATACTTTCATATTCACAACAATAAAAAGAGCCCGGATTATCTGGTAAATCCTCATAAATAAGACCTTCATTTTGTAAAGTGACTGTTAGATTTGGTGCAGCCGTTATCTTATACCAGTCTTCAGTATCAAAATTTTCAAGAGTTTCCGTATCACAAGCTCCATCGTCATCGTTGTCAAAACAAAAACCATTTTCAACAATAACAATATCAACGGTATTATCACCAATATGGCCAATAACATCTGTAGGATTCTGAAGAACTTGAGCATTTGCAAGGGAATTGTTGTCCCTCACTGTATATTTCAATGTATTTTGAACATCTCCATCAACTTCAGTAAATCTATTTGAGTACAAAGTACCATTTATTGTATAAGTATCTTTAATGTCATTAATCGAAATTGAAAGATCAAAAAGAGTTTCAAGACCGCCGGCTGAATCTTCAGCAGCTATTAGCTGAACCTCATAAACGTTGTCACCATTAACATCTTCAGGTGACTCGTAATCAACTCCTTCAAATGCATTAAAAGCTAAGTTTCCATTTGCACTATCAATAGAAAAAATTCTAAATAGGCTTGAATCATCCCCTCCATTGATTCCAAAGGTTACGGCTCCACCTTCTGGATCTACTACATTAAGCCCAACAACTATTCTTTGGTTTTCATCTACAGAAACCTCTGGGGTTAGTCCAACAAACTCAGGAGCCTCAGGAACATCTGAAACAGTAATCTCAACATCCTGAGTAGTTCTGTTAAATCCATCATCAGCAAAAACTTGAATGTTATAAACATTGTTTGCATCCGTATCAGTTGGACTTTCAAAATTAACTCCTCCAACATATTTAAGGATACTGTTATCTTCAATTATAAACCCTGATGAATCATCACCAGTTACACCAACTGTAAGAGTGTTATTTTCAGGATCTGAAACTGAGAAAGTTGCCATTTCTATAGTATTTTCTGAGTGAGAATATGAAGTCTGTAAATCATTAATAACAGGAGGATTATTAACCTCTAAGACAGTAATACTTATTTCATCACTACTCGTTGTAAATGATCCATCAGATGCAACAATATTTAATTTATAAACATTGTCACCATCGCTGTCTGTTGGATTTGCAAAATCTGGAGCTGAACTGAAAGACAGGCTGCCAGAATCAGAGATTGTAAAGACTGAACTATCAGTTCCAGCTTTCGATAGCGTTACATCATCACCATCTGCAT
>MDTA01223723.1_pt1 | contig 10525 bp, 8 predicted proteins | sample 811151 | NCBI WGS metagenome assembly MDTA01 (sample SAMN05326648, study PRJNA326480) | marine metagenome | isolation source: seawater | place: Indian Ocean: South | collected 2010 | reverse complement strand
TTATTAAGTTTTCAGCAGCTTTTAAGGCATTATCTTGAATGTTGCGACCGTCAACTACACCTACATTTTTGATACGTTTGTCGCCTGAAATTCTGTCCTCAAAGCCTTTTTGTCGAACATTTTGAGTAAATGAATTAAGTGCTCCGACAACGCCAATTTGTATATTCTTTAATCCTTTAGAATCTATTTGTTTAATTAAATGATCTGCCATTAATTGACCCGAGAGTATATTGTCTACTCCAACTTGCGCAATTTGTGGTCCATCAGGTAAAACAGCATCAACAGCAATTACTGGTATTCCTGCAGAATTAGCATCCATAACACTTGGCATAACTCCATTCACATCAATAGCTACTACTATTAAGCCGTCAACGCCTTCAGCAATATAAGTTTCTATGGCATCAGCCTGCTTATTTGGATCATTGTTTGCATTGAATATATATAAGTCTACTCCAGAAGCCTCTGCAGCAGTTTTTGCACCTTTATTCATTTGTGTAAAAAATAATGCCTGCTGATTGATTTGTACAAGTCCAATTTTGAGATCGTTAGCCGTTACTGAATTGCACATAATAACGGTACTAAAAACAAGCAATACTGACTTTAACATTTGTTGAAAATTCATATTCTCTCCTCTGTTGAAATTGGACAATTTATAAAAGCACTTTAATAGATATAATTCAGCATTATCACATTAATTGAAGGTTTTAGATTTTTAAGTCTTTTTTAACTGCGATTTCTAGTAGCTCAAATTTAATAATATTCTACCATTCAACTTATTTTATGTTTTTAAAAATAATGATTTCTTTAAAAAAAAATTTCTTTAAAGGTATGATAGCGGTCTTAGAGAGACTTTCATCTTCATCATTAGTTTATAATCCATAGAAAATATTAATACTTAATCAATATTTATGTATAAATTGTTAAATTAAACTAAGAAATAAATGCAATTAACTAAAGAGAAAATTCTTATTATCGCTACTCTTGACTCCAAGGGAGAAGAAGTTTTATTTCTTAAAAAACAACTTGAACAAAATAAACGATCTGTTATCACAATGGATATTGGTACTGCTGGGTCTCCAAAGTTTACAGGTGACATTACACGAGAATCTGTGGCGAGCAAAACTAAAGTTCCGTCTGATTCAAACGGGCCTGCAGAAATTCTAAGTGCAATGGCAATTGGTGCTGAATTTTTTGTAAAAGATTTAGTCAATAAAAGTAGCATATCTGCAGTAGTGGGAATTGGCGGTGGAAAAGGCGCTGGTGCATTTCATGAAATAACAAAAAACTTACCATATGGTTTTCCAAAAATGCTTATTACAAGTGCAAGACCCGCTCTTCTAGCTGAGATTGCAACCACATCTGACACGATACTCTTGCCATCTATAGTAGATCTAATGGGTATAAACGAATTTACCCATAAAATTTTTGTTAATGCAGCAAATATGCTTTCTGAACTGAGCTGGACTAAAGAGATAAAGAAATCAGGCAAAACAATAGCTATAACATCTTTTGGAGTTACAACCCCAGCTGTGCAATCAATCTTATCGAAACTCTCAGATACAAATATAAGAGCAATTGTCTTTCCAGCAAATGGTGCTGGAGGTCGTGCCATGGAATCTTTAATCATTAAAGGTGAGTTTGACGGTGTAATTGACTTAACAACGACAGAGATAGCAGATTTAATGTTCAATGGAACAGCTAGTGCTGGTAAGAATCGTTTAACAGCAGCAGCTAAGCGCGGGATTCCTCAGATTATAGTTCCGGGTGCAACTGACATGGTAAATTTCGGGCCGCCTGAAACAATGCCGAAAGAGTTTTTTGAGCGTAAAATATATCGCCATACACCAATGACAACTCTTTTGCGCACAAACTCTAAAGAAACTGAGGAGATTGCATATCAAACTGCGATTAGAATAAATAAATCTGTTGGGCCGGTGGTAGTAATCTGGCCAGCAAAAGGCGTGTCTGATTACGATCGTCCAGGAAAGCATTTTCATGATCCTATAGCTAATATGTCCTGGCGCGATACAATGAAAAAAAATCTCAGAGAAGATATACCTTTTTTAGAACAAAATTTACATATCAATGATCCTAAATTTGGAGCACTTTGTGCTGACTGGATGTTAAAAAAACTTAATGGGCCTTTATGAAAAATTTTTCACGACAACAAATATTAAAACGCTTAGCGTCCGAAACCTCAGCTGGTCGCCCTATTCTTGCAGCAGGTACAAGCTGTGGCTTAATTGCAAAATGCGCGGAACTCGGAGGAGCGGATTTGCTTATTGTTTACAGCACGGGTAGATCAAGGTTAATGGGCTTACCAACAAGTCGCATTGGAGATTCAAATGCTGCCACATTGGAAATGGCTTCTGAAATTCGAAATGTAGTTTCTGATACTCCATTAATTGGAGGGATTGAAGCATGGGACCCTACGCGCATGGATATAGAACACTTATTGGATGATTTCCAAGAAGCTGGGTTTTCAGGAATAATTAATTATCCCACTATTTCAACCATGGGCGAACGATGGCGAAAACGAAGGGGTAAAGTTGGCCTAGGATGGGAGCGAGAAGTTGAATTAATTGAACGTGCAGCAGCACGTGATATTTTTTCAATGGCATATGTGGCCTCAGTACAAGATGCAATAGATGTCTCTAATAAAGGCGTTGATTGCATCGTGCCTCATGTAGGCGCAACCAGTGGCGGTCTTGTTGGTCACGAAACTAAAACTAAAATTGATGAAGAAATATTTAATATTTCTGAAATGATAAACTCAGTCAAAGTAAGAAAAGATGCACCAATTTTTCTTTGTCATGGTGGCAAAATTTCATCACCAGCAGACACACAAAAAGTATACGAACAAACAAAATGTGTCGGTTTTGTTGGTGCATCTTCCATCGAGCGTATACCTGTGGAACTAGCGGTGAAAAAAATAGCAGAAGAGTTCAAAGCTATTCCATTTCCAAAAAAGAAAAACTAAATGATTTACGATAAGGCCACGGATTTTTTGGTTATTGGTACTGGAGCAGCTGGAGTTAGCGCAGCACTCTATGCATCATCAGCAGGTCACTCCGTGATGTTGTGCGAAAAAGCTTCCAAGATAGGGGGCACAACTGCACTCTCGAATGCCATGATATGGATACCATGCTCGGATCATGCAATTGCCGCAGGAATTGATGATTCAATTGAGAAGGCAAGAACATACTTACGCGGTGAATTAGGTGATTATTATGACGAGAAAAAGATTGAGGCCTATCTTGAATATGGCCCCATTGCAGTTAGTCAAATTGAAAAAATATCAGACATAAAATTTGTTCTTGCCGGAGCCCCTGACTATCATTCAAATAAAGAAGGAGGTGTTGATAAAGGACGCGCTTTAAGTCCAGCTCCGTTTGATGGACGCAAATTAAAAAAAGACTTTGATCTGATTGGAGATCCAATACGGGTTGTACTTGGCGGCATGATGATTACTTCAAGCGAAATTAAACATTTTCTCAACCCTATTAAATCGGTGGAAGCTTTATTTCATGTTTTACGCCGTGTTTGTCGTTATATTATTGATCGAATGAGATTTTCACGCGGCACTGAATTAAGTGGTGGGAATGCCTTTTTGGCAGCAGCTTTAACAAGTATTCGTAAATTTAAAATAAACTTGTCGACAGAGAGTACTTTGAGGGAACTCATAATTAAAGATGATAAGGTAACCGGGGCAATCATTGCTCATAACGCCTCAGATGTTAGAGTAAAAGCAAAATATGGTGTCATTTTGGCCACAGGTGGATTTGCTGCTAATCCAGTTTTAAGAAAAAACATTGGTGCTAAGCATCAACATGATGTCACATTGTGTGCAAAAGAAAACCAAGGCAAGGGGATCCAAGCTGCAAATGCAGCGGGTGCTGCACTTGATTTAAAAGTTGCAAGTCCTGGATTTTGGACACCTGTGTCGCGATTAAAAAATAAAGATGGATCAACAACTATAGTACCATATGGTTGGTTAGATCGAGGTCGTCCCGGCGTTATCGCAATAAACCCTCAAGGTAAAAGATTCGTTAATGAATCTAATTCATATCATGATGTTTGTATTGCGCTATATGAAAATGGCTATCCTAAAGATGAACGATTCTTTTTTATATGTGAGGAGTCTTTTGTAAAAAAACGTGGTATGGGAGATATACTGCCATGGCCGTGGACACCCAGTCTTCAAAGTTACATAAAACGTGGCTACATTCAAAAAGGTCTAACACTCGAATCACTGGCAAAAGAAATTAACATATCTTCTAAATCTCTAATAAACACCATCAATCAACACAATCAAAATGTTCTCTCCGGCGAAGATCCAGAATTTGGAAGAGGGAAATCGGCTTTCAATCGTGCTCTCGGTGATGAAAGCTTGGGACTGAAAAATCCTAATCTAGGTGAAATTAAAAATGGACCTTTTATAGCACTTAGAATTGTGCCGGGAACCTTAGGTACAGCAGCTGGATTAAAAACAGATGAAATGGCACGTGTTTTAAAAGAAGATGACAGTGCCCTTGAGGGACTTTATGCAATTGGAAATGATGCCACTTCAATAATGGCAGGAATTTATCCAGGTGCTGGTATTACTATTGGACCGGGAATAGTTTCTGCTTTTTTAGCAATTAAAGATGCTAAAAATAGAGCCAAAGAAATAGGTTAATAAATTTAAATTATTATGTTTTTTTTGAATAATCTTTATGCTGGAGCCTTAATTCAATGAGACCATTAATTTTTATAGGGACCACTAATTTAGATGTTAATTTTTATTCGAATGCGCTTCCATCTGTTGGCCAGAGCTTAATCGGCAAAATTGAAGAATTCACTGGTGGAAAGGGTGCTAACCAAGCAGTTGCCGCTGCAAAACTTGGAGGAAATCCCTATTTTGCAACTATGTTAGGAGAAGATAGTGCAGCAGACGTGCTGATGGAAAATCTTGCTGGATTCGGTGTTCAAACAAATAAAATTCAGAGAAAACCAGGGGCAACATCAGGAAAAGCTTTAATTTTAGTGGCAACAAATGGTACCAATATGATGGGTATTGATGTTGGCGCAAATGATAAATTTAATTCAGATGACGTGCTTTTAGCGCTTCAAGATGTGCCAGAGAATGCAGTAATGGTAGTTGAAATGGGTTTACCTGTTGAAACATGTAGAACTGCTTTTAAAAATAAAAAAAATCGAACTTTAATTTTCAATCCTGCTCCAGTTAGGGCACAGCTATCTGAGGAAGATTGTGAGCTTATTGATATAATAACTCCAAATGAAACTGAAGCTGAAGAGCTGACTGGACTTAAAGTCTCATCTATAGATGAAGCCTTCATAGCTGCTAAACAACTTCAGAAAAAAGGTATTGCAGCTGTAGCCATAACATTAGGATCAAATGGTGTCGTTTATGTTGATAAGGAACAGGAAATTTATCAAGAAGCTTTTAAAGTTGATGCAATTGATACAACGGGAGCAGGCGATGCTTTTAATGGGGCATTAGCAGTTTCAACTGCACAAGGAATGAAAATTAAAGATTCACTTCGCTTTGCAGCAGCAACAGCCAGTCTTTGTGTGACACGTAAAGGTGCGCAAACATCTATGCCAACTAAGCAGGAAGTTGAAAGCTTTATGGCTGAAAAGGGGCTCTAAATAAATGAAATGTTTTAGTTTAAAAGGAAAAACTGTTCTTATTACTGGAGCATCAGGTGGTATTGGTTTAGCTCTTGTAAAAGGCTTTGTCGAAGCATCAGCAAATGTAATTGCAACTGATCTAAATCCTGAACCCATTAAAGCATCCATAAAAAATGATTGTGTGATCCCTTTCAAACTGGATGTTTCGAATGCAGATGAAATAAAAAATGTATTACAACAAGCTCGCGCTTACTTTGATCCAGTGACTGTTTTAATAAATAACGCAGGTATTAAATCAAATGAGCGTTTAATAGATGGAGATGTAAATAAAATCCAAAAGACGCTTTCAATCAATGCTGATTCTGTACTAGGTTTAACGCGCATTGTTTACAAAGATTCACTTAGAAATTTTGGTGGAGCTATTATCAACATTGGTTCTTCTATCTCATCAAAAGGAGCAGTGTTCAATTACCAAGCTGGAGGGGCAGACTACTGCTATTCAAAAGCAATCGTTCATGACATGACTCAACTTCTAGCTTATGAAACAGCGTGTCAAAATGTTACTGTTAATGCGATAGCTCCAGGTATTATTCAGACACCATTGCATGGCAGACCTGCAGAGGAAACTGAGCAACGACATAAAGGACGCATTCCACTTGGACGTGTTGGACAACCTGAAGATATCGTAGGTGCCGCAGTTTTTTTAGCATCAGAAGCAGCTTCATATATTACTGGCCAGGTATTACATGTTAACGGTGGTATGGTGATGAGCGATTGAAAAATTCTATAAAAAACTGGCCGAAAATATCAGCTTTTATTAGTGATTTAGATGGTGTCACTTATCGTGGCAAAAAACCTATAGAGTCTGCTGTTAATGCTTTTCGCTTATGGAATGATATTGGCATCCCATATGCATTTGTAACGAATAATTCAACAAAGTCAGCTGAAGAATTTAGCTCTAAACTAAATGCAATGAACATCCCAGCTGATCCTAAAAAAATAATTACATCAAGTGCAGTTGCTGCACAAAAACTTAAAAAAATGCTTAAGCCCAAATCTCGAGTCATGGTAATTGGAGAAAAAGCACTTGTTGAGGCAATAGCAGAATGTAACTTTACCATTGCTGATGAAAATGTTGATGCAGTAATTACTGGTTTAGACCGTAGCTTTACTCATAAAAAATTAGCAAAAGCTCAAGAAGCACTGTTAAAAGGTGCTCTTTTTGTTGGAACAAATCCAGATTTTATGTTGCCAAAAGATGATGGATTTGAACCAGGAGCCGGATCAATTCTCAAGGCCATTGAATTTGCATCAGGAGGCATCAAACCCATTATTATTGGCAAACCAAATCCTGATCTTGTCCTAAAAGCATTATCTGTTTTAGGCACTGAACCATCTTCAACTTTTATGCTTGGAGACCAAATTCAAACAGACATAATGGCTGGTAAAGCTGCTGGGCTTAAAACCATTCGAGTTCAAACAGGTGTTATTGAAAAGGGACCCTTTACTATCTCACCTGACTTTGATATTGAAAATTTAGAATCTATTCCTTTAGGTGCCTTTGCAAAAAAGTAGGGTCATTTAAATCAATTTTTTTGGAAAACCAATGCAAAATCTAAGTGAAGAATTGGCGTTCTAAGCACAATAATGATAAAAATAACAGAAATAATAATTAAAAAATTCTAATTTAATATTTTTTAAGAAACATCAGGACAAGTGCTGTCTAATTTTGACGTACTTGATAAAAACAAAACAGAAAGCCCGATTATTCGGGATGAGGAAATAAAATGAAAAGAATCCAGCGGGTAGCAGTTCTAATCATCTCCTGCTTATACCTAACAATAAATGCTCAAGCTGATCACCATGGTGATTATGTCATTCACGATTTTAAAAAACAGCAATTAACTCCTGTCTATTGGTCTGAGGGTGGCGCAATAGGTGATTTTAATAATGATGGAAACATGGATGTAGTTGTTGGGCCAGACTTATACCTTGGACCTAACTTTGATCGAAGAACTGGTTTTCGCCATGAGTATTACCCAGCAGTCGCACCAACAAGGCGCAGTCATCGAGATTTTTCTTATTACTCTAACGATAACTTCTTTTCATGGCCATATGACTTTGATGGAGATGGATGGCTAGATATCATGGTGGCGGGGTTGCCTAATACTCCAGCTTACTGGTACGAAAACCCTGGAAAGCCTTTTGGTGGCAGATCTCCAGATATACCGGTGCACTGGGAAAAACATTTTGTTCACAGCAATGTTAAAAATGAGGCGCCTGATTTGATAGATATTGATGGAGATGGATTTCCAGAACTTTTAACGGCTTATGATGAGCATTATGGTTACGCAAAGGCTAACCCTGTATCTCCAAGGCTTCCATGGACTTTCTATCCGATATCAACACACGATGAGATTATCCATCACTATACTCATGGTATGGGCCTTGGAGACATTGACGGTGATGGTCGTGTTGATTACTTAACTGGTGAAGGATGGTACCGACAACCAGTATCTCTAGACCCAGCTTCGGATTGGGAGTTTCATCCGCATGCATTTCTTGATCGTGAGATCAACACAGTATTCTGTTGTTTAACTGGCGGTGGCACTATGTGGGCTTATGATGTAAACGGTGATGGCCTAAATGATGTCCTTACCAGTATAGACTCTCATGGTTGGGGATTAAGTTGGTATGAACAAATCCGCCAATATGGTGATTCTGGAGAAATGATCACATTTAAAGAACATCGTATTCTTAGCAGAACAGAAGAAAATACGGATAATCCATATGGGGTTCAATTTTCACAACTTCATGATATAGATCTTGTTGATATTGATGGTGATGGCTTATTAGATATTTTAACTGGAAAGACATGGCGAGCTCATGACTTTGGTGATCCAGGATCTAGGCAAGATCCCGTTATTTACTGGTTCAAACTCACACGCCAAAAAAATGGTGATGTAGAATATATTCCCTACAAAATAGACGATACAGCCGGTATAGGTAGACAACTTAGAAGTGGTGACATTAATGGTGATGGACATCCTGACTTTGTAGTTGGCAATAAACTTGGCGCATTTGTTTTCATTCAAGAGCCAAGAAAAGTAAGTCGTAAAGAATGGAAAGCAGCGCAGCCTGTTCGTCTCAAAAACTTTAAATGACATAAAATTTTCTATAATTAAAGTTTGAAACCCAAAACCGCTCGTAAAATTTAACGAGCGGTTTTTTTTTATAAAAAATTCATCTTTTTGTGACTTTTACTCTAATAGCTTCCAGCAATCTGAAATAAAACGGTAACTTGTCGATTGTGAATAATGCTCGCCAGGCATTAAAAGAGTGCTTGGAAAGGATGATATATTTGGAGTGTCAGGAAAATGCTGAGGTTCAAGGCACATTCCATCGTATGGAGAGAAGGGCACACCAAGTTTTTGGCCACCATAAATTTGAAGACCTGGGCAAGTTGTGGTTATACGCATACAAAGATCGCCATTGGGACTCTCAAGCTCAGCATGAACATTAGAATTATTTAGAACATAATTAAAATCTATGCCTCCAGTGCGAACAATGAGTGAATCTTGTGAATCAACAATATCTTGCATCAATTTAGATTTTTGTAAATCTAATGCTGAGTTTGAAATGTCTAATAATTTACCAGTGGGAAGAAGCTCCTCGTTTACTTCCAAAATTTGTTGGCTATTAACATACAATCGATGGCCTAACACATCGCCTTTTGGTGCGAGGTTGAAATAAGCATGATTAGTCATATTCACATGCGTTTTTTTATTGGTTTTGGCTTCTACTAAAATAGTAAGTTCACGCTCATTCGTCCAACAATAAGTTACGCTCGCATCAACTGTTCCTGGATAGCCTTGATCTCCATCTAGAGACTGCAAAGTAAAACGGCACTTATTTTTTGGTACTGTTTTATCAATTGACCAATACCGATTATGAAATCCCCCGGCGCCACCATGCAAATTGTTTTTTCCCTCATTTGCATCTAAAAGGTACTTGGTTCCATCAATTTCAAACTGAGCGCCAGCAATACGGTTGCAAGTGCGTCCAACACTAGCGCCCATAAAATAAGGGTCATTTAAATAGTCATTATTATTTTTATAGCCACAAATCACGTTACGAGGACCATCAGATAACTGCAATTCTATACCGGTTAGTCGCGCACCAAAGTTCAACAGAGTTATGCGATCACCATGATCATTTTGCAGTATCTGTTCCTCTAAATTATTTGAATTATTGTGACTCATAAAACTATAAAAAAATAATTAAGATTTAGAACGAAAGATAAAATCATTCATTACGTTTTCAACCCATTCTTGTCGTCCGCTTTGTTGAATAGGCTCACCATTTTCAGCTGCATAGTTTCTTAAGTCGACTAGTGATAACTGACTCTTCTCGAAAGCTTGTCCTTGGCCATCGTTAAAACTTTCATAACGATGTTGAAGAGAATCCATTAAAGATGAGTTCTCAAGAATTTCATGAGCTATTAGAAGTCCTCGAGCGTATGAATCCATACCACCTATATGTGCAATAAACATGTCTTCTAGGTTAGTCGATTCACGTCGAAGTTTTGCATCAAAGTTTAGACCTCCGGTCTTAAAGCCGCCATCATTCAATATAACTAACATTGATTGCACAGTATCATAAAGGTCAGACGGGAACTGATCAGTGTCCCATCCATTCTGTGGATTTCCACGATTAGCGTCAACCGAGCCAAGCATGCCAGCATCTGCACACATTTGAAGCTCATGTGCCAAAGTGTGACCGGCTAAAGTAGCATGATTAGTTTCTACATTGATTTTAAAATCCTCAGCAAGTCCATGGTGCCTTAAGAACCCGATTACAGTTTGAGAATCAACATCATATTGATGGAACA
>MDTA01189409.1_pt1 | contig 10526 bp, 7 predicted proteins | sample 811151 | NCBI WGS metagenome assembly MDTA01 (sample SAMN05326648, study PRJNA326480) | marine metagenome | isolation source: seawater | place: Indian Ocean: South | collected 2010 | reverse complement strand
ACATCTTGGAGCTCAGATGGATCTACAGTGTTGTCAACAACCTGATAAATTTGATAGCCTTCAAAAACATATTTAGCAGAATCTTCAGAAACACCATAAGAAAGAATAATTGGATCCAGCTCAATATAGTCCTCAACAGATTCTGTTTTATTTAGGTATAAAATCAACTCTTTATCCAACTCTTGGATAGCCATTTCTGGTGAATCTGGCCCATTAAGAATTCTAAAACAGTTGTCAAATAAAGCCTGTGCCTTATCATCTGCTTTTCTAACTAATTCTACAGACTGGAATGGATCTCCAGAATTCGCTTTGGCATAAACCACACCAAAAGTAATGTTGTTAAGTGCTCCAGGCTCAAGAGTAAATGGTCCTGCTGCCTGAACAAATCTTCTGTCTCCTTTTGGATTAGCAGTACTTCCCAATCCAGTTGGATATTGTTCACTCCATAAGAATCCAGGATCAGTACCTTCTGTAGCCCAATTGTAAGGATCACTATCCCCAGGAAAACAATAATTGGTTAATATAGTAGTAGCATTTGCATCAGATGAGTTTCCAGTACCACCATATACAAAAGGAGTATTATCCTTCCACTTCCCTTTCATGTAATTGTAAAATTCAATAGCAATACCTGGGTCTCCATAAATATTTCCGGGAAGAGTTCTATCGAAATAGGTAAATCTTTTCATACCATATCTTTCATTATCAATGGTACCATCTCCATAACCGATACCTAAACCTTGATAAGGAATACCTAAGTTAGCTTTGGCAAGTGAAATGTCTGTCGTTAAAGGGTTGTCTAAACCATCATTATCTTGATAAGGACCTTCAAAGAAATCCACTCCAATTGCAGGAGGATTTGCACCAATAGCTTGTGCACCATTACAACCATCATTATCAACAGCATCAGCATTGTAAGAATATCCTAAACCTCTTTGAACATCACATCCAACATAATCATCTTCAGAACAACCTATATCAGAGTCCACCCATACCGCAAAATAAGTATTGGTTAATGTTTGAGTAGATCTATTGATCATCTCATAGTTGTAAAATGTCATGGAGTTAATCTCGTCATTAGTAGCAAATGCGAATGCTTGAGACCTTATTTCCATTCCAATTGGATCTCCTCCTGTTTCTGTATGAATATTACCCTTATCGTTAAATACCCACCACATGTTGTAATCTCCATATAAAGTTACCTTTCGATTAGTTCTACAATCAATTTCTCCAGCTAGATCGTACCAAGGATAATCACCACCGTCTGGATCATATACTCCAGGAATAGAACCTGGTCTGTCATAAAAAGGTGCTAAATAAAAATCTTGAAATCTACTTTGATCACCATGAGCTGGCCAAGTAAGAATACTAGAAGGTATAGAATAACCTGGAAAATCAACATTTACATCACAATCTGGATCTTGAGAGCACTCATACCAAGCATTAAAAAGTTCTATCTCTTGTCTAGTGGTAATGTAAAATTGGTCGTAAGCTACACAAATATCTGGTTCAATTTCAGCTGGTCCATAATCCAAATAACCTAAATTAAGATTTCCAGTTCCAGGAATGGTAGATAAAGGACCCGTCCAAAAATCGTTACCTTGCCTGAACGTTAATGCAGCTAATTTTAATTGATTGTTTACATCCAATCCACCCATCCATAAAGCACCTGCATAAATTACTCTTTCACCAGAACCTTTAGGAACTTCGTAGGCGGCATCATTCTTTGAACGATCCTGCCACATGGAACCACCGGTTTCAATTAGTGCAGACACATTATTAAATTCAAGTATTTTTCTTCCAGTTGCGGGAGTACAACCAGCTGCTTTAGCTTGCAAAGAACTAGAGCCCATAGCAGACTTAGTAGGGTTATTCCAAGCTTTAACCGAAGTTGATACAACAACTAGTCCTAAAAATAATGAAACTATTTTTCTCATATTATTCATCTTTCAATTTCTTTTGTAATCTTAAAAATCTAATTTAACACCTAAACGAATTTGTCTTGGAATACCATAATTGTAGGGATTATTCGCTTTCATAGCATAATAATACCTAAACGTTTCCTCATTATTTTGAGTACTTATAGCATTCTGAAATTCAGCTGCATTTAAATAACCATCATCGTCAACATTCCCTGTTGCTCTGTATACATTTAATATATTAACTGTATTAAATAAATTCCTAACCAATAAGTAAACATTTAAATTAGCAGACTTACTTTTCTCCTCACCAAACTTCAATATGATATTTTTATCTAATTGTAAATCAGCTCTAAACTGCCAAGGCTTTCTAGAACCAAATGGCTCACCTTCTAAAACAGCTTGTGGAGCATTGATAAGCGCTGCACCTGTAATTCTTTCTTGACGAGAATAAGGAGTTCCAGAAGCAAAATTAGCAACAAGATTGGCTCCAGAATTTTTAAATATTTTTTTACCTGCAAGCATAGGTCCATTGTAATCTTTACCATCTCCATATCTAAAATCAAAAGTCGTAACAATCTGGTGCCTTTGATCAAAATTCATTGGATATATGGTTCTTAAATTAGGTTGATCAGAAGCAATTAAATTGGCAGCAGCCGTAGGATTAGATCCTGTACCATCAGCAAACTGAAGTGTATATGCTGCTCTCATAGTAACATTACCAGTTCTTCTAAGATCGTATTGAACGGTTAACCCTTTAACAGTACCAAAATCGATGTTACCCCAAGTAGTGTACGTTTGAGGGAAGGCTCCAATTCTATTTACTAAAGTTACCATGTTTCTCATTTCTCTATAGAAACCAGAAATTTTTAAAGCAGAGTTCTTATTTAATGCCTGCTGGAAACCAAGTTCGTAATCAATAGTCTTTTCAGGCTGAAGGTTTGGATTATTAACAGTTCCAACATTACCAGTAGCCAAGTAGAAGTAGTCTGTTGGATCTAATCTATTTCCAGTAGTTGGTCTTTTGGTTAACACATCATAATGAGCAAAGAAAAGAGCCTCATCAGAAATTGGAAATGAAAACGCAATTCTAGGCATAATGTTAATTTGAGGCTTGTAATCCTCAAAGGCAGAAGAATTTACATCCTCTGTTGCATCAACACCATCTGCTAAATAAGGTTGTGGTATAACAAATCCACTTGGAATAATATCTTCTAAATCATTAACAGCAACACCTTGAGCATTATACCATTGAGTACCACTTCTATATCCATTTATTGCCGTTGGTTGATTAATATCATCGACATAAACAACAGCATCAGTTGGAATGTTAGTAGGATGTACAAGAGGATCTCCATTAAAGTCCGTAGTTACCTCACCAACAGTCTTAGCATTGTAAAGTAAAAAATCATCTTTTAATACGTTTTGATTGGCATCAAATCGATCAATTCTTAAACCAACGTTAAAAATCAAATCATCAAAAGAAAACTTATCCATGATATAACCAGAAATGTAGATAGGCTCGAAAGCACCAATATTTCTAGTATAATTTCCATACTCATCCTTAGCATTAAAGAAATCATCAAAACTAGGCTTTCCTTTTAATTTTTTTCCAGTGTGATCATAACCATAGTAGGTAATGTAAGATTGATTTCCTCCATCGTTTAGCAATTCATCTGCACTAAACATTTCAAGAGATAAGTCATTAGGATTAAGTTCATCAACATTAATAAATGCTGTTCCATCAGTATCCCATCCAAGAGCTTGTCTTATGCTATAGTCAAAGAAAGACTGAGCATCACCTGCTCCATTATACTCACCAGGGGCACCATTAAGAGTAGCAAAATCAACACTTAATAAAGATCCAAAATAAGAAAGTGATGGATTAGCCTCATCTAAAGCACGACCATAATCTGTATGCTGATTAGCTCTTTGCCTCATCAAGCCCCATAATCCAACTGGAGAAACCCCAAAATACCTATCTGAACGTTGTTCATACTCAAAACCTACAGAAACAGCATGATCTCCAATATCAGCTGAACCAATACCAGTTACACGAAACTGTGTTTGGTTATTTTTACTTGAACCATTGTATGCATAACCAATATTATCCCATAAGCCATATACGTTTGCAGGGCGCATACCATTAAGAAGAGCATTCCCATCAAGAAGCTGAGTATAATTTTCATAGTTCCCAACAACATCATCATATAAACTAAAATACTGATTGGTAATAGCCGCCATGTCATTGTTGGTTTCCGATGGTGTGAAAGTAACTTCAACATCATTTACACCAGACTGAACACGATCAATAACACCATTACCATCGTAGTCAACAAATTCATAAGACCTTTCTTTTTCAATTTCAAATTTACCCAAGTAACCATAATTAAAATAGTTGTCGCCATGGGTGTCATCTTGAACAAATTGACTGGCTTCTGAATAATCAACCATTAACGTATAGAAAGCATTACTAACTCCTCCTTTTTTTTGCTCTCCATCTTCAAGAACCTGTTGAAAACGCTGAGTAAACTTACCATATACCCTCCAATCAACATCAGTAACCTTAGCATAATTATCGTAGTTAAATACTGAACTTCTCCAGGATGGACTCGTCCTAGTTGCATAAGCTCCAGAACCACCAAAAGTAAGGTTTACATTAGGCCCAGCGTTAACATCAATTTTACCAGCAAGAGAAGCGTTAGTACTAGTTGCATTTTGCCTGAAATTAACTTTTTCAAAAGCATCAGGAGTTAAGAAATCTGTATTATAAAAAGCACCAAATCCAAAACCAGTTGGTCTAAGTGGGTTAGCAATTAATGAGTCACGCATTGAAGGTCTTAATCTATATTGATCAATGGCAAGAGGTCTACCATCAACAATGTTACTTAAGTTAGCGGAAACAAAAAACCCAAGAATTGGATCAGTTTTCTGCCCAGTACTATCTTTTTTCATAAACAGTGGCCCAGATAAAACACCCTCAAAAAGGTTGTATCCATAATTATCTAATCCATAAGTATTGTCTCCTATTTTAAGACCAGAAGAAACTGCCTCAACACCACCAAAATAAAATCTTGATGCACCTCTAGTGGTAATAGAAATAATACCACCAGTAGCATCACCATAATTTGCAGGAAGACCACCAGTCATTACACTTACCTCTTCAATGGCAGCTTTTGGCAAGCTAGTAGAACCTCGAACTTTAATACCATCAATATAATAGTAAGTTGCATCACCTCTAGAACCTCTAACAGATGAAATACTACCATTTCCGTCTGTTTGTACACCCCCAACAGTAGTTGCAATAGATGCTGCAGAACGACCAGGCATTCTTGCCAAATCTTCCCTTGTAACAGTACCACCAGAAGCACCACCATCTTTATCAATCAAAGGAACTTTGTAAAAAACTACCTCAACTTCATCAAGCATTTCGTCAGCTTCCTTTAACTGTATAGGATCTAAAGGAAGAAGCTTACCTCCTTTAACCACTAAACCTTCAACCCTGTAAGTTTGGTAACCAACAAACTTAACTTCTAAGTCGTATGAACCAGCATCCAAATTACTAAGCTTAAACTGACCGTCCATGTCGGTTGTCGCACCACCTTTCATATTTCCAAACTGATAAATGGCAACATTAACAAAAGGCATTCCATCAGATAATTCATCTAGTACTTTACCTTTAATACTTCCACCTAATCCTGCTTGAGAAAAAGCTGAAGAAATTGAAAAAATAGTAACTAATAACGGCAGTGTAAATCTTTTAAACATAAACTAAATTTAAGTAGTGCAACTGAAAAAAAATTTCATTTCAATTTTGTTCTTTTCATTTTTTGAACAACACACAAAGAAAACAATTCTTCTCTAAATTTTAACATTTTTTTAGAATAATTTCAATCAAATGTTAAATTACCCATTAATAAAATTATAAATTATTAATAGTCAGTAATCTATATTTTAAAGTAAAGGTCGATATAAATGAGTTTTCGGTAAAATATTTATTTTTTCGTAAATAATTTGCGCCAAAAAGACTCACTTCTCTTGCCTTTTTTCATTCTCTTTGACTTTTTATCGGACTTTTTCATCATTTTTCGAGTAGATTTATCCTGTAACTTTTTATGCTTTTTCATCAGATCTTTTTCAGCTTTTTGCTGATCTTTTAATTTCTGATTTTCGATCTTGTTTAATCTTTTCATTTGCTTTTTAGTGCTGCCGGTTTTTGGTTGTTTAACTTGCTGAGCATTTAAATCACCATAAAAACCAAAACTAAAAAAAGCAATTATTATTAATAAAATCCGTTTTTTCATATACCATAAAATTATAATTTTACTTTTTATAGCTTTTAAATTTGAAATTAAAATTCATCTACATACCATTAATTTGTTTGATTAGTTTCAATCTTAAATCCTGTGTAAAGAACAGTAACCTCGTTCCATATGTTCCAGTAGATTTATATTTAAACCTATTTCTTCCCAGTTATTCAAGCCTAAATGCAATTGGAGGATGGGCATATGTTTCAGGAGGAAGCAGAGGAATAATAGTTTACCGTCAATCTTCAGAACTTTTTGCAACATACGACAGGCATTGTACTTACAATGCTGATAATCCCTGTGGAATTGCAGAACTGGATTCAACCTTTACATTTGTGGAGTGCGCTTGCGATGGAAGCGAATATCAATTGTACGATGGACTTGTAATTCAAGGCCCTGCAACTTATTCTCTAAAGCCTTATCGCAGTACTTATAACCCTATAAACAACACATTACATATCTACAATTAATGAAAAGAATAATTTTTCTATTATTGTTTCCTATCCTTCATTTAAATGCGCAGTATATAGAAACATTTAACAACCAACAGTCCTTAGGCGTTGGTCTTGCCAACCCCATTTCATTAATTAATAATTTCCTTTCTCCAACCAAAAACAGAGCCTCTATTTTTATAGACTTCAAAAAAAAAACCGATAGCACAACAAGTTGGAGATTAAACATTATTTCCAATCTTCCATTAAGAAGCAACAACAACACTATAACAGAAATCAACAATTGTTACCTAAGTACAGGATTTGAAAAAGCAACTCCTTTTTTTAACACTAATGAAAGCTTATATATCTATTATGGTGCAGACCTGTATTATAAGTTAGATATCAATAGAGGAAGATTTGCCCCTATCTCTACTGAGCAATTTGGGGTTGGAATACTAGGAGTTGCTGGATTAGAATATGCGTTAAGCAACAGTATTTCCATAGCAACTGAATTCCTTTTTGGAATAGGCATTCATCAATTAGATTATGTGTCAAATCCAGGAATTATTCAATGGGGGTTTAAAGCAGTAAGCCCAAAAAACGCATCTATTGGACTAAGAGGATATTTCTAATTTCCTTTAAATTGAATTCTTTTTCTTTTAGAAAATGGGTACTTATTGTCCAATTGATTAACATCTGCTAATCTTCCAGATGGATCAATTATAATTTCCTCTATTTTGCTTAATTTAACATCAATTGTAAAAGTATAATCAGGATAAACCCAAGGCCAATCAGGCAAAATAGTTATTGAACTAGAAAAAACATCGTTTGATTTACTTCCTCTCATAATTCTAAGTGGAATAGTATACCAGGCAAATGAACCGTCTTTGTATTTAACCAACATATCAATTGGCATAGGAATATCTTCAAGCCTTGAAAGGGTAATTGATGTTGAAGCATCTAATTTTTCTACAGATTTTATAGCATAATCTATTCTGTTAGTAGTATTTACAAATTGTTCAAAATACCAGTCTAACTCTAGACCACTAACCTTCTCCATTTCACGTTTAAAATCTTGTGGAGTGGGGTGCTTAAATCTCCAATTGTAATAATACCGCTTCATTCCTTTCATTAATGCACTATCTCCAATTATGTATCCCAACTGGCTTAAAAATACCGCTCCTTTACTGTAGGCATTTACACCATAAACATAGTTTTTCTTGTAAAAATCTGCGTGAGTAGTAAGAGGTTCCTGATAATCAGAATTTGCTAACCTATAATAACTACCATATTGTCTAGAAAATGGATTTACATAATTGGTGTTAAATAAGTAATCCATGGTTTTATATTGAGCATAGGTACAAAAACCTTCATCCATCCATTCGTGTTTAGATTCATTTGTTGCTAATAATCCTTGAAACCAACTATGAATAGATTCATGAACGGTAACACTTACCAATCCTTTAAAGGATCCTCCTGCGGTGATTAAGGTGCACATAGGGTATTCCATTCCGCCATCACCACCTTGGATAATTGAATATTGTTTATAGGGATATTCACCAAAATGTTTATTCACGTATTCAAATGTTTTCACTGCATATTCTTTTAATTTGATCCAATTTTCATTGAGGGTGTCATCAATATGCAAATAATGGATAATCATGCCATTTTCAAGCTGGCTAGTATCGTGAATAAAATTAGGATCAGCAGCCCATGCAAAATCATGAACTTTATTGGCTTTAAAATGCCAAGTTATTGTCTTAGAATTTGATAATTTAAGCGGTTTTCTTGTGTCCTGATATCCATAACCCACCTCATTAGGATTCTGAATAACACCTGTACCTCCAAGAATGTAAGAGCTATCTATTGTTATTTTAACATCATAATTACCCCAAACCCCATGAAATTCTCTTCCAATATAAGGGGTTGAATGCCATCCATCTTTATCATATTCACACAATTTTGGATACCATTGAGTCATTGAAAAATCTACACCTTCAACGTTATGTCTTCCCGTTCTTCTTATCTGAACAGGCACCTGACTGGAAAAATCCATATTTAATGTAGTTTTTTCTCTAGGAAGTAAGGGTTTGGATAGAAAGACTTCTAAAATCGTTCCTTCAATAGTAAATTTCAATTCACTATTTTTCTGTTTAATAGAGTGGATTTTATGATAACCTATTTCTTTTTCATTGAGCTTACTTATTCGATCTCCTACTCTTGAATCCGGATCTTCAATAGTTCTAGAACGAACATCCATCATAGACCCTGGCTGAAAAGCGTTATAATACAAATGATAAAAAATTTTATGCAGCGTATCAGGTGAATTATTGGTGTATGTTAATTGTTGTTTACCATTAAATGAATTTTGATCAGCAAAAAAATCAATTTCCATTTTATAATCTACATGCTGCTGCCAGTATCCGTACTGTGAAAAAACAGAAACATTAATACCGGTTAATAAAAGAAAGTAAATTAGTTTTTTCATTATTGAAACATTTCTTTTGAAAGATTTAACCACTCCAAAGTGCTATTACAAAAAATATCTTCAACAACTGATTCATTGAGTTTCATTTGCTCAATAAACTTACCAATCTCTAAATCTCCCAGAGGGAATGGGTAGTCACTTCCTAGTGTAACCCTTTTAGAGCCCTGCAGCTTTAAGATATATTCAAGCATTAAGGGATCATGTGTTATACAATCTACCCAATATTTTCCACAATACTCTCTTGGATTGACAGGGTTGTCGATAGCAACAAGATCCGGACGGCAATTAAAACCATGTTCAATCCTGCCTAAAGTGGCTAAAAATGCCCCACTAGCATGGCAAAAATTTACTCTAAGTTTTGGGAAACGATCAAAAATGCCACCAAAAATCATTGAGCACATTGCCCTAGAAGTTTCTGCGGGCATACCTACAAGCCAAGGCAACCAATATCTCCCCATGTGCTTTTTACCCATCATATTCCATGGATGAACTAGAACTGCTAAATCTAGTTTCTCACAAGCCTCCCATATAGGAAAAAATTCAGGTTCATTTAAATTCTTGTTTTCAATATTTGAGCCAATCTGAATTCCTACTAATCCAATTTCCTTAATTCTATGGAGCTCTTTAACAGCTAATTCAGGATCTTGCATAGGCACTGTCCCCAACCCAATGTAGTTTTTAGGATATTTATTAACTAGCTCAGCAAGGTCATCATTCAAAAATTTAGACACTTCTAAACCATGCTTTGGCTTAGCAAAATATGCAAATAAAACTGGAATAGTACAGACTACTTGAACTTGAGTATCAAAAGCTAAATATTCGTTAATTCTAACTTTTGGATCCCAACAATTTTCATTTATTTCTCTAAAAAACTTATCTCCCTGCATCATCCTAGCCCATCCATTTTTATGGTGATCTAAATGAATAAATCCATCATAGCCAAATTTCTCGGCCCACCTTGGCATTTGCTTAGGCATAATATGGGTATGCATGTCTATTTTAAGCATATTCTAATTTTTTATTGAACAGGATCATGACCAGAACCTCCCCATGGGTGACACTTTGCTATTCTTTTTATAGCCATCCAAAAACCAACAAATGGTCCTTTCTCTTTTATTGCTTGTTGTGCGTACACAGAACAAGTAGGGGTAAACCTACAAGTACTTGGAAATAAAGGAGAGATTACTTTTTGGTAAATCCAAATAGGAACGAGTAAAAGATATCCCAAAAAACGAAGCATCACTTAACGCCTATTTTCTTTTTAATGTCTTTACTCAATGCATCTTTATGCACTAAAATATTCATTGTTTTGTACTTAACATAAGGGAAGGAAGCAAAAAAGTAACCATCACACTCATTACTTTTCCCCCATGAGTTCTTT
>MDTA01141487.1_pt1 | contig 10526 bp, 8 predicted proteins | sample 811151 | NCBI WGS metagenome assembly MDTA01 (sample SAMN05326648, study PRJNA326480) | marine metagenome | isolation source: seawater | place: Indian Ocean: South | collected 2010 | reverse complement strand
TTTTTCTTTGATCGAATTGAAAAAATACAGAAATAAAAAGATTTCCTTTTTTTGAAATCCATTTTTTTCCGACCCTGCCTCTGCCGTTAGTTTGTTTTTCTGTAGTGATTAAAGTTGTATCAGTAATATTTTTTTTAATAAGTTTTAAAGCAATGTCATTAGTGCTTTTAACTTTTTTGTAACTTTTTATCTTAATTTTCATCAGCCTACGAACAATGTATTTACTAAATTATTCAAATAGGATGGATATAAAAAAAATGTTATTAAAATGAAACAACTGGTGAATACAGAGATCTGAGCAGTCCTGTTTTTGCTAGAGTCAAAAGTTATAAAGCTGTCATCGAAATAAATTGTTTTTATTATTTTTAAATAATAAAATGCTGACATTACTGTTGTTAATAAGCCTATAATAGCCAACGCGTACATCTCTTTTTCTAATACTGCGACGAAAACATAAAATTTGGCAAAAAATCCTCCTAATGGAGGTACGCCTGCTAAAGAAAATAGAATTATTAGTAAAGCTATTGCTAGAAGAGGATGTTTTTTTGAAATTCCAGATAAATCGGAAATATTTTCTTTATATTGTCCATCTCTCTTTAATAAATATAGACAAGAAAATGCTCCGATATTCATAATTACATAAATTGATATATAAACTATAGCGCTTTGATATCCTGATATTGCCCCTGTTGCGACTCCAGCAAGAGCATAACCTATATGACCTATTGAACTATATGCTAAAAGTCGTTTAAAATTTTTCTGCACCATTGCAGCAACGGCTCCTAAGATCATAGATGCAATAGATATAAAAATTATGATTGTTTGCCATTCTAACAAAATGTTTGAAAAAGGAATAAACATAAATTTAATTAATAGGGCTAAACCAGCAACTTTTGGAACAACTGCAAAATAACTTGTTATTGATGTTGGTGCTCCTTCATAAACATCAGGGGTCCACATATGAAATGGAACTGCAGAAACCTTAAATGCAAGACCAACCAATATAAATACCATTGCAAATACTGCACCAGTGTTTTCTTTATAAAGTTGATTTGCAATAGTTTCAAAATTTGTAGACCCGGTAAATCCATAAAGCAATGAGCATCCGTACAGTAATAAACCTGAGGATAAAGCGCTGAGAACAAAGTACTTAATTCCAGACTCGGTTGATCTTAAATTATCTCTGTCTATAGATGCAAGGATATAAAGTGATAAAGACTGTAGTTCTAATCCTAAGTAAAAGAGTATTAAATCATTAGAACTTACCATGAAGAACATCCCTAAAATTGATAATAAAACAATTATAGGATATTCAAATTTATCTAATTTGTTATCTATAATAAAATTTTTAGAAGAGTTAAGAACAAATACAGATGATAAGAGGATCAAGATTTTAAAATAATTTGAGAAAGCATCTCTTGTAAAACTATCTAAAAATATCTTTTCCTCATTGTTTGGTCTAGTTAAAATAATCGAAATTGTAACAACAATTATTAGTGAAGTAAGATTAAATATCAAATTAAAACTATTTTTAATGAAAACTCCGATCATCAGAATAGTAAAAACTGATAAAGATAAAAATATTTCAGGCAACATTATACTTAAACTATTAATCATATCTAATTTGAAATAAGTGCTATTTGATAATTGTTAATCAAACTATTAACGGAGACACTAAAAGTTTCCATTAATGGCAAAGGGTAAAAACCAAAAAAAATAATTAAAAAAGCTAAACTAACTAACATTAAAATTTCAGATTTATTGATATCATTTAATTTTTTTATTTCCGAATTGTTTGTAGTTCCAAAAATTACTCTTTTAGTGAGCCAAAGCATATAGGCTGCTCCAAGCACTACTCCGAATGTTGCTAACATAGCTGCTAGATAGCTTTTTTGAAATGTTCCTGTCAAAACAAGGAACTCTCCCAAAAATCCTGAAGTTCCTGGTAAGCCTAGCGCAGCCAAAGCAAAAATCAAAAATAAAAAAGAATATTTTGGTATATAGCTTACTAGTCCACCATATGTACTGATCATTCGCGAATGTAGTCTATCATAGACTACCCCAACACATAAGAACAAAGCTGCTGAAATCAATCCGTGACTGATCATCTGGTAAATGCTTCCCTCAATACCTTGTTTTGTAAATGTAAAAATTCCTAAGGTTACATAACCCATGTGAGCTACTGAAGAATAGGCAATTAGCTTTTTCATGTCGTCTTGCATTAATGCAACTAAAGAAGTGTAAATAATTGCAATGATGCTTAAGGTATATATTAATGGAGTAAAATATTCTGATGCTATTGGAAACATTGGAATTGAAAATCTTAAAAAACCATAACCAGCCATTTTTAATAAAATGGCTGCTAGAATTACAGAGCCAGCTGTAGGTGCTTCAACATGGGCATCTGGTAACCAAGTGTGTACAGGCCACATAGGCATTTTAACTGCAAAAGAGCTAAAGAATGCTAGCCAAAGTAAATTTTGATACTCCTTCGGTATTTTTATTTCGTATATTTGAGTGATATCAGTTGTACCAGTTAGCCAATAAATAGTTATTATAGCTACGAGCATCAAAACCGAGCCAAGTAAAGTATACAAAAAAAATTTGAAAGCAGAATAAACTCTTCTTGGCCCACCCCAAACTCCAATAATTAAAAACATTGGTATTAAACCAGCTTCAAAAAATAAGTAAAAAATTACAAGATCAAGTGAGCAGAATACACCGATCATAAACGTTTCTAATATTAAAATAGCAATTAAAAATTCTTTTACTCTTACTTTAACACTGTTCATACAAGAAATAATACAAATTGGAGTAATAAAAGTTGTTAAAACAATAAAAAGTATTGATATACCGTCTATTCCTAATTTAAATTTTATAAAGTTATTTATCCAAGATTTTTCTTCAACAAACTGAAACTCGGAAATACTTAAATCTAATGAGTGCCACAAAAATAATGAAAGAAAGAAAGTAGCGATGCTACTAAATAAAGAGATGTAAATTGAGCTCTTATTAGTCGTTTTATCTTTAGATAAAAAAATGAAAAGAGAACTTACTAATGGTAAAAAAATTAAAGTTGATAATATTGGAAAGTTCATTTTATTTCAAAATTAAATAAGTTAAAAGAATTGATAAACCTAATAGCATTACAAAAGCATAGTCATAAATAAATCCTGTTTGAAGACGACCTGTTTTATTAGAAATAATCTTTATTAGTTTTGAAATACCATCTGGACCAAATCTGTCTATTATACCTATATCTCCTTTTTTCCAAAAAAACGAACCTATTTTTTTTGCTGGATTTACAAAAATCTTTTCGTAAATTTCGTCTATATACCACTTGTTCAATAAAAAGTTATATAAAGGCGTATTAGTATTTTTTATATCCTCTAAAATTTTTGGATTTAAAATAAATAAATAAAATGCGAGAGGTATTGATATCATAACCAAAATTGGAGTGACTAATAAAAACCATAGTGGTAAAGCATCATGTTTTATCTCGTTAAGAAAAAAGATTGAACTATGCCAAAATTCATTACTATGATGTCCTATAAAAGTGTTTTTAAATAAGTATCCAGAAAATATCGCCCCAATTCCTAAAAAAATTAAAGGCGTCAACATTACTATTGGTGACTCATGTGTTTCATTTATTGAAATCTTTTTATTGTTATACGTTCCGTGGAAAGTTTTGAAAAATAATCTCCAAGAATAAATTGATGTCAAAAAAGCTGTTAATATTCCAATTGAGGCTGCATAATTCCCTAAAGAAGAATTTTTAAGATAGGAGAATTCAATAATTGCATCTTTTGAGTAAAAGCCTGATAGAAAAGGGAATCCAGTTAACGCTAAAGTACCAATTAGCATAAAGAAATAGGTAAAGGGAAGTTTTTTTCTAACACCCCCCATGTTTCTAATATCCTGTTCATTCTTAAATGCATGTATTACTGAACCAGCACCTAAAAATAGCAAAGCTTTGAAAAAAGCATGAGTAAACAAATGAAACATTGCTACATGATAAGCTCCAACACCCGCAGCAAAAAACATATATCCTAATTGACTACATGTTGAATAAGCTACTATTTTTTTTATGTCATTTTGTACCAATGCTACGGATGCAGCAAATATTGCTGTTATCATTCCAACAATTGTGACCAAATTTAAAGCTACTTGCGAATATTCAAAAATTGGAGAACATCTTACAACTAGAAAAACTCCTGCTGTAACCATTGTAGCTGCATGAATTAAAGCTGAAACTGGTGTTGGTCCTTCCATAGCATCTGGCAGCCAAGTATGAAGTAAAAATTGTGCAGATTTTCCCATCGCTCCGATAAATAAAAAAATACAAATTAAAGTTATTAAGTTTAATTCAAGACCAATAAATTCTATTTTTTTTTCTGCAAATTGGCTAGTTGCTTGAAAAGCTTCATTGAAATTTATGGTGCCAAAAAAGAAAAAAATTAAAAATATTGCAATTGCTAGACCAAAGTCACCTATTCTATTTACGATAAATGCTTTTATCGCAGCATTATTGGCAGTCTCTTTTTTATACCAAAAACCTATCAATAAATATGAACATAAACCCACTCCTTCCCATCCAAAAAAGAGTTGTAAAAAATTATCTGAGACAACTAAAGCTAACATTGAAAAAGTAAACAGTGAAAGATAAGACATAAATCTCGGTTTATGAGGATCGTGACTCATGTAGCCTATTGAATAAACATGAACTAATGCCGAAACAAAAGTCACCACCACCAGCATTACTGAGCTAAGTGGATCTATATTAATTGACCAATTAGCATTAAAACCTCCTGAGCTAATCCACTCGAAAATTATGTAATTTCCATAAACTTGGTTTTGTATCCCATTCCAAAAAACTACAATTGAAAGAATAGCTGAAATGCTTACAAATAAACTTGTAGAAATTTCTGAAAAATAATGAGTTAAAGATCTTCCTAAATAGCCGACTAATGAACCGATTAAAGGTAAAAATATTATTGCGTATTCCATTTAGCCTTTCATACCATGGATATCCTCAACTCTTATAGAGCCTCTGTTTCTGTAATAAACCACTATTATAGCAAGACCTATCGCTGCCTCAGCAGCAGCTACTGTTAAAATTAGCATTGTAAAAATTTGACCAACAATATCTCCAGAAAAAATAGAGAAAGAAATTAAATTTATATTAACTGCTAACAAAATTAGCTCGATTGACATTAATATAACTATTACATTTTTTCTGTTTAAAAATATTCCTATTACTCCTAAGAAAAATATAATAGCCCCTAATGATAGATAATGCCCTAAACCAATTTCAATCATCTATCTTTACTCCTTGATTAGACTTAACATCTAAAAGTTCTACTGCAGTTGTTGGATTTCTAGTAATTTGGTTAATATAACTTTGTTTTTTTACACCTACTCTTTCTCTAAACGTCAAAAGAATAGCTCCTATCATAGCTAAAAGAAGTACTATACCTGCTAGCTGGAAATATAAAATATAATCAGTATACATAACTAAACCTAGCTGATGTGTATTTGAAGTTTCAGATAAAATTAATGAACTGCTAGATATAACATCTTCTTTGTATTTCCATCCTCCAACTACGACCAGCAATTCTAGTAAAATTAATACACTAACAATCAGGCCTGTAGGAATATGAGTAGATTTTTTACCAATGAACCATGATTGTTTTTGTTCTGCAACATTTAGCATCATTACTACAAATAAAAATAGGACTGCAACTGCTCCGACATAAACGATAAGTAATATCATTCCTAAAAATTCAGCACCGACCATAATAAATAGGCACCCTACTGAGATGAAGTCTAATATCAAAAAGAAAACTGAATTAATTGTACTTCTTGATGTAATTACCATTAAAGATGAAAAAATTGCAATTACTGAAAAAAAATAGAAAAAAATTGAGTGAATGATCATCTATCTGTAGGGTTTATCTAGCTTAATATTTTTTGCAAGAACTGACTCCCATCTATTGCCATTTTCTAAAAGTTTTTCTTTGTTGTAGTAGAGCTCCTCTCTGGTTTCGGTTGCAAACTCAAAATTTGGCCCTTGTACAATAGCATCAACTGGACACGACTCTTGACATAGTCCACAATATATACATTTAAGCATATCAATGTCATATCGAGTTGTTTTTCTGCTGCCATCAGGTCTTTCTGTTGACTCAATTGTGATAGCTTGAGCAGGGCATACTGCTTCACATAATTTACAAGCGATACATCTCTCCTCTCCATTGGGATATCTTCTAAGAGCGTGTTCTCCTCTCATTCGTGGGCTGATTGATCCTTTTTCAAAAGGATAATTGATAGTTTTAGATTTTCTGAATAATTCTTTTATAGCCATCCATAATCCAGAAATAAATTCTGTAAGAAATATAATTTTTAATAATCTATTTAAATTCATTAAATATTCACCTTAGGCAATTTATCAAAATAAAATAAGAAACTCGCTGTAAGGACTAGGTAAATTAATGAAAATGGCAAAAAGATTTTCCAACCTAGTCTCATTAATTGATCATATCTATATCTTGGAACAATGGCTTTAATCAAAGCAAATAATATAAATAAAAATAAAATTTTTGATATCATCCATAATGGAGCAGGAATTAAATTAATTGGATAAATATCCATTATTGGTAACCAACCACCAAGAAAAAGTATTGAGCCTATTGCACACATTAAAAGAATATTTGCATACTCTCCTAACCAAAACATTGCATACATCATTCCTGAGTATTCAGTTTGGTAACCAGCTACTAATTCTGCTTCAGCCTCAGGTAAATCAAAAGGTGGTCTGTTTGTTTCTGCTAGAGCAGAAATAAAAAAAATGACAAACATTGGAAAAAGGGGTATTACGTACCACATTTCTTTTTGAGCAAGAACAATATCATTTAAGTTAAGTGATCCAACGCATAAAAGAACATTTATAATAATAATTCCTATTGAAACTTCGTAAGAAACCATTTGAGCTGCAGATCTAATAGCTCCCAGAAAAGGATATTTTGAGTTAGATGCCCATCCACCCATTATTATTCCATAAACACCAAGAGATGAAACTGCAAATAAATATAAAATTCCAACATTTATATCTGCTAAAACTAAATCTTCACTCATAGGTATCACAGCCCAAGCTACTAAAGCTAAAGTCATAGTTACAATAGGAGCAAGTATGAAAACTACTTTGTTAGCGCTTGCAGGTATAATAATTTCTTTAAATATATACTTCAATGCATCAGCTAGTGTTTGGAATAAACCAAAAGGACCAACAACATTTGGCCCTCTTCTTTTCTGCACTAAACCCCAAACTCTTCTATCTAACCAAACAATCATAGCTACAGATACAAGAATTGGGATTAGTAAAAAAATAATTTTATAAACTTCTTGGCCTAAGATTTGTAAATACTCTATCATTAGTTATTTGTACCAGTTTTTTTTGAGTTTTTTTTAATCTGTCTACATTCACTCATAGTCTTTGAGGCTCTTGAAATTGCGTTGGTGAAAAAATAATCTAATTCCTTTATATTTACTTCCTCACTAAAAAAATTTGTAGGTGAATAGTTAACTTCACTTTCTTTATAACTAGGTAATTCATTCATTTTAGAAAAGTTTGGAATCAATCTTAACACCTCTCTTCTTAAAGTATCAAAATTATTTAAATTTTCTTTTTTCCCTAATCTTTTTAAAATTAAATTGAAAATCTTACAATCTTCTAAAGCTTCACCTATTGGGTATGAGGCTTTTTTACATTCTTGAACCCTTCCCTCTAGATTTTCATAAAGCCCATTTTGTTCGGTAAATGAAGCACTTGGAAGAACTAAATCTGCAATTTCAGCACCTCTATCTCCATGACTTCCTTGATATACAATGAACTCATTATTTTTTTTTATATCTAAGTTATCCGATCCTAAAAGATATAATAATTTAAATTGATTATTATTTAATTTTTCAAAAAAAGAATTTTTTTCTTCTTCCTCTTTGGTCAAAATATTTAAATCTATTAAGCCAACTGTTGAAGCATTTTGTGGTAAAAAATTAAAAGCATTCCAATCTTTGTTAATAAAATTATTCTTTTTTAAAAAGTTTTTAAAACCTTCAAATATATATTTTCCACAGTTTAGTTCTAAAACGGACTCACCAATAATAATTATAGGTTTTTTTGATGATAACAGTTTTGATGAAAAATCTATCTCATTATTAAATATTTTCTTAATATCGTCTGTGCTATTTCCAATAATATTATAATCGTATGTCAGATCACCGGGATTTCCAATTGAGTAAATTGGAATTTTTTTTTGTGCAAAAACTTTTCTTATTCTTGCATTTAACATCGTTGCTTCATGTCTTGGATTTGTCCCAACTAAAAGAATTAAATCAGACTCTTCAATGCCATTTATAGTGGAATTAAATATATAATTGCTTTTTTCAGATGAATTAATGAAAAATTTCTTCTCTCTAAATTCTAAATTATTACTTTTTAGCACTGAGAATAGTTTTTTAAAACTCAAAGCATTTTCTAAGTTTACCATATCTCCAATATGTCCAGCAATTTCGTTAGGATTTATTAAATTAATTTTTTCTAATAAAATTGAAATTGCCTCATCCCAATTAGACTTTTGAAGTTTGTTATTTTTTTTTATGTAAGGTACATCTAGCCTTTGTTTAAGCAAGCCGTCACACGAATATCTTGTTTTATCAGATATCCATTCTTCGTTAATATCATTATTAAGTCTTGGTAGTATTCTTTTTACTTCCCAATTATATGTATCAACTCTTATATTTGAACCTACTGCATCCATGACATCCACACTTTCAGTTTTTTTAAGCTCCCAAGGCCTGGCTTCAAATGCATAAGGTTTTGATGTAAGCGCGCCAACTGGGCATAGATCAATTACGTTAGCGGATAACTCTGACTCCATAGCTTTTTCTAAGTAAGTTGTTATCTCCATATTTTCTCCGCGGCCGATAGCTCCAATTTCTGGTACACCTGCTACCTCTGTTGCAAATCTCACACATCTTGTGCAATGTATACATCTAGTCATTTGGGTTTTTATTAAAGGACCCATATATTTCTCTTTTACTTGTCTTTTATTTTCAACAAATCTAGATTTATCTACTCCGTAATACATAGATTGATCTTGTAAATCACATTCACCTCCTTGATCACAAACTGGGCAGTCTAAAGGATGATTGGCAAGCAAGAACTCCATCACTCCCTTTCTTGCTTTTTCAACTAAAGCTGTATTTGTTTTTATATTCATTCCCTCAGCCGCAGGCATAGCACATGACGCAATTGGTTTAGCAGATTTTTCCAACTCCACTAGGCACATTCTACAATTTCCAGCGATGGATAATTTCTCATGATAACAAAATCTTGGAATTTCAACATCAGCGAGCTCACAAGCTTGGAGAACTGTCATGCCTTTTTCAAAATCTATTTCTTTTCCATTAATTGTAATTTTAGGCATTTTTATTCTCCAGTAGATGCTGATCTACTAAATAAGGGTTATTTAATTTCTTTTTGATCAATGGTTCCTCTCTACATCTGCTCTCAATCTCTTTTCTAAAGTGTCTTAGTAAGCCTTGAACTGGCCAAGCGGAGCCTTCGCCAAAAGCACAAATTGTATGTCCTTCAATTTGCTTTGTGACATCTGACAATAGATCTATATCGCTGAATGTTGCTTTTCTTTTAACAACTCTATCTAATATTCTCCACATCCAACCTGCTCCCTCTCGACATGGAGTGCATTGTCCACAACTTTCATGTTTGTAAAATCTTGCAATCCTTGCCATGCAAGCAACTATGTCTTGATCTTTATTTATTACAACAATCCCAGCTGTACCTAATCCACTTTTATTCTCTATTAAAGAGTCGAAATCCATTGTAATTGTATCGCATATTTTCTTAGGTAATAAGGGCATAGATGAACCACCTGGTATAACTGCTTGTAAATTTTCCCAGCCTCCTATAACTCCCCCTGCATGTTTTTCAATTAACTCTTTCAAAGTAATTCCCATTTCCTCTTCAACGTTGCACGGATTGTTAACGTTACCTGAGATACAGAATATTTTCGTTCCAGTATTTTTAGGTCTACCTAAAGAAGCAAACCATTTACCACCTCTTTTCAAAATAGTTGGGACTACTGCTATTGTCTCAACATTATTAACAATTGTTGGACAACCATATAAACCTACTAGCGCTGGAAATGGAGGTTTTAGTCTTGGTTGACCTTTATTTCCCTCTATACTTTCCAATAAAGCTGTTTCTTCACCACAAATATAAGCACCCGCACCGTAATGAATATGAATGTCAAAATCCCATCCAGTGCCACAAGAGTTTTTTCCTAAGAAATTTTTTTTATAAGCTTGGTCAATAGCCTGCTGAAGTCTTTTACCCTCATTCAGATATTCACCCCTTATATAGATATAACAAATATGAGCGTTTACTGCATAACCAGCTATTAAACATCCTTCAATTAATTTTTGCGGTTCAAATCTTAAAATATCTC
>MDTA01089077.1_pt1 | contig 10526 bp, 9 predicted proteins | sample 811151 | NCBI WGS metagenome assembly MDTA01 (sample SAMN05326648, study PRJNA326480) | marine metagenome | isolation source: seawater | place: Indian Ocean: South | collected 2010 | reverse complement strand
CGAACAAGCGTACGAGACGGCCTGAGGCCAGTTCCAAATCGTCGAGCCGCGACCGGGCCAGCGCTACACCTTGTCCGCTTGCAGCCGCTTCCAACATCAGCGACGCGTTGCTCCGGTCCCGGCGCTATCTGGCGCCGGGTGACTGCTCCATGCTCCCCGCCTCTCGCAGCTTGCGTTCACCGCCTCGAACGCGTTCTACTCGGGGCCTCTCGATCCACAATCGCGGATTCACGCATGAGCGTCGAAGTCACCGAAGTCATCGTCTCCGAGGAAGCCATTCGCACGCGTGTCGCGGAACTGGCGGCAGAGATTTCCGCTGACTATGCGAACACTGAAGATCTCATCATGGTAGGCGTCCTGAAAGGCGCGTTCGTGTTTTTGTCCGACCTCGCAAGACAGATGACGATACCTCGCAGTGTTGAGTTCATTGCGGTGTCCAGTTATGCGCAGGGTAGCGTTGCTGCGGGTTCGGTCAGATTATTGATGGATCTTCGACGCGACATCGCCGGCAAAGACGTATTGCTGGTAGAAGACATCGCCGATTCCGGCCGCACGTTGCACTACCTGCTTGAACTGTTGCGGGGGCGAGGTGCTCGCAGCGTGCGCACCTGCGTGCTGACACGCAAGCCGACGCGTATGCAGGTTGACCTGCCACTCGACTACCTGGGTTTTGATATCGCCGACCGCTGGGTTGTGGGTTACGGGCTGGATTACGCCGAGCAGCTGCGTACGCTGCCCTATATCGGTGCCATTGAGCCGCCTGACGAGCGCTAGATGAAAAGCACGCGAGACAAGGTTTTGTGGATTCGCGATCCCCTCGCCATCCTGGCGGAGGATGCCGCCAATGGGATTGTGATATGCGGCTCCAAGATTCTGGAAACCGTGTCGGGCGGCAAGTATCCCAGCGTAGACGCTGATGAAACATTTGATGCCTCATCGCATGTTGTCCTGCCCGGCCTCATCAACACCCATCACCACTTCTACCAGACGCTGACGCGGGCACACCCCAACGCTATCAATAAACCACTCTTTCCCTGGCTGCAGGCGTTGTATCCCATATGGGCGCGGCTGGACGAGGAGGGGCTTTCAGTCGCCGCCGAACTGGCACTGGCCGAGTTGCTGCTGTCCGGCTGCACAACTGCGGCCGACCATCACTATCTGTACCCGGGTGGACTGGAGCATGCGGTTGATATCGAAGTGGCAGCGGCGCGCAATCTGGGCATGCGCCTCACTGTCACGCGCGGCTCGATGAATCTGTCCGAAAAGGACGGCGGCTTGCCACCCGATTCTGTGGTGCAGCACGCTGACACCATTCTGGCCGACTGCGAACGAGTGCTGAACGCTTACCACGACAAGGCGGCGGGCGCGCAGGTGCAGGTGGCCTTGGCCCCATGTTCGCCGTTTTCCGTCACGCAGGACCTGATGCGTGCCAGCGCCGAGCTGGCGGAACGCTACGACTGCGGGCTGCACACACATCTCGCCGAGACTGAAGCCGAAACCGCCTACTGCCAGGCGCATTTTGATTGCAGACCCTTGGAGCTGCTAGCAGATGTTGGATGGCTGCAACCGCGCACATGGCTCGCACACGGTATCCACTTCACGCCTGAGGAATGTTCCACGCTTGGACAGCATGGGGTTGGTATCTGCCATTGCCCAACCTCCAACGCCGTCCTCGCTTCCGGGTTTTGTCCAACAGCTGAATTGGAACAGGCGGGCGCCCCGGTGGGACTTGGGGTGGACGGCTCCGCTTCCAGCGACTCGTCCAACATGATGGAGGCTGTGCGTCACGCGTTGATGATCAATCGGCTGCGTTATCAGGATGCTGGCAACGTGACCCACCTGGACGCACTCCGCTGGGCCACGGCGGGATCAGCGGCGTGTCTGGCACGCGATGATATCGGCACCATCGCGGCGGGCAAGGAGGCCGATTTCGCGTTGTTCAAGCTGGACGACCTGCGCTTCTCTGGCGCACACGATCCGCTGGCTGCGCTGGTCCTGTGCGGCGCGCATCACGCGGACCGCGTCATGGTAGGTGGCACATGGCGGGTGACTGACGGCGCCATTGTGGGCATGGACACGGCGGAGTTGAGCGCGCGGCACGCGGCAGCGACACGACGCTTCAGTTAGCTCTGCGACAACCGGATCTCAACATGCTGGCTTTCAAGTGCGAAGGGCATTTCGGCGCGACTAGCTTTCCAGCAACAGCCCCACACCCTTCACCGCCAAGAGTGCGGCGGCCAGCAACAACATCCATTGCAGCGTCGCAAAGAACCGTTCGGCCGAAACCGCTCGGAAGTAGCGCGTGCCAATCCAGGTGCCCAATGTGATGGCCGGCAACAACGAGGCGGCATCCAACAAGAGTTCGAATGTCACCAGTCCCGCAGCTGATAACATCAGTACCCGCGCCAGCCCGGCGATGCCACCGATCATCACGTTCGTATTGCGGAATTCAAGCGGCGAAGCGGCCGCGAGCTTGAGATATGGCGCAAGCAGGTAGAGCGCGCCACCGCCGCTCAGCGTGCTCATCATCGACGATACGGTGCCTACACTTGCGGCGACCCGTGGTGAGCGCACATCGATGAAACGACCCACTCTTTCAAGAAGGCGCAGGCGATCAGTGACCACCATGATGCCGATCAACAGCGCCAGTACCAGCAGCAGCCAGTCGGCCTCGATGATGGTCAGCAACCAAACGCCCACTGCCGTGCCAAAAAACATCGTAATAACTACCGGCACTACCCGGCCCCAGTGGGCCCCGTTCACACCCTGTGGCATTAACTGCAGTTGCGCCAGCATGGCCACCAATGCAGCCAACAACACTGCATGGTGTGGTCCCAATACCCACGCCGTCACCAGGACAGCGGGCAGGTTGGAGCCAAACCCAAAAGAACCGCGTATCGCAAAGCCGGCTAAATAGGCGACATGCACGAGTGCAATCGCGGGCAACGAAAGCGACTGGAACGGCACGGGCCAACTGGCGATATCCATCCGCGTGAACCCGCTACGTAGCGATGTAGTCGCGCACAGCAATGACCAGGGTTACGAGGCCAACGCTGCCCAACATCGCCAGAGCCGCACCACGGAAATAATGTTCACCGGCACTCAGAAACTGGCGCGAGCCGAGCCATGTGCCCCCCGCATAGGCCGGGATAAAGAGACAACCAATCACCAATGCATCCGATGTAAATAGTCCGAACCACCATAACGGCAGAAACGCCGATACACCGATCGCTGTCATGACCCCGACAATATTGGCGCGTTGTTGCCGCGCGCGTCCGGGCCTGGACAAAGCAATGGCGACTACGGGCGGTCCACCAACACCAGCCACGCCTTGCACCAGCCCGCCCAATGCGCCGGCGCCAAACAACGCCAGCCGTGGAACGTGGCCTTCGATACGCCAACCAAACGCCAACATCATCGTCATGCCCACAACCAGCGCCCCAATCGCCATCTTCGTGACGCGTGGGTCCAGCGCAACCAGCAGGTACGTGCCAACCGGGCAAATCAAAAGAACCGCGATGCAGATGGGCACGACAATCGGACGCTCGGATTCGCGTACCGCCGTCGGTAACAGCTGAACGGTTGCCGGAATGCCAACAATCGCGCCTGCCGGCACCGCAACCAGCGGCCCAAACGCAAGCGCGAGCGCCGGTACGGTCACCATCGCGCCGCCAAAGCCGACAAAACCACGCATGAATCCACCGATAAAGACCACGACGGCGACCACTACAAGGACCGGTGTTGATGTGGACGCGAGCGCGTCAGACCAATCCAACATTGTCACGTGTGATAAAGCTGGTCTTGGGGAACAAGCTGATAGCGCGGCGCTACACGCCGACGGGCTGTTTGCTCTTCGTCCAGTAGCGCGCGAATGCTCTCCAGCCGGAACGTTTGTGGCGGGTCCGCACAATCAAAAAAGAGCGCCAGCCACGATCGATCTACGCCCCAGCCGTCGCTGTATACGACGCGCCTGCCGAGCACTTCATTCAACTTCTGCGCGACCTCACTCACGGGCAGTCCGCGCTCCAGCAGAATGTTGCGATTGATTCCGTGGACCGCCTCCGCAGTCTTGTCCCAGTGCCGCCACTCAGGCTCCGGACGCACGAGACAGCAAAATGATGTCCCATCCTCCGGAACCGTGCCCACTTCGATCGGGTAGCTGCCGCGGCCAAATCCGGAGGCTTCAATATCAATGACAGCAGGCGGCGGTGATGACATGCGAGGCTGGTTGACCCTGTAAGACCGTGCGAGACGGAGCACGCACCGTGGACGGTTTTCGGAGGCTTTGCAAGCGAAGCCTTGTCAGTTGCCGGGCACGAATGAAGAATAAACCCCATCACCAAATGGCCTGACTCAACAGAGTTTCCACGTGAACAATCAAATTCGACTACTTATCGATCAACGCGAACCTTTTGCCGACGGTATTGAGTTTGGCGAGGCGGGCGCATACGAGCGCATCAAAGGACGTGCTGCATTCGCCGTGGACCCCACCGCGCCAGGACAGCGAAAAATTGTCGATCTGGAGTTTGCACCACGCAACAGCGAAGGTCTGGTCGAGTTTGCGGCGGACATCCTGATACTGAAGCCGGTCAATATGCAGCGCGCAAACCGGCGCCTGTTTTATGACTACGGCAACCGCGCCAACATTCGCGCGTTGCAGTTCTTTTGCGACGCACCGTTTTCCAACGACCCCAGCACGCTGGAACACGCTGGCAATGGTTTTTTGTTCAGACACGGCTTCACGGTTGCGTGGTGCGCCTGGCAAGGTGACGTGTTGCCCGGCGGGAATCGTTTTCTGCTGGACGTACCAACGGCGCGGGACGGCGAGCAGCGGATCACGGGGCGTGTGCGCACCGAGTTCATTGTTGAACAGGCGGGGATTCTGTCGTTTCCACTAAGCGGCTTCGCGTCCACGCACAGCTACCCGGCTGCATCGCTGGACACATCGCGGGCAAGCGTCACCCGCCGCAGGTTTGCGCAGGACGCGCGCGAACTGGTTGCGCCGGAGACCTGGCAGTTCGCCCGCGTGCAAAGTGGACCCGGCATGGACGGCCAGGGTCAGGAACGTGGCGTGGTAGCGTGCAACGATTCCATTTACATGCCGGACGGGTTTGCGCCTGGCTACATCTACGAGCTCATCTATGAGGCCTATGATCCCAAAGTGATGGGACTCGGCTTTGTGGCCGTACGCGACTTCATCAGTCATTTACGCTACGACCTGGCTGACGCCAACGGACAGGCGAATCCACTGGCCGCGGGTAACGAAGTCGCGATCGACAAGGCGTATTGTTGGGGCCGCTCGCAGACAGGTCGACTGATTCGCGAGACGGTCCACCAGGGATTCAACGCGGACACGTCCGGACGCAAGGTGTTTGACGGCGTGCTGGCCCACGTCGCTGGTGGTGGACGTATGGTCCTGAACCACCGGTTTGCCTGCGGCACGGACGCGGCGGGCCAACAACTGGAAGCACATGACAAAGCAGCAGATCGCTTTCCTTTTGCTTACGCCAGCACTACCGACCACCTTACAGGTCAGACCGACGCACTGTTACGTCACCCGGAAACGGATCCGCTGGTGATGCATTCACAAACGGGCACCGAATACTGGCAGCGCCGCGGCTCGCTGGTACATACGGATACGCAGGGCAACGACCTGGCCATCCCGGACGGCGTGCGTGTTTATCTGTGGTCCTCCACGCAACATTTTGCCGATCCAGCCAGAACGCCGGCGCGCGTAGGCGGACTGACACACGCGCTCAACCGCGCACAGACCTCCGTGTTGTTTCGAGCTCTACTAATTGCGCTGGACGAGTGGGCTACCGATGGCGTCGAACCACCCCCGAGTCAGATACCTACACGTGCCGACGGTACTCTGGTGGACGCAGCCGAGTGGCGAGCGTCGTTCCCCGACATTCCGGGTGCCTATTTGCCAAGCGGTCCAACCGCGTTGCCGTTGTTTGACCATGGTGCTCGGTTGGAACAGGGCTTTCTGGACAACGTGCCACCCGCGCACACCGGCGGCGAGTACGTCCTTGCCGTGCCGGTAACCGATGCGGATGGCATCGACCTAGGCGGCGTGAAGACGCCGATGGTGGCAGCGCCGTTAGGTACATTCACCGGCTGGAACATCCGCTCCCGCCGATTGTCTGGCCACGGCGCAATGTTCTGGTTCAATGGCAGCTTTCTGCCGTTCGCGAATACTGCGACTGAGCGCGCGGTCAGCGGCGATTCACGCGCATCCCGCGCCGAACGTTATGCAACCAATGAGATCTATGTCGAAGCGGTAAGCAATGCGTGCTCGGAGCTGGTGAACAGCCGGCTACTGCTGGAAGAAGACGTGCCCGGAATCGTGGCGGACGCACGCAACTGGTTTGCACCGTGGACAGTGGTAGAGCCCTGACCGCGACAGTCAGGGTGCCAGTCGCTCCACCGTCCAGCGGCTGTCAGTTTGTAGCGTGTATTCGAAGCGATCGTGCAGACGACTCGCACCGCCTTGCCAAAATTCAATCGCGTGCGGCTGCACGCGATAACCGCCCCAGCGGTCCGGTAGCGGAATTTCACCGCTTTTGAACTTGGACTTCATCGCTTCGAACTGCTGCATCAACAGTTGACGCGACGATACAGGACGGCTCTGTTCGGAAGCCCACGCCGCCAACTGACTGTCGCGCGGTCTCGAGCTGAAGTATGCAAATGATTCCCTGGTCGAGAGTTGCCGCGCGATACCTCGAACCTTTACTTGTCGTTCCAGTCGGTGCCAGGGGAAATGCAGACTGATGCGCTGGTTGTGCTCGAGATCGCGAGCTTTGCGGCTACCAAAGTTGGTGTAGAAGACAAAGCCGTCCGTATCCACGTGTTTCAGCAACACGATGCGTTGCGATGGTTGCCCGTCTGACGCCACGGTAGCGACGGTCATCGCCGTCGGGTCGTCAAGACCGGCATCCAGCGCCTGCTTGAGCCAGTGCTGAAATTGCTCGATCGGATCGTCATGCAGATCTTCGCGCGACAAACCGCCGCGCAGATATTCACGTCGAAGCTGTTCCAATTCCATTCGTTTTTGTTCCAATACTCGTGCGCGCTTGCGAGAGTAGCCGCCCGGGTACATTCTGAGCCTTGCACAGAATGTGCGCCACATAGACCAACGACACACGACACCGACGCCCAGACCTGGAAACTGAACCCGTCAAAAGGATGGCAAAAACATGGCGACCCGCAACGTCCGAATCGGCGCGACTGCCGCACCCACATCACCCGGCAAGAGTGACCATGACCTGTACCGGGAAGTCATTGAAGACTGCAAGCTCATTGACGAATTGGGCTACGACACGGCCTGGTTTGTCGAACACGCGTTCAGCGACTACCTGCCGCATCCCAGCCCGCTCATTACGATGTCACATATCGCGGCGCATGCGCCCGACCTGGGCCTGGCAACTGCGGTGCTCGTCTTGCCATGGCATAACCCGCTACGGGTTGCAGGCGAGCTCGCCATGGTCAGCGCATTGACGCGCGGTCCGCTGCTGATCGGCATAGGAAGAGGGACTGCCAAGTCCGAATACGATAACTACAACGTAGATATGAGCACCGCACGGGCGCGCATGAATGAGTCGTACAAGATCATCGAACTCGCGCTACAAGGTGAACCGTTTACCTACGACGGGGAGTTCTACCAGTACGACAAGCCGGTGCGTCTGCGCCCCGGCGTGGCCCCGGGTTCCAACATTCAGTTCTACGGCGCGATCGGCAGTCCGTCGGGCGCCGAGAACGTCGCAACCCTTGGGCTGCCGTTATTGTGTCAGTCACAGTTCCCGGACAAGCTGCTCGCCAAGATCCACGATACGTGGGAACAGCAATGCGCAGCTCTGGGGCAACAAAGCGACGCGCCCAACGTGATTCAGGTGCGCACGCTCATCAAAGACTCCGATGAGGAAGCGTTCGCAGTCGCCAAGGATTTATACCCAAAAGGGTTTGCTGCCCAGCACGCACATTACGTGCCCGATGCGGATCCTTGGAAAGGCATCGATGAATACCAGAGTTTTGCGCGGGCCTTCGATGGCCTCGCTAAGTTGAAAGACCCGAACAACATCATGCCATTTGTGGAATCGCAGGCGGTGGGATCACCGCAACGCGTGGCAAAGCGCTTGCAGGAATACATCGACCTCGGATTCGACTATGTAGTGGTGCACGCGACCTTCCCCGAGTTTCCGCAAGCCGAGCGCCGCGAAACCTATTCGCGTTTTGCACACGAAGTTGCGCCGATGCTGACCGACAGCATGCGCAGGCGATAGTCACAAAAGACACGCAACGGCAAGGCGGGCGACCTCGCAGGCGACGCCGACCGTATGTCGTTCCTGTTGAGGCAGACGCATGGCGCGGGGAAGTGAATAACCGCAAACCGCACACCTGCGACGAGTTGGCCTCGTACAGCCTCTGGGCGTTACCCGAAAATCTTATGCCAGTGTGCGCCGCGCTGGCGCGCGGCGAGGCAGATGAGCGCTACTCCGAGTTTGGCTGGTCCGAATGAATCACGCAGCTGGCAACAACCGCTAGCTCGCCAATGGCCCGCGCAATAGTTGCCCGGCGTTAGCGCCGGTTGATTCACCGTTCTCGAGCGCAACCTGGCCATTGACGATCGTCATCTCGATACCGTCGGCTTTTTGCACCAGTCGGCGTGCTCCGCTCGGCAAATCGTGTTCAACGGTTGGTAATCGCGGCTTGACCGTCTGCTCATCGAATAAGACCAGATCCGCGACAAATCCGGTACGAACCAGGCCACGGTCAGGCATCTCCCAGGCTTGCGCGTTGTCGAAGGTCAACATGCGCACGGCCTGTTCAAGCGTAAATGCCTGCTTCTCGCGCACCCAATAGCTCAACATGTGCGTCTGCAACGACGACCCCATTTCCTGGCAGACATGTGCACCAGAATCGGAGAATGTCGCCAGATTGCGGGGATGTTCCAGCATGCTACGAATGTGGTCCGGCTCCTCGTTTACCAGCGGCTGCAGGAACAGCTGCTGCATATCCTTCTCGAGCGCCAGGTCAACCATCACCTCAACGGGATGTTTACCCAACTGCTCTGACAGTTCTGCAACGCTTGGGTCATCCCACATGACGCCGTTGAGCGCAAACAGGTTCTCGTAGTCCGGTTTGCGTGGATCTGTGGTCGCCGCACCGCCGCCCTGGAACACATTGTCGCGAGGACGCATGTTGGCCTCGTCCGCAACCAGCCTGGCACGCACGTCCGGGTCTGCGAGACGCGCCTGCTGTTCAGCCAGCGGTAATCCGCGCACTTCCCGCCAGGCCGGCAGCGCATCAAACGGCAGATAGGACTCGAATGAGAACAGCGCGTTAATGGACCGCGTTGTCGTCTGACCGAACATACGCCCGCCAGCCGCGACCGTACTGTCGATGAAATCGAGCTGATCAGAGAACGGCAGCGGATCCTCACCCTGGCGCGTGGAGATAGTGCCGAACATCGTGGGACGACCGTGTTTGATGGCGATACCGCCCAGTTCTTGCAGGAACGCGCGGTGAGATTTTCCGCCGGAGACATCTGGTCCGATCTGGAAAATTCCCGCGTTCTCTTCCGCCATGCGGCCTACCAGATAGTCGATCTCGCGCCAGTCGCCGATGCGGCTGGCGATGGGTGAGCCATCTGGCGTGATGTGGGTGGTCGCGCGCGAAGTCGAAAATCCGATTCCACCCGCACGCAACGCCTCAACCACCGCGTCGCCCATACGTTTCAAGTCGTCTTCGTTGGCGAGCTCGGTGGTGCCGCGTTCACCCATGACATACATGCGTAAGGCGGAATGCCCGATGTAAGCACCGTAGTTGATACCTTTGGGCAAGGCTTCGACGGTGGCCAGATATTCAGGGAAGGTTTCCCAGTTCCAGTTGATGCCCTCCATCATCGCGGCGACCGGGATGTCCTCGACCGCTTCCAGACAGCGGGCAAACCACTCGCGCTCCTCGGGCTTGCAGGGCGCCAGTGCGAAGCCACAATTGCCCATGTAGACGCTGGTTACTCCATGCCAGCATGAGCAGCTGCCGAGCGGATCCCAGGCGACTTGTGCGTCCATGTGGGTATGACCGTCGATGAAGCCCGGCGCAACAATCAGCCCATCAGCGTCCACAGTGCGCTCAGCCGGGCGGCGTATGCGTCCGATCTCAACGATCTTGCCGCGACTGACACCAACATCCGCCCGATAACGAGCACCTCCGGATCCATCAACAATGGTGCCATTCTTAATCAGAAGATCGAGTTTCATTACTGCTCCCGCGGACTGTTCTGAGGTCTGGGGGCTGTTGCACTTTCGTGGCACGCCACTGTTGGGTCTGAAAGATGAACAACCCCTGGCCGGACGATAACGAATCCCCCGCAGGTTGGCGGAAGCGAATTTGCTCAGGTGCTATCCACATGGCGATTGTCGTACCACTGCGACAACGCGATCCCTCCTAGGACAAGCGCGCCTCCCAACAGCTGAGCCGTCGACAACAGCTCGGTGAAAAAAAGATAAGCCGCAACAATGCTG
>MDTA01152051.1_pt1 | contig 10528 bp, 2 predicted proteins | sample 811151 | NCBI WGS metagenome assembly MDTA01 (sample SAMN05326648, study PRJNA326480) | marine metagenome | isolation source: seawater | place: Indian Ocean: South | collected 2010 | reverse complement strand
CGCGAGTGCGTGCCGCGCCTTCCTTAGCGCCGCGCGCAGGTTGCGCTCCCTTTTGAGTACGGAGGAGGTGCGCCGACCTTTGCCCTTTGCGTAGTACACCATCACGTCCGGCTTTGGAGCCAAGGAGAGGTGAAGGGGTTTGCTCGTGTTGAAGCGCGACAGGACCTGGCCCACCGCACCCATCAGCCAGCCGTCGGCCTGCGCCATTGCTGCCGGTTCCGCGCCCTTGAAAAGGGACGCAATGGGCAGCTTTAAATCCCAAGAGACCATCGGCGGCTTGAGAAACGAGATGAAGAGCAGCTGGCGCGGCACGCACAGCCAGATTCTCACGTCACCTTGTAGATAGATCCATTGAAGGCCGATGGCGGAGAGGGTTGGCGCAAACCACCGCTCGCCGCGCAGCTCGCATGTGAATACATCCGGTACGACACGGACCTGTGCCGAGAAGGTGACGTCGAGGCAGACGACCTCGTCACTATAGGGCCGAAGCTTTTCTGGCAGGCCAGACGGGCCGAGCGGCGAAGAGCCGTTGTCGTCGTCCTCTTCCTCGTCATTCGTTGGAACTGGCGAATGTCGTGGCGAGGGCTTACGATGAACGCGTGCATTCGATATCGTTGCCGAGAGGGACTCAATCACCGAGATCTCGCCATCGTCGTCCTCGTCCTCCTCTGGCCTTTGACGGGCCTTGTTGGGCGTACTGTACGTTGGCGCGAGCACCGCCGCCGCCTCTCGCGCCGCCTCGTCACGCGTCACCGCCTCCCTTGCCGCCGCCTTCTGATTGGCTCGCTCCTCGACGGCCATTGAAAGGAAGCTAGGGATGCTCTCCTCCTCCTCGTCATCATCACTTTGGTGATCCACCGCCGCCTTCTTCTTCTCTGCAGTGGGAGATGGAGGAGACCGCCAATTGGAGAGCGCATGCACCCATTCCTGCGCCTCTCGCGGAGACTCGGCGAGTAGATCGCGCGAACGCTCGCTGAACCGCACCTGGCCCTCGCGAGTCCGCTCCGCCTTCTTGACGATGAGAGTGATCGCATACAGCGATTTGCCCGCCGCCGCGACGTGGAAACCCGTCTCGGCGGCGGTCACACGAAAGTTTGTGATTTGAGGGCCAAAAGTCATGTCGCCAGAAGCGGATTTGATCGGCTTGCCAGCGTGCGGCTCGTGGAGCGCCTCGTCCGCCGAGGTGTAGTAGAGAAGGCCGTGCGTCTTGGTCAGTACACACCAGCGTCGGACCATCTTGGATGTAAACATGGTGCCACGCTTCCATAGAACACCCGCCATCAGCACGTGGCCACCAATCTTGTGACGTGCGATCGAAGCGCGGTTGTCCGCCTGTGCCTTGTCGGAGAGGCGCACGCGCAGCGTGTAGATGGGCTTGTCGGGCGTGCCGCCGAGAGGCAGCATCGCCTCGTCCTCGAGTATCGCCTGCACGAGCTTTTGGTTGATGGAAGAGCGGATGCCTGGTAGGAGCGAGGATGCCATCGCGTTGAAGAGCTCGACGCACGATGAGGAGTCTTCAGACGGGCCATCGTTAGCATCGATCGAGGTGATAGATTCGAGCCTCTTACGAGTGCTCTTGCGCTGGAGCATGCCGCGTAAGGCCGATTGGACGGCGGTGGCGGCCGTGGCTTGTTCGCGCTCTACGTCGTAAGGCAGGCAGGGCGCGAGGCATTGCGTGACGCTGGCCTTCATCGCCGTGCTGTCGAGGCATGGATTCATGGCGACGTGGATCTCGCTGAATAAAATGTGCGCCGTGAGCACCTGTGTAGTTGCACGTGGTTGGCGAGGTCGGCTGCGCGTTGCTTGCTCGGCGATCCGTATCGACAGGTGCTCGATACGGCGCAAACATGGCCAAACTTCCGAGCAACTGATCCCAGTCTCCCAAAATATCGCGCTCCATCACTCGCGGCTCATGGCAGCCCGCGACAGAGCGGCCGCTCTACGCGAGTGCGTCGCATCCGGCAACGAGGCTGGCGTGATTGCGCTGCTTTCCGACGGCCCGTCCAACTTGTATCTCGATATCGGCGACGTGGAAGGCCGCACAGCCGTTTTCCTGGCGTGCGAAGGCGGCCATGACCACGCTCTCCAAGCGCTGATAGAGGCGCATGCCGACGTGAACTTGTCACGGCTACCCGAAGATGAGGGTGGAGCGGATCCTAAGCGGAAAACCGTGAGCGCCGACGGTTCCGGGCCCTCGCCGCTGCACGTCGCCTGCCAGCACGGCCATCCCAATTGCGTCCAGATGCTGATCGACCATGGCGCGGACGTCAACGCGCGAACAAACAAGGCGCGCACGCCCGTCTTCAACGCTGCGCGATTTGGCAACGCGTCGTGCCTTCGCAAGCTGCTCAAGGCCGGCGGCAACGTCGACATGCCCAACCTTTACGAGCAGACGCCCACCTTTGTCGCTGCTGAGGAGGGGCGGACCGAGTGCTTGCAACTTCTCATCGACGCAAAGGCGGACATCAACAAGCCCGATTTTGCCGGGCGGACGCCCGTCTTCATCTCGTGCGTCGCCGACATGCCCGAGAGCCTCGAGGTGCTCGTCAAGGCCTCTGCAAACCTTACGCACCCGTCGAATAATGGGAAGACGCCGCTCTGGATCAGCCGTGCGACGCGCCACTACGACACGGCGGCGCTGATCGCGCTCGCCACACTCGAAATCGAGATTGACACCGACCTCTCAAACGAGGAGGGTGATCGTGGCGACAAGTGGCTCTATGCGCTGCCCAACTCGACGCCGCTATCGCACCTTGTGCACGACGTCTTCGAGATGAAGGCGACAACACATGGCGACAAGCTGATCGCCGCTCTGCCGTACGCGTTTGCGAGGCGGCCGGTCGACACCTGCCACGCGGTCACCGCCCTCGTGACGGCGTATCGCGCAGAGTCGGACATTGTGATGAAGTCGGATGAGAAGGGCGCATCAGAACTCCTTGATGCCGCCTTCCGCGTGCAGACGATGCTGATCGCCCTCTTTGAGACGTGCAACGATTTGGAATTCGAGCGGCTCACACAGCCGCCTCATGGCGACTGCACCATCCTCGAGAAGGCGGTCGCCTCCGAGTGCAAGATGCTCCTCGCGTACCCGCGCCTCCAAAAGAGCATCGACTTTAGATGGTCGCTCGAGACGCCCTCTCTCGTCCACGAGTTCGCGCAGAAGCAGTGGTTTTCACAAGGCGTTCCGGGAGAGATTGTCGAGAAGGGAAAGCCGCCGCAGCGCATCACGCCGGCGCCCTCGCTTCTCTACCTCACCGCGCAGTTTACGCTCGCCTTCTTCCTCAACACGTTGGCCATTATCATCACCGCCTTCTGGCCGCCGGCGGAGGCGTGGTACGATAAGCAGCGTGTCGAGATGATCGAGCAGGCTCGGAAGCGCGTGTGGGCGCGCAACCCCGCGCCGTCTGACGGCGACGACGGCTTCGACGAGCAGGGCGCAAAGTACTACTATCTCGATGGTGTGCTCATTGCGACCGCGCTGCAGACGCGCACGGCGGCGGAGCGCGCCAAGAAGAAGAAGAGGTGGCTGCAAATGCTCACGACCGTCGCCGATGAGGAGGGGCGATTGGCTGAGCTCTGGTTCCCGATCCTACAGCCGGCGGGCAAATTCTATCTGCAGACGGGTTTTAAGCTCATGTTCGCGTGCCTCACCACGGTGCTCGACGGCCCAGGGCGTTCGTCCGCCTTGTACCTCCTATTCCTCGTCCAGTGGGGTCTTCAGCTTCTGATTCAGGAGATTACAAAAGTGATCCAACATCCTTCATTGTGGGCCTCCGACGTCTTCGCCTTTGTTCAGCTCGCATCATGCGTCCTCATGGTCGCCGGCTTGTCATTCCGGCTCCACATCCAGGCGAAGGTCACAGGGCTTTCGGACAGCATCGCCGAAGGCGATTGGACCGATTTTGATGTATGGACGCGCCTTGGCAAGCACATGGAGCCAGAGGACTACATCCGCGTCCCGCATTGGGAGGCGCCGTTTGCGCAGATGCTCCTCGCCCTCGGCGTCGGCCTTCAGTGGGCGTCAAATTGGTGCCGTCTGCTGCAGCGCACCGCCTCCTTTGGCCCACTCATCCTTATGCTCCTCGAGATGATCAAAGACGTGTCCCGCTTCATCGTGATGCTCTCTGGCCTCTTCCTCGCCTTTGCGGTCATCCTTGTCATCCTCTACCAGGGCGAGCATGTCGGCGACACTGCGAATCTCGGTAACGAGTGCCAATTCCTGATGGCAAATGAGGAGGGCAGCCTTAGTGCCGTCGGCGAGACGCTCGTCGCGCTGCTCGAGATCATGCTCGGCGGCGGTCCCGACATGTCGTCCTGCCTGCACTCGTCCGCACAATCGGTCTCCGCGCCTTTAGTCATGGACATCTACCGTATGATTGTCATCCTGCTGTCGCTCAATATGCTTATTGCGCAGCTTACGACCACCTACGACCGGATTAAGGAGCGCCTCGCAACCAACTTTATGTTCCTTACCGCGATGATCATCCTCAACGCGCTTTACGACGATCTCGTACCCGCTCCGCTGCGCATCTTCGGGCTGCCGTACCACACTGGCAAGGGCTGTTACAAGGTCGTCTCTTGGTTCGAGAGCAATAAGGAAGAGATAGTGCGCAGGGCCTCGCTGTGGGGAGGTGCTTACAGCCGGTTAGGCAACGTGCTGGCATTCAACCCTAAGGACGTCAAGCCGACGCTCCCCGCTTTGCACGGGGCCGCGGCCGAATTGCGCCGTCAGGTTGAGGTGTACCTCGAAGTCTCTGGCGGCGAGGAGGCTGCGCAGGATGAGCGATGGCGCATGCGGCAGGCGAAGCAGCTCGCCGCCATCCAGCGCGACGTGGCCGATCTCGGGACGAGCCGCATCGCGAGCATTGAGGAGATGCAGCGCGAGCAGCAGCGCAAGCTTACCGAGATCCTGCGGCAGAATAAAAAGGTCATGCAGGCTATGGGCCTGAGCAGTGCATCCGCCCCGTCGGCCGCAAAGGCGGGGAAGATGCCGGTGTCGAAGCCGCTGCCTCCCACTAAATCGTATGGGAGCGAGATGGAGGCGTGAAGACGTAGATGATGTGTGACGTGTATGAGTACGTATTGGGGAAGCCGATGTGTCGGGTTGGGAGGCGAATGTTGTAATTCGCGTCGTTTGTGGGGGGGTGCGTGGCCGTCGAGAGGTGCATGCTAGTACTGTTTGAGAGGCGGACGTGCCGTGGAGAGATGATAGCGGACACACTACGTATACAGGTAGAACTGAGTACTCAGTACTGAATTCGACAGAAAGAAATTACGCGCATTTCACCCAAGCCTCTCGATCCGCGACGGGACGCGAGGGCTTGCCGGCCGCCCCGAACCACCTTGACAGCGGCCCGAAGCTTGGGTTGAGCACCTCGCAGCGCCCTACGTAGTCTGCCGTTTGCGCAGAACGCGAGTTGGCCGAAGGAAAACGCGTTGCAGGCGCAGGACAGCGGCCGCGTATCGGCCCGAGCTCACGCCATCCGTGGCCCTTGCGCACATCGAGCAGGCGGTGTGGCAGCGATACGCTGGAGAAGAAGCCGAAGAGACGGCGGTAATACGCCTTGTGGAAGGCGCCGTGATAGGCCGCGTCAAAGGCGCACCCCGATGGCGGCGTGATGCCGGTCGTCGCCTTCACTTCTGCCGCAATAGGATTGCCATCTCCGAAGATCCGCTGCGCTGCTGGGCACGTCCACCCTCTGCGGCGGCTATTCTTAGCAAGTTGATGATTCAACGAGCCGAGCCATTGCGACCGATTCGATGAGTAAGCGACAATCCAAGTGGCGCACGGGTAGCGTCGGTGCATCTCCTCGTACTCATGCTCCGCCGCGTTTGCAAGGCCGTCGCATCCGGGCCAGCTGAGCGCATCCGCCGAGGGCGCATTGTGCATCATATTGAAGCCAAGCCGTTCGATCGCCTCCGCTATCGATGAGGTCCCCGTCTTTGGCAGACCGATGACGATAAGAGGGCAGGACGACGACGATGAGGTTGTAGATCTCGCTGCCGGTGACTGTCGTGGAGCAACGCCAGCGATGCGTGCGACTCCATTTATCACCTCCTTTACGTGTGGCATCCGTCTGAGGGCTGTCTCGTATGCGGGCAATACCGCGCTGAGCTGATGCTCGGCCGCACCTCCCGCGCTGTGAGTGAAGCGACACGCACGCGATGGAATGCGGCTGCCGCCACCGAACTCGATCCGCGGCCGTCCACGCCCCGCTACAGGCAGCATCGCTGGGCATTGCCACTCGAGAGGCAGTACTCGCACCGCGAGCGTCGCGGCGGCACCGGTACGCGATCGACGCTCGAGCTCCGCCCACAAGGCCTCCTGATCGCCACGACGGCTAATGCCTGGGTGGAAGTCGCCAGGCGTGTCGAATCGGCGCCGCGCGTCGCGCCACAGCTGGCGCGTCACGGAGAGGCTTGCCCACGCGAGGACGCAGGTGCAAACGCCCGCGCGGCCATGCGCAAACGGCGCGCTTGCCGCGGCTCCCGGTGCGCCGCCGCTTTGAAAGGCCGTCTCGCTGAGGGCAATGTCCGTATCCGGCTGCTGAGTGAGTGCAAGGAGGTCCCGTGGCGCATCGTGCATCGCGACAGAGACATCGCAATCGATGAATAGCGTAAAATCGAACGGCGTGTGCGCAAAGCTCGAGATCTTTGCAGCCCATGCACCATGAGCCTTGACCGCCGCCGCCGCGTCCTCTGGCAGCCCACGTACCTCGTCAAAGAGATCTGCCACCGTCCCATGCTCCCGCACACGCGCTGCCGCCACGTCGTCTGCCATCAGCACGACGCGAAGCCGCTCGCCGTCCGGGCCCTTGCTGCCGTGTGCACGTGCCGTTGCGGCGGCGAGGGAGCATTCGGCGGCGGCATTTGCGCCCACGGCGATGAGCAACAAACCGGACGAGTTGGTACGCAGGGCGGCGCGCTCCAGCAGCTTCTTCTCGACGCTGCGCCCTGCCGCACGTGCGCTGCCGCTGCTCTCGCTGCCGTCCTTACCACCCGAGCCGACTGCCGCCAGCCGGCGCGCCTTCACTTTGCTGCTGATCGGTACCGGAGCAGACGTCCCGCCGCCGCAAGCGAGCTGGTGGAGCTGCGTATCAAATGGGAATAGGCACTCCCGTACAAACGCACGATCGCTCTCGGAAAGGGTCGATCTGCGCTTCACGAGGCTCGCATAGGCAGCGGAGTTGTTTGGCACGATGATAGACGGCGCGTTGATGTATAGCTGGCCCATCTCCTCCCGCCGATTGTACAGCGGCATAGAAGCGTCTTCCGCCTGCTGTCCAAAGCTCCGCCGCACCGAACGCCAATCGTCACCGAGCCGCTCGGCGCATAGGAAATGGACCTCCATGTTCTCGGCGTCGGCGTCGAGAAGGTAATCGAGCTGCGGCACGAGAAAGTGGCTGCCTATGCACTTTTTATGCAGCCTGTTATCAGTCGGGCAGCCTCCAAATGGTGACAACGGGAGGGTAGCCATCCGTTGAAAGCCTTTCGACGGATCGATGACACTCTGCTCATACATGGCCTTTGCGAGATGGTGGCCGGGGTACGAGCTGTTGCGCAGAGCCGCGACGAAGTCTGTGAGAGATTTTATGGACGGCTGGACGAGCGAGTTGGATCGCGGCGTCTCCGGGTGGGTTAAATCGTAGCGAAAGCCCGATTCGAGGCGTTTTGCCGGGTCGCGGAGCGTCAGGAGGTAGCACTTTCGTCGCGCGCTCGAGGCGATGCGTGCTCCATGCTTGTGCTGCGCCTGCGATAGGCCGATTGCCTTCATCGCCTCGGTGAGCGAGCGGGAGCCGGTACCTGCCACTGCGAGGTTGGAGCAATCGGCCAGACGCGGCGCGGCGGCTGGTTGCCGTTTGGCGGACTTCGCAATGGTTGATGCTCGGAGGAAGCGAGAAGCGCGCTCATCGCGCGCGGCGGTAGCGGCTGGCAGTGACGGGCAGCGTGGGCTTGCTGTCGTCGGCGCGAGCCGCCGCTGGCGTGGCTGCTCGTGGTGCGGAGCGGCGCACACACGCTTGTGCGCGGACGGTGTGAACGCTGGCGCCTGTGTCGAATACGCGCTGAGGGAATAGCCCAGTAGGCGCATCACACGCTGCACGGTGTCGGAGGAGGTGGTGGTGTTGCCGCCGCCGCCGCCGCCGTTGCTGCTGCTGCTGCGCCAGAACCACGAGTGCCATGCTGGCTTGGATGGCTGCGACCCTGGAACGTACGGCGCTGTCCGCGTGATGAGCGCCTGCCGTGTTGAGCTGCTGTGCCGGCTGCCGCCATACGACCCGGCGAATCCATGCATAACCTGCAGCTCGCTCAAGGCGGTAGTCGTGTTGATGTCCCCGAGTTTTGCATGCTTCGCGAGGCAGTGCACCACGGCCATCGAGGCGCCGTCGGCCCGCGGCTCTGGCAGCACGAGGTCCTCAATCCGCACGATGACGAATCGTTTGGCGCCATCGCCTTCGAGAATATCGCTCCACGTGCTCGCCCACCACGCGAAGCAATCATTGTACCTGCCGTATCGGCGCAGCTCGTTAAACTGGCCAGTGTTGGAGCCGGTGCAAACGTCGCGCGGGTCGCGAGCTACTAGGATCGGCATTGTGGCCGCGGCGTAGAGATGTTCAATCACGGGCAACAGATAGACGTGCCTTGGATTCTTGAAGCCCCACAGCCGCTCAGAACGGTCGCCGAGGCAATGCCACGAGCGGGCGACGCCGTCAGCCTCTGCATCGACCGCGGCGGTAAACGCTTTGCCACATGTTGCATAGCCGCTTGCGGAGACGTGGCCGCGCGTGCACGCCAATAGAGAATAAATATTATTGTGCGGCAGCATCGAGCACTCATTGTCGGAAGCAGGATTCACGATCGAGCACATTTGTACCCCGAGCTTGTAGAGAAGATTGCGCACGCCACGAGTGCCGCTGTCGCCAATTCCCGCGATTACAATTTTCGGCGGTGGTACATGACTGCTGGACGACACGTTTGGGCAGGTCGACGGTATGCGGAAGGTCGTCTGCCGGGCGAGTATTGCGTTTTGCTTGCTCTGCATGCTCTTCTGACGGTTGACGCAAGTCTTCACGTCGCCAAACTTAGTCTGGCCTGCGCTGGTGGTATCCCCCGAGTTTGCAACTTTCACGACACGCTTCACTAAACTCTACACTCAGCCTACCTCGTCTTCAACTTGGCGCCCTTCTCGGGCGCTGGCTCGGCTGCTGGCGCATCGACGTCGACATCGTCCACCATCTCCCACTCCTTCATGCGCGCAAAGCTCGTGCCGGCGGTGCCCTGGAGCAGCTCCGGCGGGACGTGCGCCGCTCGTGGGCCCCACCAGCACGCGCGCAGCCGCTCCTTTAGCAGCTCGACGACCTCCGCATGAGGGAGGGGGCACGTTGGCTTCTTGATCGCGTCGTTCGCCTTCTGCTTGTTGAGCATAAACTCCTTGGTCGAGCCGAAGAGCTCCGACTCGGCATTGTCCGGCATGTAGCCGACGAATCGATCCGCGAGCTTCTCGTAATCGGCCATGAGTATAAGGGCAAGCACCTCAAACGTATGGGTGCCGTAGAAGACCGAGCCAAGGGAGGACTTGTACTCATCCGCGTGCTTTGTGAGCAGCTTCGGGTGCTTTGACCAATGGAAGCCCGGGTACTGGTGGTGTACGACATGAGAGTCCTCATTCAGGACATTGATTGTACCGCCAAGGATCGTGATCGATTGGACGTACTCATTCTCGACGTCGTTCGGATCTAAGAAGGCGTGCCACACCCAATTGATGCCCGAGAGCATTAACGTCTGCTCGAGGAAGGGATAGACGAGGTATGCGAACGCGAAGAAGCCGCCATAGTACTTACCGACGAGATAACACCACGCAAAGTAATAGGCCGAGCCGAGCGCGGTGTTGAGCGCGACGCCGTACTTCCGCTCCTTGATAAACTGCCAGGTGGTCGAGATGTTGCACGCGTAGAGGGCGAAGCGCGGAACGTACGCGATTAGATTGAGCCACTCGTCGCGCGGCTTGTCGGCCGTCGAGACGACATCCGCAGGCCCATTATTGTACTTGTGGTGGTTGATGGAATGGCCGATGGCAAAGGTCGCCGGCAGGACGCCATAGTAGAGGCCGACCCACCAGTTGAAGAGGTAGCGGAAGGGGCCGTGGCGGTCAAACGGCGGCCGCCAGAGGCCGTGGCCGGCGGCGGCGGCGTGGCCCTCCTTGTGGCAGAGCGAGTAGACATAGGCGAAATTCATAAACATCGGGCCCATACGGATGACGTGGTAGAGCCAGCAGAGCGTGAGCTGCGCCGTCAGGCTCGTCGCCTGCAGGTGGTAGTAGCCAAATGTGGTGAGCAGCAGCGGCAGCCCGAGGCAGAACCAGATCGTAGCGTTCACAAGGAAGGCGTCGTCCTCGTGCTTGACCAGCCGCTTGTTGAGCCTGCGTTGTGAACAGGAGAAGGTTTTTTTTGTGAGAATGAGGAGAGCGAGAAGGTGCATTTTTATTATTAAGGGCGACGCGTACGGCGTCGTGATCCGCTCGATGAGCGGG
>MDTA01006693.1_pt1 | contig 10529 bp, 10 predicted proteins | sample 811151 | NCBI WGS metagenome assembly MDTA01 (sample SAMN05326648, study PRJNA326480) | marine metagenome | isolation source: seawater | place: Indian Ocean: South | collected 2010 | reverse complement strand
GGGCCAGCCCTGACACCCGGACGGATCGACGCACCCTGGACGAAACGGAGGCTGGCGCGACCGCCCGCCCTGCACTATAAAACGCGCAAGCAAGCTGATTGAGAGCATCACGAGGCCCCCGACGTGAGCGAAACCCTGGCCCCGCAGAATAAGGCGGCAACGCCCCGACTTCCTTCGATGGAGCGCCCGGACCCCCGGTTCCGGCTGGCCGACTACGCCCTGCTGCTCAAGCCGCGGGTCATGTCGCTGGTCGTGTTCACCGCGATGGTCGGCCTGGTCATGGCGCCGGGCGGCATCGGTGCGCTGGAAGCCTTCGTCGCGATTCTCTGCATCTCGCTGGGCGCCGGTGCCTCGGGCGCCATCAACATGTGGTACGACCGGGACATCGATCAGCACATGCGCCGGACCATGAACCGGCCGATTCCGGCGGGCCGCATGGAAGCCCGCAACGCCCTGGTGTTCGGCACGATCCTGGCGATCGCCTCGGTCGCCGCCATGGCCTATTGGGTCAACGAGATCGCCGCCGGCCTGCTGGCGCTGACGATTCTATATTACGTCTTCATCTACACGGTCTGGCTGAAACGCCGCACGCCGCAGAACATAGTCATCGGCGGGGCTTCGGGCGCGCTGCCGCCGGTCATCGGCTGGGCCGCCGTCACCGGGAACGCGGGCTTCCTCGCCGATCCCTGGGGGGCCGTGGCGCTGTTCATGATCATCTTCCTGTGGACGCCGCCGCATACCTGGGCGCTGGCCCTGTTCCGCCGCCAGGACTATGAGACCGTCGGCGTGCCCATGCTGCCGGTCGTCGTCGGCGAACATCGCACCAAGGTTCAAATGGTGATTTATACGGCCCTGCTGATCCCGGCGACTTTCGCCCCCGTGGCGATCGGCATGTCGGGCTGGGTCTTCACGGCGGCCGTCGCGGCGCTGAACCTGGGACTGGTCTGGCACATGGCCAAGGTCTGGCGGGCGGACAACGTTTCCGACGCCAAGGAAGGCCCCTGCCGGCCGATGTTCTTCTATACGATTCTCTACCTGTTCGGGATTTTCGTGGCCCTGCTGGCCGACCGGACCCTGTTCTTCCCGGTGTTCTGAGCCCATATTAGGCATCATGCCGGACAGTAGCCCCCTCGCCGAAACCGCTTATGGCCGCCTGGAAGACCGATTCCGGCGGCTGAACGCCTTGGGCGAGGCGCAGGAGATCCTGCATTGGGACATGTCGACGGTGATGCCGCGCGGCGGTCATGAAGCCCGCGCCGAACAATTGGCCGAACTGGCCGCCGTCCATCACGGCATGCTGACGGCGACGGAGACCGGCGACCTGATCGCCGCGGCGGAGGATGCGTCCTCCGACCTCGATCCCTGGCAACAGGCCAACCTGCGCGAGATCAAACGCCGCTACGTCAAGGCGACGGCATTGACCGAGGACCTGGTGACGCGGATCAGCCGCGCCTCCTCGGCCTGCGAAGCCGTCTGGCGCGAAGCCCGCGCCGACAACGACTTCAAGGCCGTGACGCCGGCGGTTACGGAACTTCTGAACCTGGTCCGCGAACAGGCCCGGGTGAAATCGGAAAAGCTGGGCGTCGGGCTCTACGACGCGCTGCTCGCCGATTACGAGCCGGGCGGAAAATCCGCCGAGATCGACGCCGTCTTCGCCGAACTGGAAGCCTTCCTGCCGCCGTTCCTGGAGGATGTCCTGGAACATCAGGCCAAGGGCCCGGAAATCATCCTGCCCGACGGCCCCTTCCCGGAAGCCAAGCAGAAGGCGCTGGGCCAAAAATTCATGGAAATGCTCGGCTTCGATTTCGATCACGGCCGCCTGGACGTCAGCCTGCATCCGTTCTGCGGCGGCACGCCCGACGACGTGCGCATCACCACGCGCTATGACGAGGACGATTTCACCTCGGCCCTGATGGGCGTACTGCACGAAACGGGGCACGCCATGTACGAACGCGGCCTGCCCAAGGATTGGCGCGGCCAGCCGGTCGGCCATGCCCTGGGCATGTCGGTGCATGAAAGCCAATCGCTTTTGGTCGAGATGCAGGTCTGCCGGTCCAAGACCTTCCTGCATTTCGCGGCCCCGATCATGCGCGAGACCTTCGCGGGCACCGGTGCCGCCTGGGAATCTGACAATCTGTTCCGCCTCTATACCAAGGTCGAACGGTCGTTCATCCGCGTCGATGCCGACGAAGTCACCTATCCGGCCCATGTGATCCTGCGCTACCGCCTGGAAAAGGCGTTGATCGAGGGCGACATGGAAATCCCCGATCTGCCCGGCGCCTGGAACGACGGGTTCGAAAAGCTTCTGGGCGTGCGTCCGCCGACGGACACCCTCGGCTGCATGCAGGACATCCATTGGTACGACGGGGCCTGGGGCTATTTCCCGACCTATACCCTGGGCGCCATGACGGCGGCGCAGCTTTATGCCGCCGCCCGCGAGCAGAACCCGGAGATCGAGCCCGCCATCGGGCGCGGCGATTTCAAACCGCTGATGGCCTGGCTCGGCACCAACGTCCACGGCAAGGGCTCGTTCGACAGCGCCAAGGACCTGCTGATCGCCGCCACGGGCAAACCTCTCGACCCCAAGGTTTTCGAGACCCACCTCAGAACACGCTACCTGGCAGAATAAGATGACAGACCTGAAGTACATTTCGACGCGCGGACAGGCGCCGGCGCTCGGTTTCGAAGACGTGCTGCTGACCGGCCTGGCCCGCGACGGCGGCCTCTACGTGCCGGAAACCTGGCCGCAATTCTCGGCCGACGATATCCGTGGCATGAAGGACATGACCTATCCGGAACTGGCCCGCCGCGTCATGACCCCGTTCATCGGCAGCGCCATTCCCCAGGCCGACCTCAAGGCCTTGATCGACGGCGCCTATGCGACCTTCGACGCGCCCGAGGTTCTGCCGCTGAAGAAACTGGGCGGCAACGAATACCTGCTGGAGCTGTTCCATGGCCCGACCCTGGCCTTCAAGGATGTCGCCATGCAGGTGCTGGGCCGGTTGTTCGACTATGTCCTGAAGAAACGCGGATCGCGCATCACCATCGTGGGGGCGACCTCGGGCGACACGGGCTCCGCCGCCATCGAGGCCTGCCGCGACAAGGACGCCATCGATATCTTCATGTTGCACCCCAAGGGCCGCGTCAGCCCCGTGCAGGAAGCGCAGATGACGACGGTGCTGTCCGACAACGTCCATAACATCGCCATCGAAGGCACCTTCGACGATTGCCAGGACCGGGTGAAGGACCTGTTCAACGATCAGGCCTTCCGCGACGCCCATAACCTATCGGCGGTGAATTCCATCAACTGGGCCCGCGTCATGGCCCAGATCGTCTATTACTTCTGGGCCGCCGTGAAACTGGGCGCACCGGACAAGAAAGTCGCCTTTTCCGTGCCGACCGGTAATTTCGGCAACGTCTTCGCGGGCTACGGCGCCCTGCAGATGGGCCTGCCGGTCGAGAAGCTGATCGTCGGTGCCAACGCCAACGATATCCTGGCCCGCTTCTTTGCCTCGGGCGCCATGGAAAAGACCGGCGTCGTGCCGACCCTGAGCCCCTCCATGGACATTCAGGTCTCCAGCAATTTCGAACGCCTGCTGTTCGATCTGGTCGGCCGCGACGGCGCCGCCTGCGCCCAGGTCCTGACCGGCTTTCGCGATACCGGCAAATTCCAGGTCACCGAGGACCAGTTGGCCCGCGCGCGCGACGTCTTCGCCGCCGCCCGCTTCGACGACACGGAAACCAAGGGGATCATCAAGCTGGTCTTCGACGAATGCGGCGAATTGATCGATCCGCATACGGCCGTCGGGGTGGGTGCCGCCCGCGACTACCACACCCAATCGCATACGGGCGACACGCCGACGATCATCCTGGCGACCGCCCATCCGGCGAAGTTCCCCGACGCGGTCGAGGCCGCGACCGGCCGCCGCCCGGCCTTGCCCGCGCGGCTTGCGGATTTGTTGGACCGTCCGAATCGTTGCCAAACCCTGGCGAACGATTTAGACCAACTGAAACAAGCGATCGAAAAACAGCTTAGCTAGGGAGGGCCAGCGGCACCGTGCCCGTCCAGATCACCGAATTGCCGAGCGGCCTGAAGGTCGTCACCGAACAGATGGACCGGGTCGAAACCGTGTCCGTCGGCGCCTGGATCGGCGTCGGCGCGCGCCACGAACCCGAGGCCGTGAACGGCGTCTCCCACCTGTTGGAACATATGGTCTTCAAGGGCACCAAGACCCGCAGCCCCCGCGCCATCGCCGAGGAAATCGAAGCCGTCGGCGGGCATATGAACGCCTACACCGCGCGTGAGCAGACCGCCTATTACGCCAAGATGCTGAAAGACGATCTGGGGCTTGCGGTCGACGTGATCGCCGACCTGGTTCAACACGCGACCCTGGACCCGGAAGAACTGGAACGCGAACGCCATGTCGTGATCCAGGAAATCCATCAGCTCTACGACACCCCCGACGACGTCGTGTTCGAAAACTTCCAGGCGACGGCCTTTCCCGATCAAGCGCTCGGCCGGTCCGTCCTGGGCACGGAAGCCCTGATCGACGCCATGCCGCGCGACGCCATCCTGGATTACATGACGGCCCATTATTCGGCCCCCCGGACCATCGTCTCCGCCGCCGGTAACCTGGACCACGACACCGTCGTCGCCATGGTCGCCGAGGACTTCAAGGACCTGCCCAAGGGGACGCCCGCCGTGCGCGAGGCCGCCCGCTATCAAGGCGGCGAGGTCCGCGCCGACCGCGATCTGGAACAGGTCCATATCACGCTGGGTTTCGACGGCCTGGCCTACGACGATGAAGATTTCTACACCTGCTCCGTCCTGTCGGCCTTGCTTGGCGGCGGCATGTCGTCGCGGCTGTTCCAGGAAGTGCGGGAAAAGCACGGTCTGGTCTATTCCATTTACAGCTACCAGTCGTCCTACATCGACGGCGGCCTGTTCGGCATCTATGCCGGGACCGGCGCCGATGAAGTTCGCGAATTGATGCCGCTGATCGCCGACGAGTTGAACAAAGTCCGCGTTTCCGTCGACGAGGAAGAGGTCGCCCGCGCGCGGGCCCAGTTGAAGGCCTCGATCCTGATGTCGCTGGAAAGCACGTCGTCGCGTTGCGAACAACTGGCCCGCCAGATGCAGGTCTATGGCCGCCCCGTCACGGCGGAGGAAATCGTCGCCAAGGTCGATGCGGTCACGCCGGCGGATGTCACCCGGGTCGCCGAACGGCTGTTTTCTTCGACCCCGACCCTGTCGGCCATCGGCCCGCTCAAGCATCTGGAACAGGGCGACGCCTTCGCGGCCAGGCTCTGCGCCTGAGGCCGGCGGATAGCCTCAACTCAGATCAATCGTGTCCTTGCCGGAACCGGTCGGCGACGAAGGCCCCGGTCACCCTTTCGCCGTCTTCCGACAACGGCAGGCGCAGCGTCGTCGCCGACATTTTCATGCCCTTGACCGATACCCATCGGGTTCGCGAATAGATCGGCGCGCGGCGCTCGATCATGACCGGAATGATTTCCGCGTTGACGAAGCCGAAGCCCTTGATCTCGTCCGCGAAATACCGCTTGCCGGTCAGTTCCTGCCCCGCGACCTCGACCATATAGGATCCGAAGAATCGGTAGCGGAAATCGGGTGGCTCACCGTCGATCAGATCCAATAAGGCGGAGCAACGGATGACCTCCGGCGGGAGCCGTTCAAGGCGGAACCGGTCGACCGGCGGGCCGATCAGCTCGCCCCGTGTCGCCTCCCAATAATCCAAAGCGGCGCGCAACCCCGGATCGTCCAAGGCTGCGATGTCGAGGATTTCCTTATCGACAATATAGGAAAATTTCTGGTCCCTGACGTCGCGGTACATGATCAGCTCTACGATTGCCGGCCGAACGCAGAAAGTAATCCTGCGCTCATTCGCCCGCCCGCCATTGAAACCGATTGGCCGTGACACCGCCGGTAATCCGCTCGCCGTCCTCGGACAGCGGCAGGCGGATCGTCGTCGTCGTAATCTCGAAGCCCTTCACGGACACCCACCGGGTGCGGGTGCAAATGGGCGCCCGGCGTTCGATCATCCGGGGAAAAATCTCCGCGTTGACGAAACCATAGCCCGTTATCCGATCGGCAAAGTATCGCTTGCCGGTCAAGTCCTGTCCGGCGATATCGACCATGCGCGATCCGAAAAAGCGATAGAGATAATCGATTGGCGGCCCCAGAAAATCGACCACGGCCATGGCGGGAATGATCTCCGCCGGCATTTTTTCAAGGCGAAAGGATTGGCGCGGCGGACCGACAAGACCATCCCGGATTTCGTCCCAGTAGTTATAGACGCTGGTTAACGCGGGGGCATCGAGGTCGCCCGGTTCCAGCTCGTCGGTCGCGACGATATACGCGACCTTGAATTCTTCTTTTGGCCGAAGCATGTGCCCGGACCTTGTCCTGCCGGCACCCGACGCCACCGTCGACCGGGCACCATGTTATGAACACGGTGACCCTTCAGCCCCGGCTTTTCAACCCAATTCGAATTTCGGGAACGGCGCGCGGACGCACTCAGGCGTCGTCGGCGGCGGTCTCGGCCTGACTGTCCAGGAAGCTTTCGATCAGAGCGTAGATTTCTTCGGACGCGTCTTCGTCGCCGGTAAAGACCAGATTCGACTGCTCGCCGTAGATGTTGAGCACGTAGCCCCGGGCGCCGCAAACGGCCTCCAGCGCCTGCACGAAGGGCAGAATGACGCGATCGTTGAGCGCTTCCGCCGTCTGGCAGGATTCCATGCGTTCCTGAATCAGGCGGCGCAGATCGTCGCCTGAATTACGTTTCTTTGGTTTGCTCATTTCGGGTTCCGGCCGGTTTCGACGATCCGTTCAATGGTGGGCACGAATGTATCCAGATCCAGCGGCTTTTCAATATATCCATCGGCCCCGGCGGCGGCGGCCTGATCGCGCCAGACCATCTCCGTCCGGCTGGTCATGAAGATGACCGCCGTCCTGTTGAGGCGCGGTTTCCGGCGCAACTCGCGGCAAAGCGCCAATCCGTCGACTGCCGCCATCATCAGGTCGGTCAATACCACGTCCGGGCGGCAAGCGGCGATTTCGGAAATGGCCGTCAGACCGACCAGGTCCGAGCGGACCTCGTGGCCGGCATCCTGCAAAACCGTCGTGACGAATTCGACGATCATCGGGTCGTCATCAACGACAAAGACCGATAAAGGTTTCCCGGAAGCCATGCCCGGGGTCACGCGTGGCCGGCTTCGTCGGACAGCATGCGCGGGTCGACGCCGATCTTCAGCATCGCTTTTTCCCACTTTTCGTCCATACCCGTGCCGAACACCAGTTGCGGGTCTGCCGCCACATGCAGCCAGCCGTTGGCCTTGATCTCGGAATCCAATTGCCCCGGGCCCCATCCCGCATAGCCCAGCGCCAACAGGGATTGCCGCGGGCCGATGCCGTCGGCGATGGCCTGCAGGATATCGACCGTCGCCGTCAGCGCGATATGGTCGTCGACCACCATGGTCGCCTCCTGGACGTAGTCGGGCGTGTGCAGAACGAATCCCCGCCCCGATTCCACGGGCCCGCCGAAATGTACCTTGATCGGGTCCTGCAGGCCCGACGGCACGATATCCAATTGCTCCAAAAGGTCAGGAAAGCTAAGCGTTTCCAAAGGCTTGTTCACGACGAGACCCATCGCGCCCTCGGCATTGTGGGCACACATGTAGATCACGGTCTTGGAAAACCGGTCGTCCGGCATGTTGGGCATGGCCACCAGAAGATGGCCCGCGAGATAGCTGTCGTCGTCTGGTGTCACGGACATGATGTCAGCCTTTTGGAGCAACCCCTAATCTGTGATCCGCGCCGTTCATCGGGCGCCGAGGGCCGAGCTGCCTTCGGCATCTGAATCTATACCACATTCCCGCTTTTCAATTATGGCGACTTGGCCGAAACCGGGCAAGAATGCCACCCCGACATTGCCCAGAAAGCGCCGCAATCACGCGCCATTTATTGGCCGTGAGCCTGGGCGTCGTGCATAATGCCCTGGCCTGGACCGGTCGCCGTCGGCGCGGCCGCGACCGCCCCAACCGGAGCCCAACATCGCCGTGCAGACCCAACGTCCCCGTTCTCTCAATACCGCACTGCGGCTTATCTGTTTCGGCCTGGCACTGCTGACCGCCGGCACCGCCGGGGCGCAGACCTTAGCCCAATCGGCCTGGCACGAAACCGAGCAGACCAAGGCCCGCCTGATCGCCGCCGTGACCGGAACGGGAGCGGCGGAACGGCTGCGGCTCGGCCTGGAATTTCATATGCAGCCGGGCTGGAAGATCTATTGGCGGTCGCCGGGCGACGCCGGGCTGCCGCCGAAGCCCGCCTGGGACGGCTCCGAGAACCTGAAGAACGCGGCCATGAAATGGCCCGCACCGGAACGCTTCAGCGTTCTTGGACTGGAAACCCTGGGATACAAGAAAGAGGTCGTCTTCCCCATCGATCTGGCGCCGGTCGAACCGGGCAAACCGGTCGCGATCAAGGCCCGCGTCCCCTACCTGACCTGTGACGACATCTGCATTCCCTATACGGCGAACCTGGAAATGACGCTGCCGGCGGGCCCGGCCAAACCCAGCGAATTCGCCCATCTGATCAGCCGCTTTGCCTCGACGGTACCGGGCGACGGTGCCGGTCACGGCCTGATGCTGGCCGATACGGCGGCGCTCTCGCCGGGCGACGCCGCCAAGGGCGAAATGACGATCAGCGTGCGCGCCAAATCGGAAACCCCGTTCTCGGCCCCGGACATCTACCTCGAAGGGCCGCCGGTCCTGGCCTATTCCAAGCCCCATGTGACCTTCGGTGATCAGGGCAAGGAAGCGCGTCTGGACGTCACCGTCTATGGGATCAAGGACCTGGAAGGCGGCGCGGAAAGCCTGGCCAAAGCGACGCTGGTCGCGACCCTGGTCGATGGCGGGCGCAGCGCCGAACGGCCTTTGACCCTGACGCCGGGCGGGTTGGCCCCGGCCGCCGATGCGCCGACGATCATCGCCGCCGACGCCACGGTGGCGGAACCGAACCTTTTGCTGTTCATCGCCTTCGCCGTGCTCGGCGGCCTGATCCTCAACCTGATGCCCTGCGTGTTGCCGGTGCTGTCGATCAAGGTTCTGGGCGTTGTCGGCCATGGCGGCGGAGATGCGGCGGAAGTCCGGCGCGGCTTCGTCGCGTCCGCGTTGGGCATCCTGGCCTCGTTCATGGTTCTGGCGTCGGGATTGATCGCGCTGAAGGCGGCGGGCATGACCATCGGCTGGGGCATTCAGTTCCAACAACCCTGGTTCCTGGCCGCCATGGCGGTGATCGTCTTCGTCTTCGCCTGCAATTTGTTCGGGTTTTTTGAGATCCGCCTGCCCGAAAGAGTCGGCGACATGGCCGCGAACGCGGGCGGGGATGCGGGCGGCGCACACCATCATACCGGCCCCATGGGCCATTTCCTGCAAGGTGCGCTGGCGACCCTGCTGGCGACGCCCTGCTCGGCCCCGTTCCTGGGCACCGCCGTGGGCTTCGCCATGGCCCGGGGGGCCGTTGAGGTTTACGCCATCTTCGCCGGTCTGGCGCTGGGCTTGGCCCTGCCTTATCTGGCCGTGGCGGCGATGCCGCGACTGGCGACCCGCTTGCCGCGCCCCGGCCCCTGGATGATCCGCCTGCGTCAGATCATGGGGCTGGCTCTGCTGGCGACGGCAGTCTGGCTGCTCTGGGTGATTAAAAACATCCTTGGCCTTCCGGCCACCGGTGGCTTGGTCGCGGGCCTGGCGGTTCTCGGCCTGGTGCTGTTACTGGCCGGGCGCGGCGTCAAGGCGGCGCGCGCCCTGACACCGGGCGCGCCCATCGCCATCGGTGTCGCGATGATCCTGGCGGCCAGCGTCCTGCCGTCGATCAGCAACGCCCCGGCAACCGGCACCGGGGCGGTTTCGCTGCGCGACGGCGCCAAGGAAACCGGCACGGCGACCCTTTGGCAGCCCTTCGACGAAGCCCGCATCGCCACCCTGGTCGCGCAAGGCAAGACGGTTCTGGTCGATGTTACCGCCGATTGGTGTATCACCTGTCAGGTCAATAAACGCCTGGTTCTCAACCAGGGGGCCGTGCATGCCGCCATTTCCGACGGACGGTTGATCGCCATGAAAGCCGACTGGACCCGCCCTGATCCGGTGATCGCCGCCTACCTGGCGAAGTTCGGGCGCTACGGCATTCCGTTCAATGCCGTCTACGGCCCTGAGGCCCCGGGCGGCATTCCCCTGCCCGAGCTGCTGACCGAGGACATCGTCACCCAGGCGGTCGCCAAGGCAGGCAACGTGGTCATCGCCGAAAAATAATAACCGCGCCATCGTCCCTGGGGACGGTTTTTTCATGGACTCTCGCGGGGAATGCCTTATCTCATTCAGGCATGAACGGCCGGGACGGCGACCGCCAAATCGCTCTCTTCGGCAAAACTTGGGACACAAACAGATCCAGGGGATTTCCTATGACAATTGGTGTTGGTGATAAAATTCCGTCCGCGACGATGTACAAGATGACG
>MDTA01127952.1_pt1 | contig 10530 bp, 10 predicted proteins | sample 811151 | NCBI WGS metagenome assembly MDTA01 (sample SAMN05326648, study PRJNA326480) | marine metagenome | isolation source: seawater | place: Indian Ocean: South | collected 2010 | reverse complement strand
TTTTTAGATTTAAGAAGAAAAAAAATTCATGAAAATATTATTTTAAGATCAAAAGTAATTTCATTTATAAGAAATGAAATGTATCAACTAGGATTTCTGGAATTTCAAACACCAATATTAACTTCATCGAGCCCAGAAGGAGCAAGAGATTTCTTAGTGCCAAGCAGATTAAACCCAGGTAAATTTTATGCTCTGCCTCAAGCACCACAACAATTTAAACAATTAATTATGGTATCAGGATTTGATAAATATTTTCAGATTGCACCTTGTTTTAGAGATGAGGATGCTAGAGCTGATAGAAGTCCAGGTGAGTTTTATCAATTAGATTTAGAAATGTCATTTGTTGAGCAAGAGGATGTATTTCAAGTTGTAGAAAAACTATTGATAAATACTTTTAAAGAATTTTCTTCAAAAAAACTATTGTTTGAAAAATTCCCTAGAATTTCTTACGAGGAATGTTTGTTAAAATATGGAACTGATAAACCTGATTTGAGAAATCCTTTAATAATAAATGACATAACAAAAATCTTTTCAAGGGAAGATGTTTCTTTTGAAATTTTTAAGAAACTGGTCAAACAGGGAGCAAGTGTAAGGTGTATAGTTACAAAAAATACTAAAGATAAACCAAGGAGTTTTTTTGATAACATTGATAAATGGGCTAAAGATTTAGGTGCTTCAGGTTTAGCGTATTTTTCAATAGAAAAAGAAAGTGAATTACTAGCTAAAGGACCTATCGGTAAATTTTTCTCCTCAGAAGCACTAGAAGAAATAATGAGACAAACTGATGCTGAAATTGGTGACAGTGTATTTTTAGCATGTGGTAAGTTAAATGATTTAGAAAAAATTATTTCATTGGCAAGAGATAAAATTGCTAATGATTTGGGACTAATTGATGAAAATGCTTTTGCATTTTGCTGGGTTGTTGATTATCCAATGTTTGAAAAAGATGAACAAACTAAAAAAATTAAATTTAGTCATAATCCATTTTCTATGCCTCAAGGAGATTTAAATAATATAAATTTTAACGAACCTTTGAAAATATTGGCTTATCAATATGATATTGTATGCAATGGTGTTGAGCTTTCTTCAGGAGCCATTAGAAATCACATACCAGAACTAATGTATAAACTCTTTTCAATTGCTGGTTATAACAAGAAACAAGTTGATGACAAATTTAGTGGTATGATAAATGCTTTAAGCTATGGTGCGCCTCCACATGGTGGAATAGCACCAGGGATTGATAGAATAGTTATGCTCATAGCGAATGAAAAAAATATTAGAGAAGTAACGATGTTTCCGATGAACCAAAATGCTCAAGATCTAATGATGAATGCACCATCCGAGGTGAACGAAAATCAATTAAAAGAACTTAATCTGTCTTTAAAAGCAAAAAAATAAATTATTTTTTTCCTTTTAAATTAATTTTAACGTCTGATAAATCTACAAGGTTTTTTTTATAATTGTTTCTGACAAAACCTTTACTAGTTATGTCTTTCACTATTTTAAGTAATTGATTTTGATCATCTGTATTTTGTTCATCATTATTTGTATCATCTAATGCACCAATCGCTGGAGTATGTGCTAAATCTTCTCTATTTTGATAAGATATTGCTAACTCTCTAAATATATAGTCCAAAATTGATGTAGCACTCAATATTCTATCATTACCAGTTACTTTTCCTGATGGTTCAAATTTAGTTCCTATAAAAGCACTAATAAATTCATCTAATGGAACTCCGTATTGTAAACCTAAAGATACGGCAATGGCGAAGTTATTCATTAAAGCTTTTACAAGCTCTCCTTCTTTACTTGTGTCTATAAATATTTCTCCAATCTTTCCATCTTCATACTCACCTGTGTGTAAATATACTTTATGGTCACCAATAGTAGCTTTTTGAATATAACCTTTTCTTCTATCTGGCATTCCGAATCTTTTGCTGTTCTTTTCTAATTTAGATGCAATGGGGTTGATTACAGTCTCTAAATTTAATGGTGTATTTTTTTTATTTTCAGAAATAATCTCAATTTTTTTATTATCTGAAATTTTATTTTTAGGATCTAGGCTTTTTGTTTTTCTATTATCTAGTTTTACGTCTATTACTTCAAATTTTCCGTCATCTCTTTTTTCAAGGTTTTTTAATTCTGTTTCATCAATATTATCTAAGTAGTGATTTACCTTAAAAGTACACGTATAATAAGTTTCAACTAAGTATTTTGCCATTTGACCTCAATTTAAAAAATTAATTTGAATAATGAATCATTTTATTTATATACAAAATCAAATTTTAGTCTAATTTAATTTATACAATTTTGAATTGAAAAACTGGAATTAATTTATGTTGACAATTTTTAAAAAAATTTTCACTTGGTGGAATCAGGATACTTTTGGGACAAGATTAAAAACAATTTTTTTTGGCAAGCTAGTTGGTAAAGACGATTTTGGAAATAAATATTATGAGAGTAAAAGTGGAAAGCGTTGGGTAATATACTCTAGTGAAATAGATGCAACTAATATTCCAGTTGAATGGTATTCATGGATACATTTTATGCCTAATAGAATAGAAAAGAAAAATGATTTAAAAAAATATAATTGGCAAAAACCTCATTTACCAAATCAAACTGGCAAGGAAACAGCTTACCATCCAAACAAAAATAAGAAAAATGTTATTGAAAAAAAATATAAGACCTGGAAAATTTAAAATTTTGATATTTTTTTTTATGTTAATAATGCTTTCTTTTTTAGCATTAAGTGCAATTTCTAGTGATAATCTTGAAGGTCTAAAAACCGATTTGAAAATTCTTGACAAAATAAGTTCAAAAAATGAGCTTATAGAATTAATAAATGGAGAAGAGTATGTATATAAAGATCTTGCAATTAAAAGTATGAAATGTGCAAATTCTGAATTTGATGATAATCCTGAAATTAAAGCATATATCCAAGTGAGAGATCTTACAAAAGAAGATAAAAACAATGTTTATGTTTTTAATGGATGGATGTTTTCATCTAGTCCGTCCATAGCACCTTTTGATCATCCAGTTTATGATATATGGTTAGTTAACTGTTATTAGATTATTTTTTCTTTATCTAACCAACTTACATTAAAATCAGAATTAATAAATTTTTTATGATTTAAAAGTTTTTTATGTAAAGGAATTGTTGTAGTTATGCCTTCAATCACAAATTCATCTAATGATCTGTTCATTCTCTGAATTGCTTCCAATCTATTTCTTCCATGACAGATTAATTTACACACCATGCTATCGTAATATGGTGTAACTTTATAACCTTGAAAGATTGCTCCATCAACCCTTGTTCTAAATCCTGATGGTTGATGACACATGCCAATCGTACCTGGGGAGGGTTGAAAATTTTTACTTGGATCCTCAGCATTTATTCTGCATTCAATAGCATGACCTCGAGGATTAATATCGGACTGTTCTAGAGCAGTTTCTCCTGAAAAAGCTATCCATATCTGCTCTTTAATTATGTCAATTCCAGTAACCATTTCAGTGACAGGATGTTCAACTTGAACCCTCGTATTCATTTCTAGAAAGTAAAATTTTCCATCTTCATAAATATATTCTACAGTTCCAGCTCCTTCATACCCAATTTTACTTACCATTTGTACTGTTTTATCAAAAAGATCTTTTCTTATCTCATTGTTAAGAATTGGACTTGGTGTTTCTTCTATTAATTTTTGATGTCTTCTTTGCACTGAACAATCTCTTTCATGCAAATGAACGGTTCTATTTTTTCCTGCTAATATTTGAACTTCTATATGTCTAGGATTTTGAAAAAATTTTTCTATATAGACTTCATCATTACCAAAGTATTTTTTAGCTTCAGATTTTGCTGTAGAAAAAAGTGTTTCAAATTCTTGCTCTTTATGAACAATTTTCATTCCTTTACCACCTCCACCACCTGATGCTTTAATTAGAACAGGAAATCCAATTTTTTTACATAGTTCTTTTGCTTGAGAAATATCACTAACACCACCTTCAGATCCCTCAATTACTGGAAGACCATTTTCCTTAGCAATTTTTTTTGCTTGAATTTTGTCACCCATCATTTCTATATGCTTAGATGAAGCTCCAATGAATTTAATATTATTTTCTTCTAAAATTTTAGCAAAATTTGCATTTTCAGATAAAAATCCATAACCTGGATGTACTGCTTCTGCATTAGTTAAATCCACAGCTGATAATAAAGCAGGAATATTTAAATAGCTATTTGCAGGTTGGTGTGATCCTATACAGACACTTTCATCTGCTAATTTTACATGCATACTTTCTCTATCTACATCAGAATGAACTGCGACTGTAGAAATACCCCATTCTTTGCATGCTCTAATTATTCTGACTGCAATTTCCCCTCGGTTTGCAATTAAGATCTTTTTAAACATTATTCAAGTATGATGATTGTTTGGCCAAACTCAACAGGCTGTCCATCTTCAACACATATCTCTTTTACAATCCCATCAGATGATGATGGTACATGATTCATGGTTTTCATCGCTTCAACTATCATTACAGTATCACCTTTTTTAATCTTTTTTCCAACTTCAACAAATTTTTTAGCACCAGGTTCAGGTGCATGGTATGCTGTTCCTATTATAGGCGATGTAACTTCAACTCCAGTTTTTTTATTTGTAGTAGGTTTTGTCGTAGATGATATCTCATTATTTGATACTAAAGGCTGATTATTTACTGAGATATTATTTTTTGAAACTTTAATTTTTGTATCTTTCTCAGTATATTCTAATTCTGTTAAGTTAAATTCATCTAAATAGTCACTTAACTCTTTGATAATTTTTTTATCTATTTTCATTTTTTTAAGAGCTTTTGCATTGAAATTATGGCTAAAATATAACCGTCAGCACCTAAACCAAAAATTCCTCCAGTAACTATATCACTAATTAATGATTTTTGTCTAAATTCTTCTCTTTTATATATATTTGATATGTGAACTTCTATAATTGGTTTTTTGAAAATATCTAAAGCATCTCTTATTGCAACTGATGTATGGGTAAAAGCTGCAGCGTTAATAATTATTCCATCATATTTTTTTCGAGACTCTTGAATTAAATTCACTATTTCACCTTCTATATTTGATTGTGCAAATTCGACTTCAAGACCCAACTCTTTAGATTTATCAATACAATTTTCTTTTAATTTATCGAAACTAATTGAACCATATTGTGATTGTTCTCTTTCACCTAATAGATTAATATTAGGACCATTAATAATTATAATTTTATTATTCATTCAGCACTTATATACGATGAAAAAAATAAAAATTAAAGTAAATGGTAAATTTAAATCAGTTAAATCTGATAACAAGCTATCAGATTTAATAAAAGATTTAAAAATACCAGTTAATAAAGTTGCAATTGAACTAAATAAAGAAATTGTTAATAAGACAAAATTGAATAAAATTACCTTAAAAAACAATGATACTATTGAAGTAGTCCATTTTATTGGAGGGGGTTAAAATTGAAAAAAGACCAATTAAAAATTGCTAATAAAAAATTTAATTCTCGCTTAATAGTGGGTACGGGTAAATATAAAAGCATGTCTGAATGTGCAAAAGCTATCAAGTTATCTGGAGCTGAAATTGTTACAGTAGCAGTAAGAAGAGTGAATATTACAGATAAAAAAAAACCACTTTTAATGGATTATATTAATCCAAAAAAAATAACATATTTACCTAATACTGCAGGATGCTTTAATTCAGAAGATGCTTTAAGAACATTAAGGCTTGCAAGAGAAATTGGAGACTGGGAGTTAGTAAAGCTTGAAGTGTTGGGAGACAAAAAAAATTTATTTCCTGATATGATTGAAACATTAAAAACAACTGAAGTTTTAGTAAAAGAAGGCTTTAAGGTAATGGTTTATTGTAATGACGATCCGTTAATGGCAAAAAGATTAGAAAATTCTGGTGCATCAGCGATAATGCCACTCGCTGCACCAATAGGCTCTGGGCTTGGTATATTAAATGATATAAATTTGAGAATAATTAGATCTCAAACTAAATTACCATTAATTGTTGATGCAGGTTTAGGTCAAGCTTCTGATGCTGCCGTTGCAATGGAATTAGGTTGCGATGGCGTTCTAGTCAACACAGCTATTGCAAAAGCAAAAAAACCCTACGACATGGCAGTTGCTTTTAAAAATGCTGTAATTGCTGGAAGACTTTCTTTCAATTCTGGAAGAATTCAAAAAACTTTAATGGGCAGCCCATCTTCCCCAAGAAAAGGTATTATTTAGCTTTTTTGAAAAATTTTTTTTTCTTATAGTTTCTTTTTTTAAATTGTTTTTTTTCTTTAAAATCAATTATTTTATTTTCAAAATTTTTATTTAAATTTTTTAATTTTTCGAAATATTCAACTAATTCTATTGTTTTTTTAGATTTATTTTTGATATCGATTATATATTCAGGTATTATAAGCTTGTTATCAGTAATTATATCTATGGTCATTTTATTTTTTTTTTCAAAATAAGTTAAATCTTCTATAAAATTTTCTTTTAAAAAATCAGAAATTTTTTTACACACTTTTATATCTACATATTTACCTTTATTTATCACAGTCTTTAATTCAACAATTTTTAGTAATTTTTGAGCGAAAGACTCATCTGTTAATTCAACTTTCCATTTAACTGCACTCTCTCTTAATCTTTGTCTAGACATTTCTAATAACCCAAAATTACTTATTCTTCCTATTTGAATTCTAGCTCTGTCAGATCTACATTTTTCTTTGAGTCTTCTTTCTACTGATTTTCTGTTCCCATAACTAATCATGTCTATAAAATCTATGATAATTAAACCAGATAAATCTCTGATTTTAATTTGTCTTGCGATTTCATCTGCCGCCTCTAAATTTGTATCTAAAGCTGTGCTTTCAACATTTTTCTGTTTGATTGAACTTCCAGAGTTTATGTCAATTGAAACTAAAGCTTCCGTTGGGTTTATTACCAAATAACCTCCCGAGTTTAATTTTACTTCAGTTTCAAATATTTGATTTAATTTTTGTTCTATACCTTCTTCAATAAATAATGGTATTTTACCTCTATATTTTTTAATTTTTTTTACATTTGATGGCATCATCATCTTCATAAAGTTTTGAGCTTTTTTATAGCCTTCATTACCCTCTATAATAATTTTGTTAGTATTTTCATCATACATATCCCTTAAAGTTCTTTTTATAATTTCACTTTCTTGATGGACTAATGAGGGAGCAATTGAACTTATAGCTGTTTCTTTAATTTGACCCCAAGTATTGATCAATGTCTCTAAATCATGATTGATCTCATTTTTAGTTTTATTACTTCCAGCAGTTCTAACTATTAAACCCATTTCTTTTGGAATTTGTATTTCATTTAGAATTGTTCTAATTTTTTTTCTATCTGCTGGATTGAATATTTTTCTAGATATACCACCTCCTTTAGGAGTATTAGGCATCAAAACAATATATTTACCTGCTATTGATATAAATGTGCTTAATGCTGCTCCTTTTTGCCCTCTTTCATCTTTTATAACCTGAACAAGAATAACTTGATTTGGTTTGATAACTTCTTGAATTTTATATCTCTTAAATTTCTGTCTATGATTGGTTTTTTTTTCTATAATTCTATTTTGATTTTCTTTATCTTCAGAAATAGCTTTTTCATCTTCAGAAGAAATTTTATCTACCTCAATTGGATCATCAAGTTCTAACTTTCCTTCAGCTAAATTCTCTTCTTCTTTAGCCTCAACTTCTTTTGATAATTCCTCTCTTGCTCTTTCTTCCTCTTGTTTAATTAACTCTAAGTCACTTTTTGGTATCTGGTAATAGTCTGATTGGATATCATTAAAAGATAAAAATCCATGCCTTTCTCTACCAAAGTCCACAAATGCTGCTTGTAAAGATGGTTCGATTCTACTTACTTTTCCAAGATAAATATTGTTTTTAATTAGATTATTTTTAACACCTTCGTATTCATAATCTTCAATTTTATCATCTGATTTAAGTACAACTCTAGTTTCATTTGGATGCGAAGCATCAATGTATAAATTTTTTTCCATAATTTGATTTTAATTGATTTATTCATTAATTTAATTTTATTAAAATTTTGTATAGTATTTATGCCTTATCTTTAACAAATTCCTATATATAATGGAATTAAAATGAGAACTTTATTTAAAAATATTTTTATTGTCTCAATAAGTTTGATTTTATTAGCATCTGTCACAATTTTGAGCGTTTTGTGGACTTTTTCAAATAATATTCCTGATTATAAATTTTTAAAAAATTATAAACCCCCAGTTTCAAGCAAGGTATATTCAGGAAATGGTGATTTAGTTGCTGATTTTTCTCAAGAAAAAAGGGTATTTGTTCCATATAACGCAATTCCTGAAAATGTAATTAATTCGTTTTTATCTGCTGAGGATAAGAATTTTTTTTCTCACCCTGGAGTTGATGCTAAAGGAGTTTTAAGGGCAATAGTCAATAACATCAAAAATGTTTTAACTTCTAAAAGACTTGAGGGTGCTTCAACAATTACTCAACAAGTAGCTAAAAATTTTCTCTTATCAAATGAAATAAGCTTTAAACGAAAAATTAAGGAAGCTATTCTCGCATTTAGAATTGAAAGAGCTTTGAGCAAAGAAAGAATACTTGAACTTTATCTAAATCAAATTTATTTAGGTAGTGGAGCTTATGGAGTAGCTGCCGCAAGTCTTGTATATTTTGATAAGTCGATAAAAGAATTAGAATATTCAGAGGCAGCTTTATTAGCTGCTCTACCAAAAGCACCTAGCCGATATAACCCATATCGGGATCCCAAACTTGCAAAATTTAGAAGAGATCTTGTTTTAAAGAATTTGTATGAAAACGGTTTTCTAGATTTGAATAATTATAATAAAATTAAAAAACAAAATATAAAATTAAAAAAAACTAAAAAAATTTTTTTAGAAGACTCACAATATTTTATTGAGGATGTAAGAAAAAAAGTAATTGAACAGTTAACTTACCAAAAGGTTTATAAACAAGGCTATAATATTAATACACCAATTAATCTCAAATTACAAAAAATTGCCAATAATTCTTTAAGAAAAGGTTTGCTTGAATATGATAAAAGAAAAGGTTGGAGAGGTGAAATATCTAATTTAGCTTATTCTAGTGAATGGTTTCAAAACATTGATTCAAAATATAAATTAGAAAAATCTATTAATTGGAAAATTGCTATTGTAAAAAATATTGAAACATTTTCAGCAGATATAGAAACCGAAGACAAGATAAAAGGAAAAATAAGATTCGGTGATATTGCATGGACAAAAAAAGAATTTAAAGATTTATTAAAAAAAGGTGATGTAATTTATGTCAAAAAAATAAAAGATAATTTTTATAGTCTTCAACAATTACCTAAAATAAATGGTGGCATTGTTGTTATGGACCCTTATACGGGTAGAGTTTTAGCAATGAGTGGTGGTTTTAGTTTTAAAAATAGTGAATTTAATAGAGCCACACAAGCATTAAGACAGCCAGGCTCTGCCTTTAAACCATTTGTCTATGCATTAGCTCTCGAAAATAATTTTACACCATCCTCATTAGTCTTAGATGCTCCTTTAGTTTTAGATCAAGGAGTTGATTTAAAAAAATGGAAACCGGAGAATTATGGAAAAAAATTCTATGGTCCATCAACCTTGAGAATAGGTCTTGAAAAATCAAGAAATTTGATGACAGTAAGAATAGCTCAAAGCTTGGGCGTAGATAAAATAGCAAATTTTTCTAGAGAACTTAATATCTATGATAATCCCGATGAACTTTTATCAATATCACTTGGATCAGCTGAAACAACATTATTAAAATTGACTTCAGCATATGCATCATTTGTAAATGGTGGAAAGTTAATTAATCCAGTTTTAATTGATAGAATTCAAGACAGTGAGGGAAATACAATAATAAATAATGAAAAAAGAAAATGTTTAAATTGTAGTGAAATTTCATTTACTGGAAAAAATTATCCCAAAATTGAAGATGATTATAAACAAATTTTTTCACCACAAACTGCATATCAAGTAACTTCAATTCTTGAAGGAGTAATTGAAAGAGGCACAGGCAAAAAATTAAGAAAATTAGAACTTAATCTAGCTGGAAAAACAGGAACAACAAATGAAAATACAGATGCATGGTTTATTGGTTTTACGTCAAACCTTGTTATTGGAGTGTATGTGGGTATGGATCAGCCATCTTCACTTGGTAAATTTGAAACTGGCTCAAAAGCAGCGTTACCAATATTTGAAAATTTTGTTAAGAAAGCAATAAAAAAATATGATGCCAGACCTTTTAAAGTTCCTGAACAAATAACTTTAATGGTTGTAGATCCTTTAACAGGTGAAAAAGCTAAATTTACATCAAAAAACACAATAATTGAATCTTACAAAAGCAAAAATATAATTGATGGAAAAGTTTTATATTCAGATAATAATAGAATAGATTCAAATAATATATTAAAGTTTTATTAATGGACGATAAATATTTAGATCTAAAA
>MDTA01122945.1_pt1 | contig 10530 bp, 14 predicted proteins | sample 811151 | NCBI WGS metagenome assembly MDTA01 (sample SAMN05326648, study PRJNA326480) | marine metagenome | isolation source: seawater | place: Indian Ocean: South | collected 2010 | reverse complement strand
TGATCCCCGAGACCCGCTGCCACCGGAAGAGCAACTTGTGGAGGGACGCCTGCGTCTCAACGTGGACGACCCCTGGCGCGGCCTGGATCAGCTCTGGCGACTGAACGTCCGCTGGGTCCCACCCAACTGTGAGCAGCGCCTGCTGCTCCACAGAAGTCAGAACCCGGTGTTCTTCCGAGACGCCATCCAATCCGCATCAGCACGACACAAGGTGAACCCAGCCCTGCTGCTGGCCGTTGCCAAACAGGAGTCGCGCTTTTCGCCAGGCGTGCGATCCATCGCCGGCGCGATCGGTTTGATGCAACTCATGCCCGCAACCGCCAGCTCCATCGCTGGGGAACCGCTCGACGAGCCGGAGCTCATGCAGCCATCCACCAACATCGAGCTTGGTGCTGCGTACATGAGATCACTGCTTCAGCTCTGGGAAGGAGATGCCTTCCTCAGCGTTGCCAGTTACAACGCTGGTCCCGGCACGGTGAGCTCCTGGCCACCACCGAGCAACGACCCATCGATTGAGCTCTGGGTGGAGCGGATTCCCTACGCGGAGACGCGCTTCTACACCAAGAAAGTTCTCGACAATGTGTTGAGTTACTCAGGCGACGATTGGCCCGGGTGCAATGGCCGTTCCCATGGGGTGAGGCAAACAGTGGCCGAGGCCAATTCCGGCGACAAGAACAAACCCCAGCAGGAGAAGCGAGCGCTGGGGGGACGTCATCACCCCAAGACGGACCAGATCGAGGCGCGCCAGCAACAGCGCTGAGGCCAGGATCAACAGTTCGGACAGCAGATTCAGCCTCAACAAATAGATACCGAGAACGATCACCGACAACAGGGTGACCAGCAGCGTCATCACCCGACTGGACGCCATCACCATCGAAATTCTCTGCATCAGCAGTTCCGGCATGGTGCAGATCACCAACACCGCCAACAGTTGAAACAGCTCAGCTGCAATCAGTAGTTCCAGAGAGATGGTGGGGGAGTGAAGGAGCTGCATCTGAGCCATCGACCACTGATGGCCCATCACCACGGCAACGACAAAAAGCACGCTGATCATCGGTGCCCGCAGCGGCAGCTTCAGCAGCTCAAAAGGTCCCATGGCCTCACGCTAACCACAGGGATCAGAGGCGACTGCCAGAGTGGCCTGATCACCTGACAAGGTCATGACAGGCAGTTCTCCCCAATCACTGCTGGGCCCTGTTCAACGGGTCGTCCTGGTGGTGGCGGCCATCGTTCTGGCCATGGTGCTCACCATGATGCGCGGAGGACTCCAGAACGCATCGCCTCTCGAGCAGCTGGCTCGGCGTTCCCTGACCCCTGAGGTGGCCCTCAGCAATGGGCGGCCGACGATGCTGGAGTTCTACGCCGACTGGTGTCAGGTCTGTCGGGAGATGGCTCCGGCGATGCTCAGGCTTGAGCAGAGCACCCAACAACAGCTGGATGTGGTGATGGTGAACGTCGACAACCCCCGCTGGCAGGACCTGGTGGACCGCTACGACGTCAACGGCATCCCCCAGCTCAATCTGTTCAATGCCGAGGGTGACGCTGTCGGTCGCTCCATCGGTCTACGGCAGGAACGGGAGCTCTCTCTCCTGGCCGATGCCCTGATTCAGGGATCACCCCTGCCCTCTCTCCAGGGTCTGGGGCGTGTCAGTGAACGAGCCGACGACGCACATCAACAGGCATCTCTGACGACGGGTCCCCGCAGCCACGGTTGATCACGAGGCGAGGCCTTCACGCGAGCAGCCAGCCATCTTCAGCGGCATGATCAGCACATTGAGCCGCCCACATCGTCATGGATCGCTTCCGGGTTGATCTGATCGCTGCCACACCCAACCCTCAGCTCTGTGTCTATGCGGCCATGCATCAGGACTACAGCGAAGGCTTCGTCGCAGCTGATCGTGAGAACTGGCCGGATGAACGACGGGCGGGAGAGATCTGCGTCAAACGTCTGCTGGCCGGGGAACGCGGTCACTACGGCCCGATGGAGCACGCCCAGATCGTGCTCAACGTTGGCTGGTTTCCCCATTCCGTGATGCAACAGGCTCGCACCCACAGGGTCGGTGTGAGTTTCGATGTGCAGTCAATGCGTTACACCGGCGAGCGCATCTGCCGGGCCGCCAACGGGGAACTGGATCTTGAGGAGGTCTTTTACCTGCGACCGGTCGGCGACTACAGCGATCGACAAGGCAAGAAGTACGCCTACACCGAAGGCCAGCGGGCCCAGGATCTTGATCACTGTCGAGCCGCGGCAGAGCGATATCGCGACCTGCTGCGGGCAGGCTTCGCCGAGGAACATGCCCGCGGAATCCTCCCCTTCGACTACCGCCAGCACTTTGTGGTGAGCTTCAGCCTGCGCGCCTTTTTACACTTCATGGACTTACGGGCCAAGCTCGACGCGCAATTGGAAATCCGTCAGCTCTGCGATCTGATGTGGCCGCACATGGTGGCCTGGGCGCCTGAATTCGCCGGCTGGTACGAGAAAAACCGACTGCACCGCGCCCGACTGGCGCCTTAGATCCGCGCCAGGGTGACCCGCTCCGGCTGATGCTGGTATTTGCCCTGGCGGTCGCTGTAGGTGGTGTCACAGGGATCACCTTCAAAAAACAACAGCTGACAGATGCCCTCCTCGGCGTAGATGCGGCAGTCAGCTCCTGAGCTGTTGCTGAACTCAAGGGTGAGGTGTCCCTCCCAGCTCGCCTCGGCAGGCGTTGTGTTCACGATGATTCCCAGGCGTGCATAGGTGCTCTTGCCGAGGCAGATCACTGTGATGTTGGGCGGAACACGCATTTTCTCCAGCGCAACCCCAAGGCCATAGGAATGGGCCGGGAGGATGAAGTAACGACCGTCCTCGTCCTCATGCAACGGCGTTGGCTCGAGGTTCGCCGGATTGAAGCGCTTGGGATTCATCACCGTGCCTGGCACGTGGCGAAAAATCATGAATTCCTGAGCCGACAAGCGCAGGTCGTAGCCGTAGGACGAACAGCCGAAACTCAGAACCGGCCTGGTCCGCAGCTCTGGATCCAGATGTCGAACCAACCCCTTCTGGAAGGGTTCGAGCATGCCTTGGGCGGCCTGTTCGCTGATCCAGCGATCGTTCTTCAGCATCAGAAACCTCGACGCAATTGGGTGACTTGATCGGCCATCGCCACGATGCTGTCAGGGATGGAGGGCCCGGTGATCACCACATCCATGGAGGGCGGACGCTGGTCAAGGGCATCCAGCAGCTCAGGTTCCTCGACGTAGCCGAGCCCAACGGCGAGACCCACTTCATCCAGGACCAGCTGATCGACGTCACCATCACGGAGATGGCGACGGCAGGACTGCCAGACCGCATCAACGGCAGCGGCACCTCCGGGTTGGTCGGCCTGAGAGAGGCACGCCGGCACATCAGGGCGGAGCCAGGTGAGTCCGCCGCAGAGACGCACGCAGCCCTCCGGGCCCTGACGCACCCCACCTTTGAGGAACTGGGCAATCAGCACGCGGCTGCCCAATCCGGCGGTGCGCATGGCTTGACTGAGAACACTGGAGAAGCTGCCGCGGTAGGTGGCCGTGTGGACCTGAAGCTGTCCCTCCGGCTCCACCAGATGCAGGGGTGGGCGAACCGGCACCAACGGACGCAGACCCGCCCGCTCCAAGGCCCTGTGGTCCTGAGCCACAGAGTCCGAGGAACGATGGCTTGGCGTGAGGCTGGCGGTCATCTCGGCTGCAGTCACCCGGGAAATCCCGGCAGACCTTGAATGTAGCGGTGCAAAGCCAACCCACAAGGGTTCAGACACCATCCATGGTGTGACGTTCCATCAAGCCGCGACATCGCCTGTCAGGCTTGACAGCAGCTGAAATGCGCCGATGTCTGCACCCACACCCACACGGGCTGACGACCGGGGAACCGCAGAGCTGCGCCCTTTCTCGGTGGACTGGGATCCGATGTCCTTTGCCCTGAGCTCCCTGATCGTGCGCACGGGCCGAACTGCTGTTCTCTGCAGCGTTTCCCTGGAGGAGAGCGTGCCCCGCTGGCGACGGGGACATGATTGCGGCTGGCTGAGCGCTGAATATCGACTGCTTCCCGGTTCAACCCCGCAACGGCAGTCCAGAGAACTGATGAAACTCTCAGGCAGAACCCAGGAGATCCAACGCCTGATCGGTCGCAGTCTTCGCGCCGTTCTCGATATGGAGGCCCTCGGCGAACGCACCCTTCTGATCGACTGCGATGTGATCCAAGCCGACGCCGGCACTCGCACGGCTTCGATCACCGGCGCCTGGATCGCATTGCGGCGGGCCTGTGATCAGCTCCTTTCTCAGGGTGTCTTGACGCAGGATCCGATCCGCCATCAACTGGCGGCGGTTTCGGTGGGCCTGATCGACGGGACTCCACTGCTGGATCTTGACTACAGCGAAGACAGCCGCGCGGATGTGGACCTCAATGTAGTGACCACCGACGACGGCCGGCTGCTCGAACTGCAGGGAACAGCAGAACAGGCGCCGTTCAGCCGCTCCGAACTTGATGCCATGCTCAGCCTGGCCGAGTCGGGTCTTCAGGAGCTGATGCGAGGGCAGCGTCTCGCCCTGACGCCACCTGCCGGGTCAGGGATTTCGTAATAACGACTACAAGGCTGGTCAGGTCGCATCCGTACCTTCTTTTCATTCGCGAGGAAACCATGGTGACCAGCAGTGGTTTCAGTCGCTATGCCCCCCTGCAGCCTCAAGGGGCTGACACAGCCGAACGCAATCGAACCCTTCTGGATGTCATCCGTGATCTGGATGGAGCCAGCACCGAATTGGTGGAACGCAACAAAACGATCTTTTTCCCAGGGGATCCGGCCGAACGGGTGTACTTGATCCGTCGTGGCGCCGTGCGTCTCTCCAGGGTGTACGAATCAGGAGAGGAGATCACCGTGGCGCTCCTGCGTGAAAACAGTCTGTTTGGTGTGCTGTCTCTGCTGACCGGTCACCGCTCCGATCGCTTTTATCACGCTGTTGCCTTCACCCGGGTGGAAATGGTGACGGCTCCAGCAGCCTCCGTGCGAGCCGCCATCGAGGCGGACACCGGGGTTGGCCTACGCCTTCTTCAGGGTCTTTCCAGCCGGATCCTGCAAACCGAAACGATGATCGAAACCCTCACCCATCGCGACATGTCGTCGCGGCTGGTGAGTTTCCTGCTGGTGCTGTGCCGGGACTTCGGCGTCCCGGACGAACTCGGCATCACGATCGATCTGCGCCTGTCCCACCAGGCCATTGCCGAAGCGATCGGCTCCACGCGCGTCACGATCACCCGTCTGCTGGGAGACTTGCGCCAATCCGGACTGGTTCAGATTGACCGCAAGAAGATCACGGTGTTGGACCCCATCGCCCTGGCCAAGCGGTTCAGCTGAATCCATCCCCCATGCGATAGGGGTCTGATGAGCGGCTGGCTGCTGTTCCTGGCTCTGCTCATCCTTGGTGGTGTGCTGTCGACCCTGGGTGATCGGCTGGGCAGTCGCGTGGGGAAGGCTCGGCTGAGCTTGTTCAATCTGAGACCTCGGCGCACCGCGGTGGTGATCACGGTGCTCACCGGCAGCTTGATCAGTGCACTGTCGCTGGGTCTGCTGCTCCTGGTGAGCCGCCAGTTACGGATCGGACTGTTCGAGCTCGATGCCCTCCAGGCCAAGCTCCGGGACAGCCGGTCGGCCCTTGAGGCTGCCGAAGCGGAGCGGATCGAGGCCAGGTCAGCAACGAAACGGATCGAAGCGGAGTTGATCACCACCCGACAACGGGCTGCGACCCTGCGCCAGGAGCTCGACCCACTGCTCCAGCAGAAGCTTCAGCTGGAGCAGGAACGGAACCGGCTGACAGCCGACATCCAGGCCAGGGACATCGACATCCGGCGCACGGAAGCTGAGCTGCGCAGTGTGCGCGATCGGATCAAGGCTGGGGAACAGGAGCTCGTATCACTGGAGCAGGATCTGCTGGCCTTGCGCCGTGGATCCGTTGTGCTGCGCAGTGGGCAGGCCCTCGCCACTGCCACGGTCAGGCTTGAGCAACCTGAGCAGGCCAAGCAGGTGGTGGACCGGCTGTTGCAGGAAGCCAACCAGACCGCCTACGTCAGGGTCAGACCAGGGGAAATCCCGGATCGTCAGATCCTGCTGGTGCCCCGTGGAGATGTGGAACGCCTGCAACAAACCATCCGTCAATCGGGCACCTGGGTTGTGTCGATGCGATCGGCGGGCAATGTGCTGCGAGGTGAGGCCGTGGTGTATGCCTACCCCGATGTGAAACCGAACCGAACCATCACCCGCCCCGACGAGGTGCTGGCCACCACCACCCTTGAGCAGGACGAACGCGGATCGGAGGCGGTGCGCAACCGCCTCAACCTGCTGCTGGCTTCAGCCTTTGCGGAAGTTCAACGCCGTGGGTCACTCAGTGAAGGACTGCAATTCGATGGCAATGCCTTGAACGAACTGGGCACCGCTCTCGTTGAACGAACCGACAACGAACCACTTGAGCTGCTGGTGATCGCTGCACGCGGCAGCGATACGGCGGATCCGATTGCCGTCAGAGTGATTCAGAGGCAATGACGCATCTGGTGGGACTCGACCCCGGTCGTGCCAAGTGTGGCCTGGTCTTGGTGGATGCTGATCAGCGCCTGGTTGTTGATGGTGTTGTGCTGCCTCCATCAAGGGTTATCGATCAGCTGATGACCTGGTCAAACCAGAGAGGACTGCAGCTGATCCTGTTGGGGAACGGCACCAGCTCTCAGCGATGGGGATCAGCGTTGCGCCAACTGACATCCGTCAAAGTCGTCGAAGAAAACGGAACAACGCTTCGAGCCCGGGAGCGCTACTGGCAGCTTTGGCCTGCCCAGGGATGGTGGCAACTGCTGCCGCGGGGTCTGCGGTTGCCCCCCGGCGAGCTGGATGCGGTGGCAGCTCTGGTCATGGTCGAGGATCACCTTGGTCAGCGATGCCGATGGCCTCAGCCACGACCGAACTTCAAAAGCGTGCCCTCACCGTAAAGGTGTAGTCCCCGCCGGGTTCCAATCGGTAGTCGGCACGCACCAAAAAGCGAAGCAATGCGTCCTGAATCAGAGCACGGCCTAGGGACGGCTCGACCGTGAGCTCACCCTGAGCAAAAGCCCAGTGAAAGGTCCACTCGAAACCACCCGCTGAGACCTCGCCCTCAACGCACTGTTCACTGAAGCACTGCCGCAGAACCCTCAGATGGGCCGTCGTGGCGGGGAGCGCTGTCATTCCAAGGAAGCCGGACGAAATCCATTGATCCAATTCCCGGCGCGGTCCAACCCCTGCCGCTGAATGAGATCGATGGCCTCCAACACACCGTCCAAAACGGCATTCACCTCAGGCTGCTCCGCTCGACTGAAGGGGCCAAGGACATGGGACACCGTGCGCGCTCGACGTTCCGCTGGGTTGTCCGCAGGAGCACCGATACCAATGCGCAAGCGCGGAAAACCCTGGGTACCGAGGTGCTGGATTGCGCTCCTCAAACCGTTGTGCCCTCCCGCACTGCCCTGGGCTCGCAACCGCAGACGTCCCAGGGGGATATCCATGTCATCCACGAGAACCAGCAACTGCTCTGGGGTGAAGCCGAACCAGTCGAGAGCAGCACGGATCGACCGACCGCTGTCGTTCATGTAGGTCTGTGGCATGAGGAACCTCAGGCGACCCTCACCAATCCCATGTTCTGCCGCCAGGCCATGCAACTTGGCCTGCTGTCGAAAACTGAAACCCTGACTGCTTGCCATCCGCTCCAAGGCCATGAAGCCGATGTTGTGACGTGTCCCCTGGTACTTGGAGCCTGGATTGCCCAAGCCAACCACAAGCCTGAGCATGTCGGCCATCAGCTAATCAGTCGTCCGAGGATTTCTGGATGGGTTCCTCGATCTCGGCAGATGGCAGTTGTTCCGGGTCTGCCATGGCCTTGTTGATTTCCCGCTCGAATTCCTTCGAAGCCGATTGAAATCCTTTCAGAGTTTTCCCAAGCGTTCTGCCGAGCTCAGGCAAACGCTTGGGACCGAATACAAGCAGTGCAACGGCACCAATCACCGCCATTTCGGGGAGGCCGACGCCGAAGACGTTCATTGGTCAATCAGCCCAGGCCGTTCCAGTTGACGTTGATGCCTTCCAGGATCAGTGACTTGTTGTACAGCTGAAGAATCACCAAGAGAAACACCAGGAACAGAACCATAAAGATGCCCATCACAGGTGTTGTCCCCCAACCGGGAACGACCTTGCCGTACTCGGAGTTCAGAGGGCGGAGAAGGTCTCCCAGACGGGTGCGTTGAGCCATGGCGACGCTTGGGTCTCGGGTGAATTGAAGTCTGGATACTGTAGGGGCCGATTCCGCTTCGGGGTCGGTCCTGTCGAGAGATGTGATGGAAACGTCGTCCCCTGCCCTCTCCGTTGCCATCGGAGTGCTTGCCGTTCTGCTGGGCATGACCGGTTTTGGTGTGTATCAGGCCTTCGGTCCGCCATCGAAGGCGCTGGACGACCCCTTTGATGATCACGAGGACTGAGCAAGACGAAGCTCAGCCACTTCTCCCGGTGCCAGTTCAACCCAGTCGTCCACAGCGAGTGTGCGACCGAGCTTCCAGCCGCCGCCGGGATGCCAGCGGCAGCGCGATGCCCCGGGATTGAACAGCTGCAACACAACCCCGTCGGCTGAGGGACGCAGGGCGATGGGACAGAGCTGCTCCGGAATCGCTGGAAACCAACAGCGACCATCCAAGGATCGGAGTGGTTGTTCGTCGGCAATCGGACCACACCAACCGGACTCGCGGAACGCGATGGCTGCCTGGGGCACCGCCGCATGGGCCCAACTTCCCTGAAACGGCATCAGGGCCAATCGCATGCGTTGCTGGCCCTGATCCGCAGAAGGATCAGGCCAGGTGGCACCCCGGAGCAGTGAAACGCCTAGCCGATCCAGGGCCCCATCCACTCCCTGCGGACCATCCAAGAGAACAGCGACACCGCCGCCGGGAGCCTTGGCCTGAGAGGCGAACCAGGAGATTGCTGGCACCTCCCATCGCTCACGTTCCCGGGATGTCTGCGCACGCGCCGGTCGTTCGATCACCCCTCCGCTAGTGTCTGCCGCGAGACGCATCGCGGGTGATGCGAGAGGCAGCTCCAGCCGTAGCAACTCATGGCGCTGACGCCAGTCCACAGAAACGATCAGCTCGATCCAAGGGCAATCCGCTTTCAGTCTCAGGTCCAGGCGCATCGCGCTGATCCCGAGCTGATACCTCACCACCAACTGGGCAACCAGGGGACCCGACTCGAGCAGCTGAACCGCTCCGATGGGCTTGATCCCCAACGGATGCTCTCGATAATCCGCAGCGATGTCCCAGGCATCCCAGAACTCCCCCCGATCCCGGTACCGAGATGGGCTCAGCGGTGCCGAGAGCTGAGCCAGTCCGCGGGAATCCCATAGCTGCAACAGCCCCAGGGTCGAGCACTCAAACGCCAACAACCCGTTGCTGACACGCCAGATCTCAGGCGACAACCGCTCCACACTGACGGGGTTTCGCGGCGTCATGCCTCTCGCTTCCGCAGCACCCCTGGCCAGGAGCACCGAGCTGAGCCCGCGCTGCTGGGGCAGCTGCACCCACGTCCCTCCCCGCAGGCTGGTCTGCTGGGGCAGCGCAACGCCGCCTGCATGCCAGCAGCCAGCTGGCAATTTCAGCAGCGGAGACCAGCGAGCCAGAGGCTGCAAAGCCATCCACAACCAAGTGTTGGTGTCGCTGAAACCGGCGTCAACGCCCAGTAACTGACGCAGGTCCTGATCACGCTGATGCCGAGCCTGGCGGCGGGCCCGCCGCCAGATCGGTTCCGCCTGGTCAAACACCTCGGGAATGGAGGTTCCGGGAAGGATGTCGTGGAATTGCTGAAACAGCAGCGGGCGCCAATCCGGACCAACCGACGGACGGCCTTCCAAGGCGAGCAGCGCAGCCACTGTGTCGCTCTCCCGCAGCAACCGCTCCAGGCTGCGGTTGTGACGTTTCTGGTCCGGGCGGCTGGTGGCACAACCGCGATGAAGCTCGAGGTACAACTCATCACGCCAGACCGGCAACTGCCCGGCCATGGGCTCCAGCCTGTCGAGGTACTCCCGAAGAGAACCCCCTTGCCTGGGCAGCGCCGAGGGTTCCGGATCCCAGAGCTGCATCTGCTCCAGCATCTCCTCCGTGGGCCCGCCACCGTGATCGCCGACCCCCGGGATCCACAGCAACTCCGAGACACCGCTGCATTGCTCCCATTGCCGCTGCTCTTTGAGGATGTCCAGTGGATCCCCACGCCGTCCGATCGGGGGAAGCATCAAGCCCATCAACTCCCCGCCACCTCGGCTACGCCAGCGAAACAACCGGTGGGGGAATGGGTTGGTGGCATTCCAAGCCAGCTTGTGGGTGCAGAACCAACGCACATCATTGGCCTGCGCGACGGCGGGAAGACCAGCTGCAAACCCGAAGCTGTCCGGCAACCAGGCCAGGTCATGGCGCCACTCAGGAAATGTGGCGCGGCTGTAGGCCTGACCGATGGCGAACTG
>MDTA01029748.1_pt1 | contig 10530 bp, 4 predicted proteins | sample 811151 | NCBI WGS metagenome assembly MDTA01 (sample SAMN05326648, study PRJNA326480) | marine metagenome | isolation source: seawater | place: Indian Ocean: South | collected 2010 | reverse complement strand
TATGGCCGATGGATATCTGCAAGTGAACTACTATTGGGGTGCAAGCAACGAGAATGAAGTAGATGAAAGTACGATTTACAGAACCAAGGCTGGAAGTACACTCGGGACTGTTAATATGGATACTGTTGATGTTGGAGAATGGAACTACATTGGGCTTCGTTATCATCGCCAAAAAAATGGTCAACACTTGCAAACTCAAGTTTTTGTCGATAATGCATCTAGTTCTTCTGGAACGTTTTCTGTGGTGAACAACACCAATCCTGAAGAGGTAGGGACTGGTATGATGACATGGGGTCAAGGTAATGAATGTATTTTTGCAGATGGTTTTGATGGGACCATTGATGAATTGCGTTATTTTACTTTTGGAAATTTGCATTATTCTCAGTCGTGGCAAAGTAATTATCTGACAGATGCGAGAAGTTGGCAAAAGGATCCGTACCCTAATGCCTATCCAGTCTTACCAGATGGTGTTGATTTCAATCTCACCACTGGAGTGATTTCCGGAACTCCAAATGGAGTTATGGATGTAAAAGATTACAAGGTATTCGGATGGTGGGAGAATGTATCAAGAGGATTCCAAGTAATTGACCAAATTACTGGAGAAACTAATGTCATGAGGATTGAAATTGTGGAGCCTTCGAGCCCATCGATCGATCATGGTTCTTCTAATGACTACCTTATTACTCGTGGGGATTTTGAAACTATTGAGCCCCCTACCAATACTGGTGGAGAGGATGCTTGGTGGGAATTGAGAGGGAAACATGCCAATTATGTTGGAGGTATGGACCTTGATAATACACGGGCCTGTGCCTTAGTTGAAGATGGAAAGGTGTACTGTTGGGGGAAGAATGTTGGCCAAGTTTTGTCCAATGAATCTACTGAGTCTGAATATTTTAAACAGCCCACTGCGCTTGTTGGTAGTGCGTCCAATTTAGATATTCAGCAAATAGACCTCGGGACTCGAGTTGCCTGTGCAATTGTGACAAATGGCACATTATGGTGTTGGGGTGACGACAATAGTCTAGGAACTTTAGGAAATGGCAAGGTAGATGTTTATCAAAGTGCTTCACAGATCTCATTTGCAGCTAATCCGGACGCACAACAGGCGCCCACTACTGCTGAATCCGATACTTCTGTAGCAAATACCAACAATTATCTTGGGTGTGAGTGGAGGGTTGAATCTGATCACCATTTCGAATCGTTCGAAAATGGCACTTCTTTTGTGTGGAATGAGACTGAGTCCAGCAGCGGAAATTGGTCATTTGTAAATAACAGTGAGTTGAGTCAACTTCCCCTAACTTCTGGCTTTGTTGATGGATGGATGGGGCTCGGTTCTGCATCTTCAAATCTTGGAGATTATAATACAAACGCCAATGAAACAATTGCTGATGGAGAACACTCGGCAATCACTATCGATGTCGAAACAGGTGACGGATACCTCAAATTATGTGCATTTGATTCTAGTGACACAGGCGATAAATTGAACATTTACGTTGATGGTTCTGTAAGTGCCGATGTAGCTGTTAATGTGGCGGGTTGGAGAGTTGTAACCATTCCCGTAACTTCTGGAAACCACTCAATAGTATTGGAATACTCCAAGGATGCGAGTCCGTCGACAATTGGGGCTGACCGAGTCTTCATTGATTCTATGTCTTATCCTCTGCCTGCAACAAATCAATCCTCGCCTTGGACAGAACCTGCTGTGCAGGACATCTCAGTGCATGGAGATACTGCTTGTGCAATCGCAAGTGCGAAGTTGTATTGTTGGGGAAGTAACGGCTATGGGCAATTGGGTGTGGGGGACCGTCAATCACGATATTATCCAACCAGAGTTCATGTAGATGAAACTGTAAATTTCATTGATGTTGAAGTCTACACAAGCAGGGTTTGTGCCTTGGACTCGGATGGAGATTTATGGTGTTGGGGCGGTACTAGTAATACTCCTGCTAATGGACATAATGAGTCAAATTGGTTGGCCACTTATGGAGGTAGTATAGCTGGAGACTACAGCAAGACTAAGCAAAACGAAGTTCCAATTAAGGTGTCATTCAGTTCAGCATATACTGATGTTGAAATCACTGACTTTGATTTAGATAATAATGGTGTTTGCGTGATTGGAAACGACCGTACGGATTCTGCATCAATTGTGGTTCGGCTTTGGTGTTGGGGGGAAGGACATGATCGCCAAAACAATCCAAGCAGTAGTACTGACACATATTCAGACAACGTGAACCATATTGATTTCACAGACCATGCCAGTGGATATAGTTTGACAATCGATTCAAACTCTGTACCCGTCACTGTTGCGAAGAGTGATAGTGGTACATGTGTCCTGTTTGAAGACAATCTCGTTCGATGCTTTGGAGCAAATAAGGGTGGATGGCATGCCTTGAAATGGAAAGGTGTTGGTAATGATGAAGATTACAAGAGTGTTACTGGGATGTATGTTGCCAAGTTGAGTGGAAGTGAATCGTACAATATTAGATCCACAATCTGTTTAGAGATTGAAGGAGAAATTGCTCCATATTGTGGTGGAGAAGGAAACAACTATCTTACAGGTATCGCGGCTTCAAACACAAACGATCACGGCCTTCAGATGGTTTCTGCAAATCCTCCTGGTAAAAATAACGGGGTGTTGCCTCCCGGCATGACTTTCAATGCTACAAGTGGTGTGATTTCAGGAACTCCGACTACAACACAGCATGAGCCATTAGAATTGACTCTTTATTCATGGAATGGAGGGGGTTACGATTCTTCCGAGTTCAACCTTTCAGTTTGGGATCGTCCTGAACTTGTGGTAGGGAGTCAGGGAATAACTAGTGAATATTGGCAGAGTACCCCTACAGGGCAGGCTGTGTTCAAAGGACGTCCGGTCAATTTCACCGTTGAGTTTACTAGTGAAAGACCAATCACTACCTATGAATGGATTATTGAAAAGTATGATGTGAATGAAGGGACCGTTGAATACTACAATCAGACTGATGTTTACGAGGGTTTTACTGGATGGGATCGCATGCCCAATTCAAACAACTTCAGTACCAATTTACTGCCAACTGGGAATCTGCTTATCATTTTGAGAGCTATCGACGATATAGGTGGTACTTCTGTTCAAGTGGTGCAGGTTTTGGAGATTTTAGAATCTGACGACGATGGTGATCAAGTGCCTATATGGAATGATCTCTGTCCAACCGAAAATGCATTGAATTACGATGATTATACAGGGATTGGCTCATCTGTAACTGGAGCGGACGGTTGCATAGATAATGCGGATGAAGACCAATTTTATGACCCAGATGACAGTTGCCCGGATGAATTTGCTGCACCTGAGTACGATGCATACATTGGAGATGGGACTGGCGTTTTGGGGGCAGACGGTTGTCTTGATGACACTGACAGAGATTCCGTGACTGAGGATATTGACCAATGTTTGAATACCCCATTTTCGGAACACGCACAGGTCAATATCCAAACAGGTTGTGGGCCTTCTGAAAGAGATACTGATGGAGACGGTTACAAGGATATTGCAGATCAATGTCCGGGAACCCCTGGAAATGAATCTGTCAATGAATTTGGTTGCGGAGGATCCCAACTGGACAGTGATGGGGACGGAGTTATGGATAATGCAGATTTATGTCCCGATTCCCCATTGAGTTCGTCTGTTGATATGGATGGTTGTGCACCTTCTGAGAAAGATTCTGATGGAGATTCTATCAATGATGAAATTGATGTGTGTGATACCACACCTCCTGGATCTGAAATTAATTTGGTTGGGTGTGCAGAAGGTGATGTTGTTACCGATGACAATGACATGGATGGTGTTGCAGACATATACGACAACTGTCCTTTCACTCCCGCAAGTGACGTAGTAGATTCACAGGGTTGCGGTTTGAGTCAGAAGGATTCTGATAATGATGGAGTTCCCGACTCGAATGATGATTGCCCAGGAACTCCCGGTTATGATGTTGTTACTACTGACTTGGTTGGTTGTGGCTCCACTCAGAGAGATGCCGATGATGACGGGGTGTCTGATGCAAATGACCAATGTTTGAATACCCCATTCGGAGCAGAAGTCGATTTACTTGGGTGTACGGCTGGATTATCTGATGCAGATAATGATGGAGTTGTCGACATATTGGATGCATGTCCAAACACTGTTGAAGATCTAAATGTCAATGTCAATGGTTGCGCGAATTATCAACTTGATAGTGATGGAGATGGCATTACCAATGATTTGGATCGATGCATCAATACTCCTGCAAATACACCTGTGAAAACCAATGGTTGTGCTATTGAAGGTGACGTTGTAACAGACGATGGGGATGGGGATGGAGTAATCGATGATTTTGATCTCTGTCCAAATACGCTGAAAGCGCAAAGATCTATCGTTGATGCTCAGGGCTGTGTTTTATCAAGTGGAATTGCTGAAGCAGAAAGTAAGGATTACTGGGCTATTGGTGCCTTTGTTATTGCACTAATGATTGCTGTCGGATTGACTGTGATGGCCCTTATGCGAAGAAAAGCCGCTGAAAGGTCTGCTTGGGACAGAAGTGAAGTTGGCGACGTGATGTTCGATGCTATTGACACTGATGGTGATGGGGAGATTTCTGATGAAGAATGGGAAGCATACAAGGAATACAGGGATGCTGAAAAATTAGATGATGCTCCCTCTGATGATGATGATTGGTTGAGTTAGAGGTGAGAGTGTGATTGGTTCAAAGCGTGTGCTTGCGTTTGCGCTTGTTTCTCTTTTGTTCCTCTCTGTATCTTTGCCAATGAGTTCTGCCACACAAGGTCGAAGTGAAATATATGTGGATGTTGCCAATTGCCCCAATTTCGGTGACGGTTCTGTGGAAGATCCATATTGTACAATTGCAGATGCTGTCATAGCATCGAGTCCAAGTGATACCATCTGGGTAAATGCTGGAACTTACGAGCTTACTGGTTCCATTACCATCTCCCACCCTCTAAGCCTCAAAGGTGCAGGTAGTGGGCAGAGTGCTTTGGTTAGGAGTGCAGGGGGCCTAGGGGAAACAATTGTTGATATTGAACAAACATCTGGTGGATTCCTGATTCAAAGTAGTCTGGTATCAATTGATGGCTTTGATATTCGAGGTGATGAAAGTACCCGATGGGGAATATATGTCTCTGGCGCACAAGGTAATTTGTCAGATATTGAAATCAATAACAACTTCATCCACGGGATGGCAAAAAGGGTTGATGGTGCTCGTTCAACGTCATGGGGGATATTGACTGATGCTAAACCCGGTGGCACTGCAACGAATACAATTGATGGTTTAGAAATTAGAGGAAATGAAATCTATGACATCGGAGGTGTTGGGGGTTCCATTGGTCTAGGGATTTCCTTGCATGAAGTACATTCTCTTAATGAGGGCGGAGGAGCCCTTATCGAGAACAATAGATTTGCTGACATCCATGATGGTTTGTGGGGTGGGTTGCCAGGAGTTGATGGTTTACCCACACCAGGAATGGCCATTTTTGCTCATGAACAAGTAAACTGGAATTTTGGAACTTCTTATCCTGATGACCAACAGGGTGGGGTGACTGTTCAAAATAATCTGTACGAGCGATTGGATGTTGGTGCCGCGCTACAACTAACTGATGGAGGAGTTTTCAATGAAGATAATTCAAACTTCAATGATGTTGGTGTTTACATGATCAATGTGGGCGATTCGACTACTGTTGAGGAGACAAAACTCGAACCATATGCAAAAACTGGTGGGAAGAATCTTTCTCTTCTAATCGGTGAGTCGACTGCGTATTTTTCAAGTGCTAGTGAGGCTGTCGCACATACAGTTGTGGCATCACAGAATAGTTGGTTTACAATCGAATTGTCAGATGGTGTTTTCGATGAAATTTTAACCATATCTAATTCAGAAATTCTTGCAAATCTAATGCTCAAGGCAGAGGAGGGTGCAAGTCCCGAAATTGTTGGTGGTGTAAATGTACAAGCGACTTATCTGATTCAAAACTTGACTTTTGACGGTCTTACTTTGGATGGAGGTACTTCCTCTGGCCAATCCATGTTTCACATTAATGCACCCGGTGGAATCTCAGATTTGACGATTAAAAATATGGTATTCAATGGAAATTCCTCTTCATCTTCCGCAATTATTGCATCTGGATTAAGGGAAGATGTGGAAATATCGAATAACGAATTCAATGATATCGATGGGAATTTCATATTCACAACAACTCCCAATGCTGTTGATACTGGGGCTGGGCAATTGTCATCTGTTGACTTCTCTGGGAATATTATTTCTGATTCTGCATCTACGATTAGAATCAAACCAGTAAATGGTTTAATTTCTCAAACGACTATTTTGAATAATCAATTCTCAAATAGTGGGGCGAATGGTGTGCCGATGCTAATATTGGATAGTATCGGGTCCATTGCGATTCAAGACAATATCATGTCGAATCTAACATCAAGTGTTGCTATTGATATGACTGATGTTCGGTTTGCAACAATCTCAGATAACAACATGTCAGAATTGGTTCAAGCGATTTCAATTTCACAGAGTTCACCAAATACGATTGACACCATCACTGTGACAGATAACATATTCACAACAATAGATCAACTTGTTATTGATGCTCCACTTCTTACATCTGCTGATATTGTTGCAGAAGATAACTGGTTTGGGACAACAAACATGTCCAGCATATTGGAATCAATTGATGGAGATGTGCTTGTCCAAGATCAGTGGTATTCGTGGCCTGGGGAAGATAGTGATGGCGATGGATGGTCGGATACCTATGATATCTGTAATGGCTTCAATGATGCTTTAGATTCGGATTTCGATGGTATTCCTGATGGTTGCGACCCCCTCAATGACAGAGATGGGGACCTCGTTGGGGATACCTTTGACAATTGTTTGGATATTGAAAATACTGACCAAGATAATTATGACAATGACATGTATGGTGATTTGTGTGATGATGATGATGATGGAGATGGTGTTCTCGATGAAAATGATTCATGCCCCAAAGGGAACAAGGGATGGACGCCGACCCTGTTAACAGATTATGACAATGATGGATGTTGGGATTTCAGTGAAGATCTAGATGATGATAACGATGGAGTCAATGATCGTGATGTCAATGGCAACGTACTCGATGGTTGTTCGGCATCAATTGGTTCACAGAAAAATTGGATTTCCAATGAAACGAATGACATAGATGGTGACGGTTGTTTGGATTCGGTTGAAGACGATGATGATGATGCTGATGGTCTAAATGACGATGAAGATGCTTGTCCACAGGGTGAAGTGATTAGGACCAATGATGGCCTAATTGTTCCTATTGATATTAGCAATGATATGGATCTTGATGGTTGTCGAGATGGTGCAGAGGACGATGATGATGATGGAGATGGTGTTCTCGATGAGTTTGATTTGTGTCCAGAGCTATGGACTGAAACACTCAATGATCTCGACAAGGATGGATGTGATGATGCAATCAAAGCCGCAGAAGATGAAACCTTCTTTGAGCAATTACTAGCAGGTGAAATAACTGCAATTGGTATTATCCTAATTCCAATCGTTCTCTTACTCGTTGTTGGTCAACGAACCTTGATACTAACTGGAAGGGGGAAGCAGAAGAAGAAGATGATGGATATCGTTGCAAGTGCTACAAATCCTTTGCAACTAAGAAGGGCTGCCAATCAAGCAACTAGTTTGTTTGAAGCGGGAATTATATCCAATAGGCAATTTCAACAAATTATATCAGAAATCGAAGACCGGAAATTCGAATTTGATGACGATGATGTATTGATGGAACAAAAGGAAAATGATGAGTTGGCATCTGTTATGGAGAAAGCTGTTTCCCTTGGTTTGACAACGGATGCTGCTACCAAGAGAATGTTCCTACACGTGGAAGCAGGTCGCTTTTCTCCAGGTCATTATATCGATTTATGGAACCGAAGAATTGCAGATCATACCTTTGACAATACGCCGACAAAACCTGTTAGTGAAAACAAGCGGAAGAGAGTAAGGCGGAAGCAAGAGACTGTAGCTAACGAGGATGCTGAAGATATCGTCGAGATGATTAATGCTGAAATTGAAAATGTGGAAGAAGATTCCACTAAACCGGAATTGCCGGATCTAGATACAATGACCAAGAAAGAGTTGACTGATCTACTCAAAGAAAGGGATCTTCCTGTTAGCGGGAAGAAATCTGAGTTAATTGATCGATTAATCAAATGGGCAGAAGAAGGTTGAGCGTTACATATGTTCAATGATTGCCTGTCCAAACTCTGAGCACTTGAGTAGGGTGGCACCTTCCATTAATCTCTCAAAATCGTAAGTCACCGTCTTGGCACTAATCGCGCCCTCCATTCCCTTCACAATGAGATCTGCTGCTTCGGACCAACCCATATGCCGTAGCATCATTTCTGCGCTGAGAATCAGACTTCCTGGGTTGACTTTGTCCTGTCCTGTATATTTCGGAGCGGTGCCGTGAGTTGCCTCAAATATCGAAATTCCCGTATCATAATTGATATTGGCACCAGGTGCTATTCCAATTCCTCCAACTTGGGCTGCAAGTGCATCTGAAATATAATCGCCATTGAGATTCATTGTTGCTAGAACTCCGTACTCTCTTGGTCGAGTCAATACTTGTTGTAACATCGCATCTGCAATTACATCTTTGATTATGATTGTATTTCCTGTATTTGGATTGATTAGCGAACACCAAGGGCCCCCATCAAGTAACTCTGCACCAAATTCATCCTGCGCAAGTTGGTAACCCCAATCTCGGAAGCCTCCTTCTGTAAATTTCATGATGTTGCCCTTGTGAACAAGTGTTACGCTATCCTTGTCGTTGTCAATCGCATATCGAATTGCGGCACGAACAATTCGTCCTGTCCCTTCGCTGGAGATTGGTTTGATTCCGATACCACTTGTATTTGGGAAGCGGATCTTGGTGACTCCCATTTCATTCTGGAGGAACTCTATCACTTTGGCAACCTCATCAGAACCTGCTTCCCATTCTATTCCTGCATAGACGTCTTCACTGTTTTCTCTGAAAATAATCATGTCGACTGCTCCTGGCTCTCGCACTGGACTAGGGGTGCCTGCATACCAGCGAACCGGACGGACGCATGCGAAAAGATCGAGACGCTGCCTGAGAGCGACGTTGAGGCTTCGAATCCCGCCACCAACAGGTGTTGTTAGGGGTCCTTTGATTGATACTAACCCATTTCTCATTGCATCGAGTGTCTCATCAGGTAACCATTCTCCTGTTGCATTGAAGGCTTTCTCACCAGCAAGCACTTCATTCCAATGGATTTGCTTTTCCCCATTGTAGGCTTTGTTCACACTAGCATCAACGACTTCAATCATTACGGGAGTAATATCGATTCCGATGCCATCTCCCTCGATATAGTGAACTATCGGGTCATTTGGGACATTTAGTGCGCCATTTTGCATTGTGATTGTAGTACCAGACATGTCTCTCAATCGCGCCGAGAAAGAGGACATTGATGATGCTAACCCTCATCCACTCCTTACGTGTGCGCGTAGATATGAAAGGAATAGTACGCTGGATGGGGGATGAAGATTTAGAGGGTGAAAACCAACACGGGATTACCATGCCAATGCACACAAGTGAGTCGCCGAATCCCGTTCAGATGGTTCTTCTTGCCCATGGTGGATGTACGCTACTGGATGTCATCACCGGCCTCAAGCACCGCATGGAAAATGTGCGAGATATGTGGATTGAATTGGATGCCGATCGACGCGAAGAACCTCCTCGAAAATTTACTGCCATTAGAATGAATTATGTCATCGAAGGTGATGTTCCTCAAAAATTAGTAGAGAGGATTATCGAAAAAAGCCATGAGAAAAATTGTAGCGTCGGAGCAATGGTCACTGGGGCAGGAGCATCGCTTGATTGGGTACTTGAAATTCGACCCTAAAGATATGCTTTCAATTATTCGAAGGAAAGGAATATTCACACAGAGTTAAGATTCCCCATACTACCGTCGTTATATGCACCCAAGTGTCAATGTCAATGGGACTGAACTTCAACCCTGTTCTACTGATCCAATGACTGGGTGGTACCGAGATGGCTGTTGCAACACAGATTCTAGTGATAGAGGATCTCACACTGTATGCTGTATTCTGACGGATGAATTCCTGAATTTTGCTCTCTCCAAGGGCAATGATTTGATTACGCCGGCCCCGCAATTCAATTTCCCAGGACTCAAGGCTGGAGATCGTTGGTGTGTCTGTGCACAGACTTGGTTAGATGCGGCCAATGCAGGTGTCGCTTGTCCAGTCAGTTTGGACTGTACGCATGAGGAGGCATTGGCGATTATCTCAATCGATTTGTTGGAAGCCCATAGTGAATGACTTGCTATTCGTATAGAGAATTTTAGCGAGTTATCGCTACTACTCTAGTAGTGACAAACTATTGGCGACTGGAGCTAGTGCTAAGGGGACTGCGTTGAGGGGGGGAAGTGGCCCTCCAACCATCCAACACCCTTCTGCGAATGGTTTTGCCAAACCC
>MDTA01211600.1_pt1 | contig 10533 bp, 11 predicted proteins | sample 811151 | NCBI WGS metagenome assembly MDTA01 (sample SAMN05326648, study PRJNA326480) | marine metagenome | isolation source: seawater | place: Indian Ocean: South | collected 2010 | reverse complement strand
TAAAACCAATATTAATTGACCCGTAAATGTTTTCTAAAAGTTTAGAAAATTCTGCAATTTCTAGGCTTTTGCTCTCAACAACTTGATTAAAAGATTTTTTGTAAAACCTTGAAATTATTTTTAAACAATTTTCAGAAAAACCACTCACTACTTTAGGTATTTTTTGTATTGAATTTTCATTAACACCTGGATCTATTCTTTCAGAGGAAAAACCCAAAAAGAAATTTTTCCCTATATTAAATTTACTTTTTAGTTTTTGATAAATTTCCTCATTTGTAGTACCAGGATAACTAGTGCTTTCCAATATTAACACCTGACCTTCTTTTAAAAATTTTTTTATAGACTTAATTGTATTTCTTATAAAACTTAAATCAGGTTCTGTATTATTCTTTAAAGGTGTGGGCACACAAATAATAATTATTTCACACTCTTTAATTTTTGAAAAATTGCTATAGAATTTACCTTTCTTATTTATCAAAGCTACATCACTATTCGAAATTCTATCAATATAACTTTTGTTTTTTTTTATTTTAGATATCTTTTTCTTATCTGTATCAAAACCAAAAATATGAAAGTTATTTTTTACCAATAAAATTGACAAAGGAAGACCTACATAACCAAGACCTATCACCCCTATTTTGCTTGATTTATTATCAATTTTTTCAAGGGTGTTTTTAAACTCTAAATTATTCATTATGTTAGATCTTACTTATTCAAGCTAATTTTGTATTTTTTATATATTATTTATAAAATACTATTCATATAAAATTATATCAACTGTCAATTTAAAATATTAATCACAAATTTATTAAAACTTGACTTATCTGAATTATTATTAAATCTTAAATTAAATGTTAAAATTTTTATCTATAAAAACAAATAAGTTATCCAAAAAAAATATATTAGATATTATTAAATTAAAAAATATAAAATGGAAATATGGTCTAAAAAAACAACAAATTTTTTTTAAAAAAAATATTAAAAAATTTGATTCACACAATATGTTATACGATAAAAAAATTTTAGTTGGATATACATGCCTTCGTAAATTAAAATTTAAGAGAAATTCAAGATCATTTAAATATTTAATTTTTGATACGTTAATTATTAGAAAAAAATATAGACATCGAGGATTCGGAGATAAAATAATGAAATTTAATAATAAAATTATAAAAAAGCAAAAACTAACTGCCTTTTTGATTTGTCAAAAAAGAATGGTTTTTTTTTATAGAAAGTTTAATTGGATAGATAGTCAAAAAATTTTTAAAAAAAAAAATATTATGTTTTATCCAGAAAAATTAAATACAAAAATTTTTAATGTAAAAAATTTAGTTGAATTATTTAAACTTTAAAATACTTTTTTATTAAACTGAAATTATGGTCATTTAACCAAATAATAATTTTAAGATTTTCCTTTTTACAATAATCTTTGAATGCTGAAATTTTTTTTTTATCTTTTGCTACTAAAAGAATAAAAAAAGTTTTAAAATTTTTACTTTCAACAATTACAGCATTAAGTTTAAATTTTTTAAGTCTTTTATTTATTGATGGAAGTGCATAAAACCCCCAATTTTTTTTTACAATATCAAAATTCATTTTACCATTAAATTGAATACTAATATTCTCATTATTTTTAAGAAAAATTGATCCTTTGTCTACTAATGAAATATTCTTATTTTTTCCAACTAAAAATTTTCTATTTCTTTTTTGAATTTTCATATTTTCAATTTAATATATATTCTTTTAAATATTTTTTAAATTTATACTAATAAGATAATTATTATATTTGTGTGATTATTTAATACACAAATAACCTTTAAAACATAAATATTGAAAAATTGTTTGAATATCAGAAAAACCTGATCTTTTTAGATACCCAAGATTTCCTTTATCACTAAACGGTTCCAAAACTCCTCTCAGTGATTGAGATTTTTGAATAATTTCTTTAGAGGTAAATTGATTTTTTTCTTTAAAATCCCAATAAAGTGAATTTAAAATATTGTCAAATCTTGCATCATTTCCACGTATTTTCTCGAAAATTATAAAAGCTCCACCCCAATTTAATGATTTATATATTTTATCGTAAATTTTTTGTCTTAGGGATGGATGAATAAATTGCATGGTATAGTACGATATAATCAAATTTGATTTCAGAAGACTATAGTTAGAAATATCTTTTTTAAATAACTTGATATTTTTTACATTAGATATTTTAAGATTTTTATTTGCAAATTTGTACATGTCTTCATTGATTTCTAATCCTTTAAATTTAACGTTTTCTTTATTTGTAAACTTTGATAATTTTATGAGTAATGATGCAGACGAGCAACCAAGATCATAACAAAGACTTTTTTTAGAAAGAAAATAATCAGATAGACCTAAAATAATTTGGTGCCCCTCATCATAAAATGGAACTGATTTTTTTATATGAGTATCAAATTTTTTTGGAATTTTGCCACCGAAAGACCATTTTCCACGAGTTTTTTTCTCTAATTTCATTAAATTACAAAGTTTATATCAATTTCAATTAAATTATATATATAGTGAAAAAGATCTTAAAGAAATTTTTTAATTAAACAAATTATTTATAATTAATAACAATGTGTGGATTAGCAGGGTATATAGGAGAAAAAAAACTCTCTCATGTCCAAATTAACAACTGCCACAATAGCATGCAATCCAGAGGTCCTGACTCATTTGGATCAGCTCATTTTAAGGTAAAAAAGAAGAATGTAAGTTTATTACATAACAGACTTAAAATAATAGATTTGTCTAATTCGGCTAATCAACCATTCTCAAATCTTGGATATACTTTAATTTTTAATGGAGAAATTTATAATTTTAAAGAAATTAAAAAAAATTTAATTTCTAAGGGTTATAAATTTAAAACTAATTCAGACACAGAAGTTCTTCTTAAAAATTATATTCATAAAGGTCATGACGCGTTTAATGATTTTGAGGGTATGTGGGCAATTGCTATTTGGGACGATAACAAAAAAGAATTAATTTTATCTAGAGATAGATTTGGACAAAAACCTTTATTTTATCTCAATTACAATAATCAATTCTTCTTTGGTTCACAAATTAATCAAATAAAAAGCATTTGCAGTCACTCATTCAATATTAATGAAGAAAAAATTTGGGATTATTTATTTAGTGGTTACAGAGTTGTCTTCAAAAATGACCGTACCTTTTATAAGAAAATAAAACATTTTCCACCCAGTCACTATGCAATAATAAAAAATGATAAGATTTTTTTTAAAAGATATTGGACACTTAAAAAAAAAATAAATAATAAAATTTCATATTTAGATGCAAAAAGTAAAACAGCTGAATTAATTAAACACTCTGTTAAAAATTGTTTAATTGCTGATCAAAAGATCTCTTCGATGTTAAGTGGTGGGATTGACTCAAATGTAATACACAGATGTATTAAAGATTTAAAACATACTGATATTACATTTTGCTCAATTATTGATAATGACGATAAGTATAATGAAAAAGAAAATATCGATATTGCCTTAAAAAATGATATTTCAAGAAAATTAATTATTCGTGAAACTGATTTACTAAATGAAGAGTTTTTAGGAAATTTGCAAAAAAAAATAAATTTTTATTCAAGCCCATACTTAACAATTAATTCTTATGTTAGCTCTTTAATGTATAAAAAAATTTCTGAAAATAATATTAGAGTCAATCTTTCTGGTGGAGGATCTGATGAAATTTTTACAGGTTATTACCAACATCATGCATATTATTTAAAATATTTAAATGATAAAAAAAACAAAAATGATTACAATTTGAACTATAAATTTTGGAAAGAAAAAATTTATCCAGTTGTGAGAAATCCTTTTTTAAAAGATAAGAGAATTTTTTTAAAAGAGAAAAATCTAACCAATTCACTACTTAACTACTGTGTGAATCCAAAAATAATGGATTTTTCAAAAAAAAAATACTCGTTTAATTTTAAAGAAAAAAGATATTCTGAAAATCTTTTAAAGAACAGAATGTATAATGAAATTTTCTTCGAAAATGTTCCAACCTTTCTTTATGAGGACGACCGTAATCACATGTTTTATTCAATAGAAAATAGGTCCCCATATTTAGATAAAAATTTGGTTGAATTTGCTATGTCCTTACCATTAAATTTTTTAATCAAAAATGGTACAGCAAAATATATATTAAGAGATGCATTTAAAGGAAAAATTAGTAATAAAATATTATTTGATAGTCCAAAAAGAGGTTTTAACTTTAATATTTTAAGATACTTAAAAATTAAAAAAAATTACGATGAATTAATGGAACTATTTGAATCAAAATCAAATCCCATATATGAATTTCTTAAATATAATGATGTAAAAAAAATGCTAAAGAGTAAAAAAATGCTAAATTCCGAAAATAAATTCATTTTTAGTGTTATAAATTTATCCTTATTTTTAAAAAATAAATGAAACCAAAATGGTGCAAAAAATGTGTTTTACCAGACTCTAGACCAAATTTAATTATCGATAAATTTGGAATATGTAATGTTTGCAACCTTAAATCAACAAGTAATAATATAAAAAATATAAAACCGCTTGGTAAAAAAAGTTTCAAGAAATTACTAAAAAAAGTATTAAAAAATAATCCAAAAAATAATTATGATTGCTTAATTCCAGTATCAGGTGGTAAAGACAGCACATGGCAAGTAATTACATGTTTGGAAAATAATCTTGTTCCATTAACAGTAACCTGGAAATGTCCGTCGAGAACAGGATTGGGGCAAAAAAATTTGGATAATTTAATTTCTCTTGGTGTTGACCACTTTGATGTGACTGTAAATCCGAAAATTGAAAAAAAGTTCATCTATAAAACTTTTTTAGAAACAGGGACAGCGGCTATTCCAATGCACTTGGCAATTTTTAATTTATCTCAAAGAATAGCATCAAATTTTAAAATCCCATTAATTATTTGGGGTGAGAATTCTGCTAAAGAATATGGTTTTAAAAAAAAAACAGATTTATTAAGAAAAAATTTAGATAAAAAATGGGTAAAGAGTTATGGAGTTACTCATTCCAGGATAGCCGAAGATTGGGTCGATAAAAGACTTAAAAAAAAAAACTTAATTTTATACTCTGATAAGCAAAATTCTAATTTTAAAGCATATTCTATTTTTTTAGGAGATTATTTTGGATGGGATCCAATAAAAAGTTTTAAAATTGCAAAGAAAAAAGGTTTCAAATCTAGCAAATTCGCAAAAATAGGATTGTATGACTTTGCAGATATTGATGATAATTTTATATCAATACATCATTTTCTGAAGTGGTACAAATTCGGGTTCTCAAGGTTATTTGATAATTTATCCATTGAAATCAGAAATAAAAGAATTTCAAGGTCAAAAGCTATGGATATAATAAAAAAAAAGGGTTTAGACATTCCTAAAAATGACATCAGAATTTTTTGTAAATATTTAAATATTTCCCATAAACATTTTTTCCAAATTTGCGAAAAGTTTAGAAATAAAGATATATGGAAATATGACACAAAAGAGAAAAAATGGAAAATCCCTAATTTTTTAATTTCAAATTTCGGTTGGTAAAAAATTTAACAAAATCTATAGTGACAATAGTTTTTTCTTTAGATTGTTTTCATATATAATATGGTCTAAATATATCTAAGATATTTTATGAAAAAAAACTTAAGAAAACAATTAGAAGATAGTATTTTAGCTAAAAAGTCATTATTAAATCAAAATAAAAATATTAATATTGCAAAAGAGATAATTTATAATTCAATCTTAGACCAAAAAAAAATTTTTTTTTGTGGAAATGGAGGGTCTGCAGCAGATGCACAGCATTTGACAGCTGAATTATTAATAAGACTAAGACCAACAGTTAACAGAAAGCCAATTCCTGCAATTTGTTTACAAATGGACAGTTCCACAATCACAGCGTGTTCTAATGATTTTTCTTTCAATGAAGTTTTTTCGAGACCATTAACCGCTTTAGGACGTAAAGGAGACGTTTTAATAGCAATCTCTACTTCTGGAAAATCAAAAAACATTTTAAAAGTGCTAAAAAAAGCTAAAGAAATGAAAATATTTTCAATTTGTTTCCTTGGGAATAATGGGGGTAATGCCAAAAAACTTTGTGATTTACCTATTATTGTCAAATCAAATATTACTGCCAGAATACAAGAGGCTCATATTTTTTTAGGACATTATATATTGGAGCAAGTAGAAACCAATTTATTAGAAAATAAAAAATTATAAAAAAACTATTTAATGTGTTGTCTTAGTTTTTTTGCAATCGGTATTTCATCAGGATGAATGTGGCCAACTTTCTCTTCTCCAATTGCTAATAACATTTTGTCAATTGAATCAACTAAATTCATCATCCCTTTTTTTTCTAATGATGCTGCTTGGTCACTTCCATACATTGTACGGTCTAAGGTTATGTGACGCTCCAAAGAAGAAATATTCATCATAAATGCGGCTAGAGATACAGCTGTACCATTCTCATGGCCACTATATCCTACATTGCAATCAAATATTTCCTTCAATTTTTTAATAGTTGTTAAGTTAGCATCCTCTGGTTTCATTGGATAAGTCGATATACAATGCATTAGTTCAAAACTACATTTATTTTTTCGAAAAATCTCTACAGCACTCTCTATATTTTCTGTTGATGACATTCCAGTTGAAATAAAAGTGTGTTTTTTTCTCTGGGCAACCTCCTCAAGCAAAGATTTATCCACTATCATAGCTGACGCAATTTTATGATATTTCAAATTTTCAAAATCGTCTAAAAATTTAAGGCTATTAAGATCCCATGCAGACGCAAACCATTCAATCCCTTTTTCTTTGCAGTAATCATCAATTATTTCATACTCTTTTTTATTTAATTCAAGACCATTTTTTTGGTCTCTTTGAGTTTCGCCCCAAGGGCTTTGTCTTGGTGAGTCTAAAAGTTCTTTTGAATAAACTAAATTTACGTCTCTTTTTTGAAATTTGACTGCATCAAATTTTGCTTCTACTGAATTATCAATTAGCTTTTTAACAATATCAATGTCACCATTGTGATTTATACCTATCTCTGCAATTAAAAATGGTCTCTTTATCATCAGAGTATAGTTAAACTAATGTTCTGCCACCATCAACAATTATATTTTGTCCAGTTATAAAGTTGTTATTTTCATCAAGAAGATAAATAAGTGTTTTATCAAAATCTTTCAAATTTCCCATTCTTCCCATAGGTATTGTTTCTGAGACAACTTTTACAAATTTTCTCTTATGCTTATTTCTTATAGGGCCTGGCGAAATCATATTTACTTGAATATTATGTTTTGAGTATAAAGATGCAAAGTATCTTGTTAAGCCTAACATGCCATGTTTCACAACAGAATATGTTACTGGCTTTAAAAAATTTCCAAAAGATTTATAAATTTTTTGGTTTGGAGCAACAACTGAAAGGTCTGAACCCATATATAATATTTTACCCTTTTTTTGTTTTTTCATTTTCTCACCAAAATATTTTGTAAGGAGATATGAACCTGTTAAGGAAACATTTAGCTCATAATTCCATTGAGCAATATTTGGCAAGTGGTTATTTTTGATTGTTTTAAATGGAACTGAGTCAATTGCTGCATTATTTAATAAAGCATAAATACTTTTATTTTTTAATTTATCAAAAATTTTTTTTATTGATTGTTCATTAGTTATATCAATTTGAAAATAATCAATGTGTTTATTAGAGTTTATCTTAAAATCACTTAATTTTTTACAATCAAAAACAATAACGTTGTAATTATTTTTTATTAATAATTTTACCCAATGTGAGCCTATAAAACCGGCTCCACCAGTTAAAATAACATTCTTTTTATCCATAAAAACTTACAAATATCATATATTTTTTTTTGGACCACATAATAATATTTTTATTATAAAAAATTTTTAATAAATTTTATATTTTTAATTATCTCTTTAACATGATTGTTTTGAGATCTAGCAGTTTGTAAAATCAAATTCCTCTTATATTTTATTTTTTTTAACAATAAAAATAATGATCTAAAATCACAATTTCCTTGACCTAGTGAGATTGTATGACCATTGTATCGTCTATCCTTAATATGAATATTGTAGACTCTGTCGAAATAAATTTTTTCTTCATCTATTAAAAAACCTTTTGAAGCACTGTTTCCGCTATCATAATTTATACCAAATTTATTACCAAAATTTGAGATAAATCTTTTAACCTGTTTTGGTACATAATCTATTTCAAACAAAATTTTTTGATTATAATTTAAATAGTCTTTAAATTTATTCAATTTTTTAATTATTATTTTTTCATGTTTTTTATTTTTTATTGAAGAATTATCTACTAAGGGTAAAATAAAGTATTTTATCCCTATTTTTTTTCCATTTTTAATAATTTTTTTTAAAATATCTAATGTTGTGTCATTATTATTTTTAAAAATTGGTTTTTCCATAAAAAAATCACATGTAACACTAGGTATCTCTATATCAAATTTTTTTTTAATATTTATAATTTCATTTAATTGTCGTGTATTAAATAATGCGTTCTGTTTAATTTTTTCAAAATTGACTGTCCATTCTAATTTGTGAATATTACATTTTGACATTAGACCTATTTCTTTTTTCCAATTTTTAATTGGAAAATATTGTATTCTATTTTTTTTTTCTGAAGGTACCAATCTGCCTTGAGTAACACCAATATTGCTCAGTAATTTTTTATTAAGTTCAGTTTTTTTCTTCATTTATTTTTTTAATAGTTTTTTTACAATTTTTAAATCTTGTTCATTATCAATATCGAAAGACTTATTTTCCTCCATTTCGTAAAAATCAAATTTACCAAAAATTCTATTTTTAAATTTTAAAAATTTTTTCGCATTAAAGATAAAAATTGCTCCATTTTCAATTATTAGCTTTTTTAAATTTTGAGATCTCTGTCTTCTTTTGTAATCAAAAGTTAAAGATGATAACTTTTTTTTTTTAATCCAAATAAAACGCTTAGCTAAAAAAGCTGAAAAAATACTATCTAATTTTTTTTTATAATATTTTTGAACACAATTTATTATATCTTTACTGTCTCTTAAAGGACTCGTTGCCTGAAGAAAAATAACGTTCTCTATTTTTCGAATTTTTTTTAAGCTTTTTATTGCATGTATAATCCCATCTTCAGATGAGCTATTATCTTTACATAAGCTTTGTGGTCTTTTAATAAAATTAATTTTATATTTTTTGGTGATATTTATAATTTTTAAGTCATTAGTTGAGACAAAAATATTTTTTTTAGATACAACTTTAGCTGCTGCGTCTATTGTATATTCAATAAGAGATTTTCGATTAATTTTTACTAAATTTTTGTTTTTGATTCTTTTGGAGCCTTTTCGTGCAAGGATTAAACAAATAAATTTTTTATCTAATTGTTTTTTCACTGAATTATTTTTTACTATAAAACCTTAGCTGTTCTTTATTCCATTTCCCTAGAGGTTTTTCCTTTAAATAAAAAAAATGCTGATCAATTTTATCTAAGTGGATATGTGTCCAGTTTCTTTGAAAGTTGGTTTTTAAGAAACGGGCATTTGCTGTTCTACCATCTACAACAATGATTGTCCCCGGAGTTAAAAAATGCTCAAATTTCAATACATCACTTATCATAGGCATCATTGAAAAATGATTAACAGTAAAATTATCTATCTTATTTTTGATAGTCCATTGACTTGGACCATCAATATAAATTAAGTCAGGATTGCAAAGTGGGTGATTTATATATTCTGTACAATATCTATTATTGAATTTTGTCATTTTTGCTTCAGAGTAATAGAACTTAATTTTTTTTGATTTTTTTGAAAATTTATTTATTCTCTTTTTGCAAATGTTCAAAAACCTTTTTGAGTTATCAACACAAATTAACTCAAATGGATTGCCACACCTTGTAAAAACCTTTTTTTTGAATCTGCTTTCATTTTTTAATAGAGCTAAATGCATAATCAATGTGCTCCAACCACATCCATATTCTAAGATAGTTGTTCTATTATTTAAAATTATTAATTGATATAGAAAATATAAATCTTTTAGTTCTGGTAAATGAGGGTTTTTATTGACCCTTCGGTCTTTTAAAGAAATTTTTTTTTTTGATAAATCAACTATCCAGTCTAGTTTGTTTTTTAGAAAAAATTTTTCATAATCAACTATTTTTGGAATTCTTAAATTAAAAGTCATTTTATGCAAAGGTATTCTCTAAAACATAATACTTGTTAATGTTAACACATCAAGGAAATTGGTAATTGCAAATTATTCATCTTGAAAAATTTTAGCAAATTATGAAGATTATCTTTCATAAATCAATAATTTAAAATGATTATGGTTAGATGGGTCAGTTAAAAGATAAATCTGATACAAATTGAATTAATTAATATTTACATCTAATTATTTTTTTAAAATTTTTTTCAGTGCATAAATCAAGCCAATTGAGCTATTAGTACTGGTCAGCTGCACGCATTACTGCGCTTCCACATCCAGCCTATCAACGT
>MDTA01086959.1_pt1 | contig 10533 bp, 10 predicted proteins | sample 811151 | NCBI WGS metagenome assembly MDTA01 (sample SAMN05326648, study PRJNA326480) | marine metagenome | isolation source: seawater | place: Indian Ocean: South | collected 2010 | reverse complement strand
AGCTTTAAAGTTAAATTTAGATTTGTTATTGGTTTTATATTTACTTTTTTTATACTGGGACTGGTTATAGAATATAAATTTGGGATAATCAAAGATATTCAAAATGATCGCAATGAGAAAATTTGGTATAAACCTCTTCCAGAATTTCCTTCAAGTTTTAACAATAAAGCAGGCTTAAGCTCAAATAAATTTATAGATTTACCCTCAAATGAAGATGAAAAATTTTTTTGGAGAGAGAGTCTTCGTAATCGAATCTTAAATGAAATCAATGGGGAATTATTTCCCACTAAGCCAACTCAATACAAAATTCTTTCATCGAAGAAAACAGTCAGTTTAGAAGAACAAGAGCTTTTAATAACTAGTTTTGATGGTCAACTAATTCCTGCAAGATTATTTATACCAGTCTCCAATGGATCAAGTCCTGGCGTATTATTTATTCCTGGTCACTCAGGATCACAATCAGGTATGCTTCAGTTATCTGATGAAGTTGATTCATATCAACATGCTGCCGCGAGAAAACTGGCAGAATCAGGTTTTGTAACATTAACTTTTGAATTAAGAGGTTTTGGATATCTAGGTATGCCAGATTATCCTGAGCATAATCTTTGGGCGTATAACGCTTTACAAAAAGGCGAATCATATAAAACACTTATTTTAAAAGATACTGCTGCATTAACCGCTTTATTAAAGGAACACTCAAAAGTAGACTCAAATAGAATAGGTATAACAGGAGCATCATACGGCGGTGAGGTGGCTGTACAGTATGCAGCTCTTGACAAAAACATTAAAGCAATTAGCTTTCACTCTTATGCAGGAAATATCGGAGTACCTGATGATTTAGATAATTCATCTATAACACCTCATCTCTGTCATATTTTACCTCGTATCGATAGTTGGATGACTCAAGAGAACTGGATTTGGCTTTTAGCTCCTAGAAATATTCAAGGCATAAGAGGAATTGAAGATAAAAAAGATTTTATGAAAAATTATGATGTGTATGCAATGGGCTGGAATGATAAGTCTAAAATAAAGATGCAGATTGAAGAGGGGGGACACAGATACTTTACTAATTCATCAATTAATTTCTTCAAATCTACCCTTTAAGAGATTTACAGTAACTATTGAGTGGGAATGAAAAAATATTTAGTTTATAATTTTTTAATCAAAACTCAGTAAATATAATTTATTATGACTTTTAAATCAGAAGTGACACAAGGTACCAGATTCGAATTTGGTAAAAATTGGTCTCAATTCCTTCGATTATTAAATGAAGATAGAGTCAAGCTAGCTGAAGAATCTTTACTTAGATTGCTTGAAGTTGATACTCTTGAAAATAAAACTTTTTTAGATATTGGCTCTGGAAGTGGTTTGTATAGTCTTGCAGCAAGACGTCTTGGAGCAAAAGTTCATTCTTTTGATTATGATCCACAGTCTGTCTCTTGTACATCTGAATTAAAAAAAAGATATTTTGCTGATGATGATGACTGGAATATAGAATCAGGGGACATTTTAAATAAGGAATATTTAGAAAAATTAGGCAGATTTGATATTGTGTATTCTTGGGGAGTTCTTCATCATACAGGGGATATGTGGAATGCAATTAATAATTCATCTCAATGCGTAAAAAATGGCGGCCAGTTTTATTTATCTATCTACAATGATCAGGGTGGGAAAAGCAAAAGGATACTCATAATAAAGAAACTTTATAATGCTTTTCCTAATGGACTAAAGTGGATAATTTGGATGCCGATGTTAATAAAACTTTGGTGGAGAAATACTGTAAGAGATTTAATTAAAGAAGGTAAGTTATTTTCAACTTGGAGGAATTATGCACAAGTTGAAGCAAGAGGTATGTCAGCATTCACAGATGTAATAGATTGGGTTGGTGGACTGCCATTTGAAGTAGCAAAACCCGAAGAAATTTTTGATTTTTTTGTTCAAAGAGGCTTTAAGCTCAAAAAGTTAAAGACTTGCGGAGGTGGTATAGGCTGCAATGAATTTGTCTTTAAAAAATCAACTGAATAATTCAAGTGTTATTATTGTTATTGACTCTTTAGACGGAGGAGGAGCAGAGTCTCAAGTATTAAAATTAGCATCTGGGTTATCGAAAGAAAATATCGATACGACAATATTTGCCCTTAGAGGAAAAGGACTTTTAACAAAAAAAGCCTTAAATCTAAAATTAAAAGTTATAGAAGGTAATTTTAAATCAAAAAGAAATATTAAATCTTTTATATGTGGATTTTTATTATTATGTAAACTTATCCGCTCAAAAAAACCTTGTATAGTTCATACCTTCTTGCCTTTATCAAATTTTATAGGAACAATTGCTGCGACTATTTCAGGGGCACATCTTATAATTTCAAGTAGACGAGGACTTATAAAACTTAATTATTTAAAAAAAAGATGGAGAGTTTTTGATAGAGTAAGTAACTTTTTATCAAACAAAATCACTATTAATTCTTTTGCAATAAGAGCTGAAATGGAAAAAATAGATTCTGTAAATTTAGATAAAGTGATATGCATAAGAAATGGAATTGATTTAGAAAAATTCAATATTCCTAATTATGATAGAGAGTCTATTAGATCTGAATTAGGAATATCATATTCTGATTTTGCTTGGATTAAAGTTGCAAACTTTTCAAACATCAAGGGCCATGAAGATCTTATAAGAGGATTTAAACAAATAGATCAAAGATATAATGCAAAACTATTTCTAGTTGGAAAAGATAATGGAGTTCTGAATAATTTACAAGGGTTGGTAGAAGAATTGCAACTAGAAAAAGAAGTTAATTTTCTAGGCTTTATAGAGGATATTCCAAAGATATTATTAGCAATGGATGGTTATATTTGTGCTTCGCATACAGAAGGTTTTTCAAATGCAATATTAGAGGCAATGGCCGCAAAACTTCCAGTAATTGCAACTAATGTTGGTGGAAATCCTGAAATAATACAACATGGTAGTTGCGGAATTCTTATAGAGCAAAAAAACAAAAATGATATTAGGGATAATATGATAATGTTAATGGAAAATGACAATCTTAGAAAAAAATTATCTGATGAATGCTTCAAAACTGTAAATGAAAAGTACAGTTCAAAAAAAATGATAGAATCACATATCAATCTCTATAAGTCAGGTTAAAGATTATGTGCGGAGTTGCAGGATTTTTAATAGATTCACCAAAAAAAAATCATTTTAATTTTGATTTAGCGCTTACCGATATGACTGATTCAATCATTCATAGAGGTCCAGATGATGCAGGTATATGGTACGATAAATCTAACGGTATTGGGATCGGACATCGCAGACTTTCTATTCTTGACCTTAGCAGCGCTGGTCATCAACCAATGGACTCTTCAAATGGAAGATTTGTCATAGCTTTTAACGGAGAAATCTATAACCATCTAGATATTAGAGCAGAAATTGAAAATTTAGATAAAAAAATAAATTGGCGAGGCCACTCTGATACAGAAACCATATTGGCAGCTTTTGAGGTTTTTGGTGTTGAAGAATCGATTAAAAAGTTTATAGGTATGTTTGCTTTTTCTTTGTGGGATAGGAAAAGAAAGGTTCTTACCTTAGCAAGGGATAGAGTTGGAGAAAAACCAATGTATTATGGTTGGCAAAATACCTCTTTCGGAGATGTTTTTATTTTTGGTTCTGAATTAAAAGCTGTTAAATCATTCCCTGAACTTAATTTAGCGATAGATAGAGGGTCTTTATCTTTATTTCTCAGTCATGCATATGTCCCATGCCCGCATTCAATTTATGAAGATATATTTTCATTAGAGCCTGGAGAAATTCTTGAAGTTTCCATTGATGATAAGACTTCTAAGCGTAAAAAATATTGGGATGTCAGTGAAGTAATAAAAAATAATACAGTTAATAAATTTAATGGCACGCCTGATGATGCAGTAAAAAAGTTAGAGAGCTTAATTGCTTCATCTGTCAAAAGACAAATGATATCAGATGTCCCTCTCGGAGCTTTTTTGTCAGGAGGTATAGATTCTTCAACAATTGTTTCACTCATGCAATCCCAATCATCCAAACCTATCAAGACTTTTACAATAGGATTTAATGAAAAGGGTTTTGATGAGGCAAAATATGCTAAATCAATAGCAAAACATCTAGGAACGGATCATACCGAGTTATATGTAGACGCAGATAGTGCTATGAAAGTAATTCCTGATATGCACTCTATATATTGTGAACCATTTGCTGACCCAACTCAGATTCCAAATTATATAGTCTCAAAACTTGCTAATAAAGACGTAAAAGTAGCTTTGTCGGGTGATGGTGGTGATGAACTTTTTGCTGGATATAGTCGATATAATCATATTGATAATTTGTGGAAAAAATTAAATTATTTCCACCCCTCAATTAGAAATATGATTTCTAAATCATTAAAATTTATATTCAAACAATCGATTTATACTAATTATGAATCTGATAAATTAAATTATTTTAGTAAAAGAATTGTCTCAGGTTCTGATGTATTGAAATATAAAAAAATTGATCAGCTTTATTCTCATGTTATAACTCAAATTCCTTACTCCGAAGAAGTTGTAATAGATGGTTTTAAAAAAGATAGCAAATTAGATTATTTAAAGCCTGAGTTTGGAAATATTTCTGCTATTGAAATGATGATGGCAACGGATACTGTTAATTATTTGCCGGATGATATTTTAACTAAAGTTGATAGAGCGGCTATGAAGACATCTCTTGAAACAAGAGTACCTTTTTTAGATCATGAGATTATTGAATTTACATGGAGTCTTCCAATTTCATATAAAATTAAAGATGGCCTTTCAAAATGGCCTCTTCATGAAATACTCAAAGAATATATCCCAGAACATCTAACGAAAAGAGAAAAAATGGGATTTAGCGTTCCTATACACGAGTGGATTAGGGGACCATTAAAAGAGTGGTGCGAGGATCTTCTAAATGAAGAAAGAGTAAAGGGTGAAGGATTCTTCAATGAGCATATTATTAATAAAAAATGGAACGAACATCTTGAAGGCAAGGCAAATAATATTACATTTTTATGGCCAATTTTGATGTTTCAATCTTGGTTTGAGAATCACTAATTATGAAATTTAAAAATATTTATATTCTTGTGCCTGCATTTAATGAATCTAAAGTAATCAGAAAAACTCTTGAAGAGCTCTTGTTAGAGTTCTGTAATGTAGTTGTTGTCAATGATGGCTCAACAGATAATTTCAATGAGTCAATTGAAGGATTGAATATTACAGTACTCAATCATGAGATTAATTTAGGTGTAGGTGCTGCCGTTCAGACAGGATTTGAATACGTATGCAAAAAACCTTCAGCTCATGCTGTTATAACTTTTGATGCTGATGGCCAGCACTCGGTTCATGATGCGGTCTCAATTGCAGAGGCAATCAATAAAAGCTCTGAAGGAATAATATTTGGCAGTAGGTTTATAGAACATCATAGTAATATTCCTTTTATTAAGAGAATTGTCTTAATGATTATTGCTAAAATTACAACTTTTGTAACTGGAGTGAATTTAACAGACGCACACAATGGCTTAAAAGCATATAAAGTGAATACTATTAAAGAATTAGAGTTGAAATTTTCAGGATATTCTTATGAATCCGAATTAATCAAGGAAGTTTCATTAAAAAATATAAGCTATAAAGAAATTTCTACCGATGTAAAATATACTAATTATTCAATTTCAAAAGGTCAAAAACTCTCTGACGGACTCTTGATATTAGAAGATTTGCTAAAATTATGGAAATAAATAAATTATTAAAAACATTATGATTATTAAAATTTTTTTTCTATCTATTTTTGCTATCTTGTTTCTTTACGGTTTGATAAGACCTTTTGCAAGCATATTTGCAAAACTACTATTATTGATAGGTTCATTGTTGGGCTTTTTAAGCCTTTTAGGCGCAAAATATGTTAATGAAATAGCTCTTTTTGTAGGAGTAGAAAATGCAACATTGTTATATCTATATTTTGGACTAGTGACTATATTTTTATTTACTATAACTACTTTAAATAGATTTGATGAAGTAAACAATAGAATTACAAGGCTTACAAGAAAAATAGCGTTACTTGAATCAGAAATAGAAGAAAAATAGATTAAGATTTTTTATCAAAAATATCTATTATGCAGTAAGAAAGAATAGACACTATCAAATCTGCAATAAATTTTGATAATAGAATACTTTGTAGATAATAATTTTGAAATAAACCTAGCATCAAAGAAGAAAATAATGGATTTATTAAAGCAATGATAAAAAAAACGGGATAAAAATTTTTACCATTTTTAAAAATATCACGCCGCATAAAAAAAGACGATGTAGCTACAAAAAAAGCCCTTAGACCAAAATTCAATAAATAAATATAATCAAATAAGTTTTTTAGAATAAAAAAAGCAATAATTTCTGCAGTATAAAATACCAAAACATAAGAATAATATTTTATTATTTTAGTCAACTGCAGTATTCTTAAAAAAATACCAACAAACACCAAACATTAATAACGGAATTATTGGTAAAAGATATCTCATATGGCTTATTGTTAATAAGGGTACTATAACAATAGCCAAAGTTGAATATAATCCATAAAGTTTATATTTTTGAATAAATTTTATGAATGAATATACTCCTAAAGAATGAACAATTAACAAGAGTACTGATATAAAAAATTGGATGTAACCTGAAATAGATCCATTAAAAAATATTGAAATAAACCCTTCATTTGCAGCGCCTTCTCTGAATCCCAACAAGAAAATAATATTAAAGAATTTATTTAAATAATAATTGTTATTCAGTAAAAAAGTATCACTAAAGGTTTTATACAATAAGAAATTTATGCCTATGACTAAAATTAATAATATTACAATAAAACTTATTTTTTTATTCATTACAAATTCTTTAAAGAGACGATAAGTTGCAAATAAGAATATAGATGGCATTAAAGAGGCTCTTAGATTTATTAATAAAACTGCCAATCCTGCGAAATAATAATTAATTTTAATATTTTTTATAGAGTAATAACTAATCAATAAAATTCCCAAAAAACCAAAAATGTCAGTGTAAAATCTTGCAAAGTATATTCCTAGATATGGATGAAAGGAAAGCAACAATAATAATATTATTTGACCAGTTCTACTTAGAAAATCTTTAAATAAGATATAAAAGAAACATATCGAAAAAATATTAATTACTATAGCTAGAGAAATTAATGTAAAACCAGACAGGGCTTCTTCATAATTTAATCCTATGGCACATAAAAATTGACTATAGGCAATGTTAACCATTATATCTCCCGTACCAATACAATCTTTATATGCTTCCATATCGGGGTATCTAAATATATCTAGGCCAAGAAAATTTGTGTATATATAATAAATAAAGTAACTAAAGATAGTTTTGAGGGATATTAAAAAAAGAAGGTCTTTTTTATTTTCTGTTATTTTTTTTATCAATGATTAAATACTCTCAAATATAAACTCTGCTAAAATAGTTTATATAGTAGGATTTTACATATATGTCAGATTTTTTAAAAGAAGAATGCTTGTGTTGCGGCCAAAAATTATTAAAGGAAAAGATGAGCTTCGAATCCTCAGACGTTTTTATATGTAAAAATTCATGTATCTTTTCAACACCAAAAATTGATACAAATTCTATATATGACAGTGAATATTTCAAGAATTATTATTTTAAAGAATTAAATATTGAACAATCAAAAATGTTTAAAAAATTAATTGTCTTTTTGAGTCGATATATTAAAAAGGGTTCGATTCTTGATTACGGATGCGGTGTTGGTACTTTCTTAGCAACCTTAGAAGAAAAAGGATTTAAACAAAATGTAGGAATCGATATAAGTGAATATTCTATATCAGAAGCAAGATCTAAAGCTAAAAATAGCAGTTTTTATTATGATATAAATGAATTAGGCTCTATGAAATTTGATTGTATTAGTTTTGTAGATAGTATCGCTCATATTCAGGACATTAATAATGTTATTTCGAATCTAATTGCAAAAAATCTTAAGCAAGATGGCTGTTTGCTAATAAGAACACCAAATATTAATAGCTTATATATAATATACGTAAGACTAATAGGCTTCTTTTTTCCCAAAAGATTTCAAAGCACACTATTGTTTATTCCTAACAGACTATTTTTATTTAATAAAAAGTCAGTTACTCTTTTTTTGAATAAGTTTGATATGGAAATTCAAGATTATTTTACTGAACCAGAATTCTCAATCGTTCCATCTAAATTTTCAAATACTAATTTTTTTAAATCATTTATCGTAGACATATTAAGAAATAAAATACCTTCATTTATAAACCCAAAAAATTCAATCACTTTAATAGCAAAATTTAAAAATGAATAAACAACAAAAAATAAGAAGTGAAAATGTTGACTGGGATGTGGTAAATGATTTTGGTTCTGAGTGGGAAGAATTTCAATTTGATTCCCATGATATTGATATTCTTAGAGATGCTTACAATCAGTATTTTGATATTTTTCCATGGGAATTAATTTCATTAGAATCTGAGGGTTTTGATATGGGCTGCGGTTCCGGGAGGTGGGCACAATTTGTAGCCCCTAAAGTCGGTAAACTGAACTGTGTTGACCCTAGTAGCGCAATAAATATAGCAAAGAAGAATTTAAAAAAATATGATAATGCTGAATTCTTTCAAGAAACTGTAGATCAATGTTCATTGGCAGAAGAATCCCAAGATTTTGGCTATAGTTTAGGAGTTTTACACCATATTCCTGATACTCAAAAAGCAATAAAAGATTGTTCAAAAAAACTTAAAAAAGGAGCTCCATTTTTATTATATTTATACTATAACTTTGAGGATAAACCTTTTATATTTAAATTAATCTGGAAATTAACTGATTTCTTGAGACTAAATATAATTTGTAGATTACCATCTCCGATTAAAAAGTTCGTTTGTAGTTTGATAGCAATCTTTATATATTTCCCTCTTGCCAAATTTGCTAGAATGTTAGAATTAATAAGACTTAATGTTGATAATATCCCGCTATCTGATTATAGAAATAAATCGTTCTACATAATGCAGAATGATGCATTAGATAGATTTGGAACTAAACTTGAACAAAGGTTTAGCAAAAAAGATATCAGCGAAATGCTTTCAAATGCTGGATTTGGTAATATCACCTTTTCAGAAAATACTCCATATTGGACATGCATAAGCTATAAATTATGAACTTACAAGTTCATAAAGCGAGATTATGGATGTAATACATAATTCATCAGAACATGATTTTATAAATGAATAGTAGCCAGGACTTAAGAGAAGTTTTATCAAATGTTAAGAATATAGCTGTCGTAGGAGCGAGCCCTAAATCAGGAAGAGATAGCTATATAGTCATGGAAGCGCTTATGCATTTTGGATATGAAATATTTCCTGTAAATCCTAACTATGTTGGCAATAAAATCTTTGGAAAGACATGCTATCCAAATCTAAAAGCAATTAAAGAGAAAGTTGATATGGTCGATATATTTAGAGCAAAAGATTTTATATATGACATTACTAAAGAAGCCATAGAAATTAAAGCATCTGTTTTATGGATGCAAGAAGGACTAATTGATGAAGAGGCGGCCACTCTTGCAAGAAGTAAATCTATGATAGTGGTAATGGATGAATGCCCAAAGAAAGTTTTAGAAGCTTTAAATTGGACTAATTAAAAATTTTAGCATTTAATTAAACTATGAAAAATAATTCTGAAAACATTCTTTTAATAGATTCTACTGACACTGGCATTCTTCGTCTTACCCTCAATGATCCAGATAATAAGAATGCATTATCTGAATTGATGATACAAAAACTTATAAATACAATAACGGAGGCATCTAAAGATAACTCAGTTAAAGTTGTTGTAATTGCATCAATAGGAAATGTTTTTTGCTCCGGACATAACTTAAAAGAAATTAATGAAGCAAGGAAAGCAGATGATAGCGGAGAATTTTATTACTTAGAATTATTTAAGACATGCTCATCTTTAATGCAAATAATTGTTAATTGTCCCAAACCAGTTATCGCAGAAGTTAATGGAATTGCAACAGCAGCTGGCTGTCAGTTAGTAGCTTCCTGTGATTTAGCTGTTTCTTCAAATTCTGCAAAATTTGCCACACCAGGAGTTAACATTGGACTATTTTGCTCAACGCCAATGGTTGCTCTATCAAGGAATGTTAGCAAAAAAGATGCTATGAAGATGCTTTTAACTGGTGACATGATAAATGCTGATGAAGCAAAAAGAATTTCACTCATTAATGACTTTGTTCCAGAAGAAGAGCTGACAAAATCAGTAATGGATTTAGCAGAAAAAATTTCTAAAAAATCAGCTTCAGTAGTTTCCATTGGAAAGGAAGCATTCTACAAACAGTCCGAGCTAAACTTATTTGATGCCTATGAATATACTTCAAGGGTAATGACAGAAAATACATTAAATGAAAATGCAAAAGAAGGTATTAATGCATTCCTAGAAAAACGAAAACCAAATTGGGAGGATATT
>MDTA01066706.1_pt1 | contig 10533 bp, 6 predicted proteins | sample 811151 | NCBI WGS metagenome assembly MDTA01 (sample SAMN05326648, study PRJNA326480) | marine metagenome | isolation source: seawater | place: Indian Ocean: South | collected 2010 | reverse complement strand
CCAAAAAAATTTAAAATAAATTTTGATTTAAAACATAAGTTTATTTCTTCAAAAAGATATATCAAAATTCGAAATACAAACAGTAGAATAATTTTGCTTGCATCCGAACAAATAAGAGTAAATCCAAATAACATTTGGAACAAAAATAATTTTAATGACAGAGAAAATTTGTCGTTGCTACATAGATGGACATGGGTAATTAAATTCATTTCAAAAAAAAAAAATCTAAGTATTGAGGATAAAAAATTTATAGAAGACTCAATTTTAAATTGGTGTTTAAGATACTCAAATAAAAAAATTAATAAAAATGATATAATTTTTGAACCTTATAATATATCAGAAAGAATATCTAATTATTTAGTTTTACTGAAATTAAAGATTTTACAACCGAATAATTTTGTTCTTAGTATTTTAGAAAAACAATTTTTTTTTCTAATAAAAAATATTGAAATCTATAAATTCAAAAAATCAAATCACGCGCTAAATAATCTGAAAGCTATATATATGTTTTCTATTTACTCAGAAAATCTCAAATTACAAAATTATTCACTTACATTTATAGTTTATATTTTAAAAAAATTTTTAGATAAAAATGGTTTTTTTAAATTTGGATCTTCTAATTATCAATTCATTTTTGCAAAGTGGATTTTAGATATTTTATTATTTTCAAGTAATTTAAAAAATAAAGATATCAAATTTATAGAGAACAATTTTCAAAAAATTCTTGTAACTCTTAATTTCTTTTTACAAAAAGAAAGAAATTATAATACAATTCCTCATTTTGGGAATATATCTCCAGATGTAAGTAACAAGTGGATAATAAGTTTTTTTTTTAATAGAAAAAAAAATTTTTTTTTTAAAAAATATTGGCAAACATTAAATTTAGTGAATACCAACAAAAGAATCTTATCTAAAGAGTGGATAAAAATTTATAATCATAAATTTACTGTATTTTGCAGGAACCCAAAAATAGTAGGTTTCGATTTTAATCATAGCCATAATGATTTTTTTAATTTTGAGTTATTTTACTATGGAAAGAAAATTATTTTGAATCCAGGAAGAGAAAATTATTCATACAAAAGCTTAATTAGAGACATTTCTGGAGGCTCTCACAATTCGTTCAAAATAAATAACAAACCTATTTACGATGAATATTTATTTTATAAACCACTATCAAGAATTGGGATAAAAAAAATCCAAGATTGTAATTATACAGCAGAAACAAACTATAAGAATTATATTAAATTAAGTTCATTGGAAAAAAAATATAGTATTATTAGAGAAATTTTTTTAAACAATAAAAGTGTTACAATTAAAGATACAATTAAAACAAAAAAAAAATCAGATGTTGAGTTACGTTTCAATCTTAGCTTGACTAAAGAGGAATTCAATGAAAAAAAAAATTTAAAGATTTTGTATTCATCTGACATAAAAAAAAAAATTAATTTTAAAAATAGAAAATTCTACGAAAATTATGGCGAAGCTTATACCGGAAGAGAACTGACGTGTAGTTTTAAAAATATAGACAAACTAAACTCAACTTTAAAAGTGATCGGTTAGAAAATGTGTGGAATATGTGGAATTTATAATTTTGACAATAAAAATATTGAAAAATCAAAACTGAGGATCATGAATGATCAAATGATAGATAGAGGTCCAGATTCCGAAGGTTACTTAATGGATAATAATTTTGGAATGGCAATGAGAAGATTGTCAATTATTGATCTAGAGAAAAGTATACAGCCTATGCAAAATTCTGACAAAAATATATCAATAACCTTTAACGGTGAAATATATAATTATATTGAGCTTAGAGAGGAACTAAAAAAAGAAAATATAAAATTTAAAACTACCGGTGATACTGAGGTAATACTAAAACTATACGAAAAGCTAGGTGAAAAGTTTATACAAAAATTAATTGGAATGTTTTCAATATGTATTTTTGATAAAATCAAAAAAAAAATTCTTATTTATAGAGATAGATTTGGTATTAAACCTTTGTATTATTATATTTCTCAGACTTCATTTTATTTTTCATCAAGTTTATTTTCTTTAAAAAAGGTTTTAAATTTAAAAAAATCTAAAGAATCTTTTTTTTTATATCTTTGTTTTAATTATTTTCCATCTACGAAATCGGTTTACGAAAATGTTTACTCATTATTACCTGGTAATTTTATAAAAATACAAAATAACAAAGTCAGTATTGATAAATATTATGACTTTAATAATGAGAAGCACATCATAACCACAAATAAATATGATCCTAAAGTATTTAAAGAAATAATGAATAATTCAATTTCCATAAATTTAAGAAGTGATGTAAACCTAGGATTAATGATGAGTAGTGGAATAGATTCAAGTATAATTGCAAACGAATCCTGTAAATTAAATAAAAATTTGAAAGCTTATACAGTAAATTTTGAGGACAAATTAGATAACGAGGGTTTTTTAGCCTCTAAGTTTGCAAATGAATTAAAAATAAATCATGAGATAATAAATTTAAAAAAAGATGAAACTCCCGATTTGTTAAATCAAATTTTAAAAAATATGGATGAACCTTGTGCAGATACTGCAATAATACCTAGTTATTTAATTTCAAAAAAAGCCAAGCAAGACAACATTAAAGTTCTTCTGAGTGGTGCTGGGGGAGATGAAATTTTTGCAGGTTATAGTAGGCATTACTTAAATTTTTATACTTTTTTTTATGGAATTATTAATTTTTTAAAGATTAAAGAACATAGACTTTTAAAAATCTTTCCTTTTAAAATTCAAAATATTCTTTTCAAATCATTAGATAAAAAATACGCTTATGTTTGTAACACATCTGGACAAAATTTGGGAGTGATATTGGCTTCGATTCATAACAATTCGCATAAAAAAATTTTTCAATTTATAGAAAAAATTTTAGATGGAATAATTAATAGTAACTTTGTATTTGATTCAAAAAACATTATTAATGCAGACTTATCCTTATATTTACCAGGTAACATATTACGTCCATTTGATAAAATTTCTATGATGAGTTCCGTTGAGGGCAGGGTTCCTTTTTTAGATCATAGATTTTTAGAGATTATTAATTATTTTAATTTAAATATGGCCTCAAAAGGATCATCGAAAAATAATAAGAAAATTTTAAAAAGTTTATATAGAAACGAATTACCGAAATATATACTTAATAATCATAAAAAAGGATTTAATGCACCATTAGAGAAATGGAATTTAGATTTTAGTAAATTTAATCTTAAAGAATATTTTGAGGATAATTTAAACATGAAACTAATCAATAAAAATAAAGGTAATAAAAATTTTAAAAATTTTGATTATAATTTAAATACTTATAAAATTTGGGCAGAATTTAATTGATGTTTTTTTCAATAATTTGTCCAACTTTTAATTCTTCTTTATTTTTAGAAAAAACATTAAATTCTTTATTGGCTCAAACTTATAAAAAATTTGAGGTAATATTTTCGGATGACGGATCCCATGATAATACACTTGAAATTCTTGAAAACTATAGATCAAAATTTTATGATATAGGTGTCAATGTTAAAATAATTAAAAATGAGCATAATGGACCAGGTTATGCTAGAAACCAAGGTTTAAAGATTGCAGAAAGTGATTGGGTATCTTTTATAGACTCTGATGATTTATGGAGTAGTGATAAACTACTTAAGGTCAATGATTTTTTAAAGATAAATAATAACTATAATTGTATTTTGCATAGACAATATTTTTTAGGACGTAATAATGAGATTAAGAAATACGATTTTGATAAATATTTTAATTTTAAATTATCTGTAAAAAAACAATTATTTAGAAGAAACTTCTTTGCTATGTCAGCAGTTACTTTAAAAAAAGATTTAATAGTAAATGAGGGTGGATTTAATGAAATATATCAAAATGCACAAGATTATGATTTGTGGATTAGAATTGGAGATAAATTTAAAATATTTATACTACCAGAATACCTTGGAAGTTATTGTGAGAGATCTGATAATATTACATCCAGATCGTATCAAAAAAGAATTGTGAATGTTTTAAAGATATTAATTAAAAATAGAAAAGATATTAATTTTATAATTTTGATTGTATCAATTTTAAAAGTTTTATTTAATAAAGAGTGGTTTAAAATATTCTTTTAATTTTTCTAGCAAAATAATAAAGACCCCTATATTTTTCAATTCTAGGCCTAATTATATCTTCAGTTTTGATTTTTAAATAATCCAACCAATAATTAGCTGAATTAAATTTGTAATACTCAAAGTATTTTTTTAATTCTTTTTTTGAATATACACCGCCATTGTCACCATATTTTGTAACATATGGTGTGAAATTTGGATATAGACTTGGTACATTAATCAGTTTAACTTTCATGAAATTGCCAATAAGAACATCATCAAATATGTTATTAGATATTGAAAATATCAGCGAATTTCGTGGACATGAAAATTCTATACCCTCTTTTTTATTTGAATATTTTAAATTAAATTCTGATCCTCCGACTCTAAAACTAATAAATCCAAATTTATCTTTAATGTGTTCGAACTTTCTAAAATAATCCTCAATTATTTTTTTGTCATCATTTTCAAGATTATCATTCCAATTATCACTAAAATTTTCAGATGGTTTAGCTGGCTCATCATTTTCATCTGGGTTAATTTCTGAAAATGTCTGCTTATTTGTGTCCCAATTTATAAAGGCAGGCAACATCTGACTGCCATTACTTTTAAATCCAGTATAGTGTTCTCTTAGCGGGGTCACAAATTTATTCATACTAATGCTATCTTCTCTTATATATTTGTGCATTGAAGAAAAAGGAATTGCGTAATTACAGTTCCATTTTTTCATGTAATAGGCGTATGATAATCCACAGGATTTTTTTTCCGCTGCTAAAGGTAATATAAATTCATTATGGTGGTTATAAAAATTAATCATGTCAGCATCACCCCAGTTGATTAGTTTTAATAGAAATCTATTTTTATACATTCCAAGTATTTTTTTTATCTCTTTTGACCATCCTAATGCTGAACCGTCATTAAGATTTAGTATTATGTCTTTTTTACCTATTTCAACTAAAAGACATGAATCTTGATTCCAATCTGAAAAAGACTTAATCCTTATGTTTTTTGAAACTTGAAACCATGAATTACTTTTAAGTTTTATACATTTGTAATCTTTTTTAAGTTCATTAAATATTCTATCTCCATAATGATCTGCAATTAGTAGAGTTTTATCTTTGAAATATTTAAGAGAGTCAGGATCAATATGGTCAGGATGACCATGAGATAGCCAGATATAATCACTCTTGAGAATATTATCTTTTTGACTATTTGGGATTTTATAAGCATGTGTCCAGCTTCCAAAATAGGGTTTACCGTCTAACCATGGGTCGGTAGTAAGCACAGGTTTGTCATCAAATACAGTTAATGTAGCGTTTCCTATAGTTTCGAATCCTAGCATGATAATTATCTTTTTATAATATAGTTGTTTAGTACTAGGATATCCATATCTGTTCTCAAAAAACAATCAATTGCATTTTTTGGACTCATTACTATTGGTTCATTTTCATTGAATGATGTATTGAGTAAAATTGGCACATTTGACAAATTATAAAAATTCCAAATAAGTTTATAAAAATCTTCGTTAAATAGTTTAGATACAGTCTGAACTCTACCAGTTCCATCTATATGAGTGACACCTGGTATTTTTTTTGATTGATCTTCATTAATTTTTTCCACTGAGGACATATACATATTATCTCTTGTGTTATTAAACCATTCTTTTTTTTTTTCTTCCAAAACTGCAGGAGCAAAAGGTCTAAAGCTCTCTCTTCTTTTAATTTTTTTATTAATTATATCTTTAATATTTTGGTTACATGGATTTGCTAAAATAGACCTATTACCCAAAGCTCTTGCACCAAATTCCATTTTTCCATTAAAAAATCCAACAATTTTATTTTCATAAATTAATTTTGCTACTAACAAAAGTAGTTCCTCTTTTGATTTATAAAAATCACAGCTAAAATTATTTAATGACTCTATTTTTGAAATTGATTCTTTAATTTCATTATTTGTATAATCCGTTCCCAAATAAGGACTTTTTAAATTAAGGAAATTAGTGTTTTTAACCTTTTTATTTTGAACATATAAAGCTGAACCTATTGATCCACCTCCATCACCAGGAGAATAGGGTATAAATATATTTTTGAAGAAATTTGTCTCATAGATTTTTTTATTTGCAAGAGAATTAAGTGCACATCCACCTGCATAAACAAGATTTTTTGAAATATTCATTTTTTGGATTTCTTCACAAATTTCAGAAAGTTTTTTCTCAAAAATTTTTTGAGCAGATGCTGCTATATTTTTATGTATATCGCTAATATTTTCTGTTTTTAGATTTTTAATATTTAATAATTTTTCTAGCTCTTGATCATATAAGTCATTCTGATTTGGTCGACCTTCAAAATTATATGAAAAGTTTCTATCAGTATGTTTAAAATATTTAAGATTTAATTCTATTTTTTGGGATTTTTTAAAAACGTTGTTAAGTATTAAATCATAATATTCAGGTTTTCCATAAGATGACAATCCCATCATTTTATATTCATCTCCATAATTTTTAAATCCTAAAAGTTGGGTGAATGATTCATAAAAAACCCCAAGAGAATGTGGAAATAAATATTTTTTTATGATTTTTATTTGATCTTTATTGCATTTAGCAATGCAGACGCTAGCAAAGTCTCCAAAGCCATCAATTGATAAGCCAACTGCATCCTCAAAATTTGAAGGGAAGTATGCAGAGGCAATATGTGACAAATGATGATCGATATAATGAATTTTGATATTTTTATTAAAGCTAGATGGTTTGAAATAGTCATTAATGTCTTTTTTTAAGTCCATCTTTTTTTTTATACGTTTGATTATTTCAAATTTTTTTTTACCTAATAAATAATTTTTTAAAAAGTAAACTAATTTTTCTTTGATATTAGACAAAGGATTTGTATTTATTGAAATATCCGTAATCTCCTCAATTTTTATATTGGTATATTTCAAACATTCTTCTATTGATTTAATGGGTAGGCCAGCCCAGTGCTTAACTCTGTTTATTCTTTCTTCCTCAATAGCAATTAATAATTCACCATTTTTAATAATACATGCTGAAGAGTCGGCATGGTTACAATTTAAACCCAAAATTATACTCATTAAAGTTTCTTAATATGTATTTGCTTAAAATAAAATAAAAAATATCTAATAAATTTAATTTTGACATAATTTAATGTAGATATAACTAGTTTATGATAGCTTTTAATTTATTAGGTACTCAAAAAAACAGCGGAACTAAAACTTTTAATATTAATTTTTTTAAAGAGACTATAAATTTTGATTATAATAAAAAAATCTTTGTTTATATTCCAAAATTTTATCTTAATGATATAAGTTTAAAGTCCTCAGATAAGATTAAAATAATAGTTAAGTCTGAATTATATAATAATTTTTTTGTTAGATTTATTTGGTTACAAATCATACTTCCAATTGAACTTAAAATTAAAAATGTAAAAGTTTTATTTTCATCTTCAAATTATTCTCCTTTTTTATTAAAAATTTTAAATATTAAATCAGTTTTATTTGTTCACAGTGTTTTGCCTTGGCTACATTTTGACTTAATGCCTGGAAATAGAATCAAGAACTTTTTTATCAAAAAAATGATGGAAATTTCTATTTTCATCTCTAATTCAATTATTGTACCCTCAAAATTTGCAAAGATTAATTTTATCAAAGAGTTAAATATTCACCCAAATAAAATAAATGTAATTAATCTTGGCGCAGACCATATATCAATAAATAAAAATAATGATGATAAACTAATAGGTTTTGATTATAATCAAAATTATATTTTATCAGTAATATCGTGTGTAAAATATCATAATATTTTAAATTTACTTAAATCATATAAAAATTTTTTGGATCAAACAAATTATAAAGTTAAATTTGTTCTAGTTATTACTATTCTTGATAAAAAATATTTTGAGATTTTAAAAGATTTTGTAAAAAATAATTTCGATAAAGAACAGGTTATTTTCTTACCGAATTTAGAAAATAAATATTTATCAAATATTTATAAAAATTCTTCTTTGTATGTATTTACATCTTATTCTGAAACTTTTGGACTAACATCACTAGAGGCAATGCATTTTGATATACCTTTGCTAATATCAAATACTTCAAGTATTTATGAGATAAATGGAGATATACCAGAATATTTTGATCCAGATAATATTAGCGAAATAAAAGATAAGCTTATAAAAATTTTCAAATTAAAAAATGAAAGTCCTCAAACAAATTTTAATATAAATAAAAAAAATGAACATTTAAAAAATTATTTGTGGAAAAATACGTTTAATGATACTTACGAAGTACTAAAAAAAATAATCACTTAACTTTATAGATTATATTAAAAATGAATTTTTTTTTATGAGCATATGAGGTCTCATTTAAAACTGTATTTCCCGCTGGGTAATTTCCAAACCAACCAGTGTAATAAATGAATTCACCCAATTTTCTCTCAATCTGTTTACCTTTTATAATCTCAATTGTTTTAAGTGGATTATTTTCAAAATTATAATTGTATATTCTTAATAAATTTTTATATCCATTAAAAGTAATAGCTAATAATATAGCTATGAATAAAAATTTATTATATTCAAACTTAAATTTTGAATAAAATTTCATTAAAAATAAAATTGATATTAAAATAAATAAATAGTGAGACATTCTAATTACTGGGAGTTTGAAGATAAATACAGAAAATGAAATTAAAAAGATTAAAAAAAATATTTTAAATATAATTTTGGATTGGATTATTTCGTCTTTTTCCAATTTTATTCTAATTTTTTTAAATGAAAAAATTGTGAGAATAGTTGCTATAAAGGTTGTAAGTGAAAATTCTAAAAGTTCAATCTTAATTGAATAAAACCAAGTTTTTAACCAATTAAAATTAGAAATATAAGTTAACTCATCTAGATCACCTTCATATTTCCACCAAGCTTTATTTAATATTTCTCCCATTAAATACCATTTTTCTGCTATCTCTTTTATGTTCCAACTTAATAATTCTACGCACGTAGATGGAATAGGATAAATTAAACATCCACTAATTAGGATGTTTTTTATAAAAAAACTTAAAACAATAAAATAAACTGGTAAGATTTCTATACTTTTTAATATCTTAAATCTGCGATACCTAAATATTAAGTAGATAGGTATTAAGCCTATAAAAAAATATGTTATCTTTATAAAAAAAATAAACATACTTAAATATGCTATAAAAATTATTTTTTTATCTATGAATTCATCATAATTATTACAAAAAAAATTTTTAAAATAAAAAAAAATTATAAAATACATTATTAAAAATGAGGGTCTATCAATTCCAAATTCTTTTAATCTTGTATATTTTAATAAAACAAAAATTAAAATTAAAAGAATAAAAGGTAAAAAATTATACTTTTTTTTTGAAATATTATTTTTAATTTCGTTTAAAAATGTTGAAAAGAAAAGATATAAAATTAGAGCATTTAAAACATGAATATCTTGGAGACTTGAATAATTAAAATTGAAATATGAGTGAGCTATTAGCCAAATTGAAGAGTTTGCAAAATTATGATGTAGGTGACCTAATCCAATAATATAATTAAAACTATCAGTATTTTTTATGTAGCTATAATGATAGTGATTTAAATCATCAGAAAACTCACTCCCGTATATTTGTAAAATTACTAATAAAAAAAGAATTATATTTAGAGGGTCAAACTTATTTAAAGAAAAATCCAGTTTGTTTCTTTTTAAAAAAAAAAGATTGATATTATTAATAAATTAAAAATAATAACATAATCATTTAAAGAGAAAAAAAAATTAATAACTTGCGCGATAAAAGAAGTTATAATAATACCAAATATGGAAATCTCAAAAAAATTAAGTTTAAGTTTATTATAATTAAATGTTTTTAAAAAAATCTTACCATTAAAAAATGATAAAAATAAAAATAAAAAAAAGTGACTTGTTATAGTAATCATGTTTTCTTAATGAACTTTCTATTTATTGGAATAAAAAAAATATTCCTATTAGTAAGTAAATTATGTTCAGAAGTTCTTGATATTTGAGATTTATTTTTATTACTAATACTCAAAAAATTATTATTTTTATAGTCATAAATGTAAGGTTTATAAAACTTTAAATATCTACATATTTTATTAAAAATTTTTAAATTGTACTCTATTAAAAATACTGGTTTATGCTTTCTAATTGTTTTTTTCATACCAAGTAATACATTAAGATCATGTCCCTCAGTATCTAACTTAATAAAGTCAGGTGGGTATTTTACCTTTATCGAGTCAAATTTTTCACAAGATACATCTTTTTTTATGATACTAATTCTTTTTTTTAAGTTTAAAAAAGTAATCTTTATAGAATTAATTATATATTTTTTATCAAAACTACTCAAAAAGTGAATAGTCTTTCCTTTGTAATACGCTAT
>MDTA01121699.1_pt1 | contig 10534 bp, 9 predicted proteins | sample 811151 | NCBI WGS metagenome assembly MDTA01 (sample SAMN05326648, study PRJNA326480) | marine metagenome | isolation source: seawater | place: Indian Ocean: South | collected 2010 | reverse complement strand
CCATCTTTCAGCTTCGGTTGATATGTCTTCAATTAAATTGTTTATTTGATTTTTAGATAATGGCCTTGGCATTGAACTTACGAATCTAGGACCTTTGACTCGCAATAATTTTGATGAAAAAATTTTCTTATGTCTAATTAAGAATCTGAGAAAACTTTTGATTGAAGATAGGGATCTTGAATTGCTTCTATGACTAACCCCATTACTCAATCTTTTATAAAACCAACTGGTAAGATCATCTTGATTTAACAAACTAATTTCTTTAAAAGAAATTTCTGTATTTTTAAATTCCGACATGTGATCAAGAAAATGGAAAACATCTCTAGAGTAAGATTCAACTGTATTTTTACTAAGCCTTTTTTCAGACTTTATCCAATCCACCCATCTTAGTGAAATCAATTTTAATTCATTCTTCACTATTAAATTCTTTCAGTTTTTGCTCAATTATCTTAGATAGAAAAAGTATTAAATCAAAAGCTCTGTTGCTCAAAAATTGTCTGTTTTCACTTGCATAAATAAGTAATGATTCAGATTTAAAAATTTTTTTTTCTAGAGAAAATATTGCATTAGAATAAATTTTCTTATCTATTTTATTAAAGAAACCGAGGCTATCATCGACAGCATCCAAAGTTAAAAAATCATCTTCCTTGTATACCTTGCTAATCTTTTCTTCAGTTACATAAATTAATCCCAATTCATCACTAATATCTTTTCTACTTGTAATTATATTTATAACTGCAAGATCAAAATAACCAGGTAATTCATTCTTAATGAATTGAACAAGCTGTTTTTTTTCTTTTAATATTAAATTAAATACAGCCTCGTGGACCTTTTTTTGAGTAAAGTAATTATGTTTAGCATTCTCGATTAAATTTTTTTGCCTATCTTTTAAGTTTTTAATCAACCAATCTTTAAATGAAATAACTTGGTTATTTCTTTGGGGGTATTTATTGTCAACGAATGATGGAAATTGCATCAAATCTAACAAATCTGGATTATTTAAAAAGAAGTCCGTATTTTTTTTTAAATAATCCTCAACTTGCTTTATACTTATTTTTTTTGAAAGCATAAGATCATTCTATTTTAGTGTTTAATTTTCGCAATGTCTTCTTCAAAATATTGAGGTATAATTTTTCTAATGATAATAGAAATTCTACTTCCATTACCTTTAAATAAAAAAACATTTTACTACAAAATCCAACCAGAAAATTTAAATAATATAAAAATTGGTGGATTAGTTGAGGTTATATTTAGAAAAAAAAAAAAAATAGGATTAATTCTTAAGCAGCACAAAAAAGTAGATTTTAATAAAAAAATTTTATTTGTTGAAAGAATTTTTGAAGATCTTTACTTTTCTGAAGAAATCATAAAAAGCATGCAATTTATTTCTGGATACTCTTGTATTCACATTTCACTTATTTTTAAGTTATTTTTATCTGGTTTTGTTCAAAAAAAAATAAAATTTGAAGAAAAAAGAATTAATGTAAAAAAAGATAAATTAAGACTTTCAGATTGTCAAAAAAATGCATTGAATACTTTATCAAAGGTTAATCTAAAAAAACATTCCGTAATTACTCTTCATGGAGTTACTGGTTCAGGTAAAACAAGGGTATACATGCATAATGTAATTAAAAAATTTTTAGAAGGATACCAATGTCTTATTTTAGTTCCGGAGATCATTTTAACAAAAGAATGGGTTAATGAAATAAAAAAAGATTTTGGAGTTTCTCCAAAGGTTTATCATTCTTCAATTAAAAAATCAGAAAAATCTAGATTATGGAAATCTTCTATTCTTGGAAAACCAAATATCATTGTAGGCACTCGGTCTTCATTATTCCTTCCATTTTCGAATTTAGGATTAATTGTTGTTGATGAAGAACATGATAATTCTTACAAGCAAGAAGAAAATTTAATAATTAATACAAGAGACTTTGCAATCGTAAGATCAAATTTTTCTAAGTGTCCAATTATTCTGAGTTCTGCGACTCCTTCTATTGAAACAATATTTAACTGTAAAAAAAAAAAATATGAAAGAATTGAGATTAGAAAAAGAATCAACAAAGCCCCTCTTCCAGCTATTGAGATTATTGATAAAAGAAAGGAAATTTCACTTATATCTGTTAAACTTCAGAAAATTATATCGGCAAATCTAAGTGAAAAAAAACAAACCCTCTTATTCATAAATAAAAGAGGTTATGCTCCATTTATTATTTGTAAAAAATGCGGTTTTTCAAAAATTTGTCCAAACTGCTCATCTTCATTGGCTTTACACAATTACTCATCAACACAATCAATTCTTCTTTGCCATCAATGTAATTATAAAGAAAAGTTCATTCATAATTGTTTAAATTGCAAAGAAAATAATTCATTCATTTTTCCGGGATTTGGTATTGAAAAAATTTACCGGGAAATTAAAAAATTATATCCAAATGTAAAATCTTTCTATATTTCAAGTGATACTATTAAAAATCCTGACGAATACGATGGTGTATTAAAAAAAATAATTGATAACAAAGTTGATATAATAATTGGAACACAACTTTTATCTAAAGGACATAATTTTCCATATCTAAAAACTGTTGGAATTTTAAATATTGATTGTTTAATTAATAATTTTGATTTTCGTTCTTTTGAAAAAACTTATCAACAAATAATGCAAGTCTCGGGAAGGGCTGGGAGGAAAAGTGAAAAAGGGAATGTTTATATTGAAACCTTTCAACCAAATCATCATGTAATTGAAATGTGTAAAAAATATAAATTAGAAGAATATTATGATTGGGAACTTGAATTAAGAAAAAAAAACAAACATCCCCCATTTAGCAATCTTATATCACTCATAATATCTTCTAAAAAAGAATCAGAAGCATTAAAATTTAGTAATGAAATAACAAAAAAACTTAGGTCTTTTTATTCTGAAATTGAAATATATGGCCCTGTTCCCTCAGTGATTTCAAAAAAAAAGCTTTTTTACAGATTTAGAGTTCTTATAAAATTTGAAAAATCTTTTTCCAATTCGCATTTAAAAAACTTTCTAAAAGAAATAAAGTCTCCATCAAATTTAAATTTTTATATTGATGTTGATCCAATGAGTTTCTTGTAAAATAATTAAATTTCAATTATTGAATACATCTTTCTCTTATGCTAATACAGACTTTTTATATTTTGGAAAAAATTTTTGAGTAATAATTCTACAAATATCATTGAAACATCTAGACGCTATGCCAAAGCTGTAATTTTGGCGTGTAATAAAGAAAAAGAAAAAGTTAGGACAATTAAAGATAACTTTGAAAGTTTCTTAAAACTCACAGAGGAAGTCTGTGAACTCAGCGTTTTTATTGAAAGTCCTCTAATTAATTCAAAAAAAAAAATATTGATTTTAAAAAAAATTTTTAAAAAATTAAAATTATCGCAAGATTTTGAAAATTTTTTAGTAACTCTCACAAACCATGGCAAGTTGTTTTTGATAAATAAAATTCACAACGAGTTTGTAAAATTGCTTGATCAAAATGATGGCACTTTAGAAGTAACTGTTACAACAACAGAACCATTAGAAAAACAAATTGAAGAAAAAATTAAAAAAAGTCTTAGTGAAAAGTTAAAACATAAAATTAAGTTAAAAAAATTAATTGATAAAGAAATTATTGGAGGAATAATATTAAAAGTGAATTCAATAATGATTGATAATTCAATAAAATCAAAACTTTCAGATTATAATTCAAGCGAAAGGTTAAATTAAATGTCAGTGGATGCATCCGAAATCTCATCAATTCTAAAAAATGAAATAAAAGATATTAACGATGAAGCAAAAGTTTCTGAAGTCGGAACTGTTTTGACAGTAGGTGATGGAATTGCAAGAATTTATGGTTTAGACAATGTACAAGCTGGTGAAATGGTTGAGTTTCCTGGAAAAGTGAAAGGAATGGCCTTAAATCTTGAAGATGATAATGTTGGAGTAGTCATTTTTGGGAGTGATCAATCAATAAAAGAAGGTGATATTGTTAAAAGAACTAAATCAATTGTCGAGGTGCCCACAGGTATGTCTCTTCTTGGAAGAGTGGTAGATGGATTAGGGAACCCTATCGATGGTAAAGGACCACTAGAAAATACAGAGATGAGAAGAGCGGAATTGAAAGCGCCTGGAATAATTCCTAGAAAATCTGTACATGAGCCAATGCAGACTGGTATTAAAGCTATCGACAGCTTAATCCCTATTGGCAGAGGACAGAGAGAATTAATAATAGGTGACAGGCAAACTGGAAAAACAGCTGTAATAATTGATACTATTTTAAATCAAAAGAAAATTAATGAATCAAATGACGAGTCAAAAAAACTCTATTGTATATATGTTTCAATTGGACAAAAAAGATCTACAGTTGCACAGATAGTGAAAACATTAGAAGAAAATGATGCATTAAAATATTCTATTGTTGTCGCTGCTACTGCTTCGGACCCTGCACCCCTTCAATTTCTTGCTCCCTACACGGGTTGTGCTATGGGAGAATACTTCAGGGATAATGGTAAACACGCAGTTATATTTTATGATGATTTATCCAAACAGGCTGTTGCCTATAGGCAAATGTCTCTTCTACTTAGAAGGCCACCTGGTAGAGAAGCTTTTCCTGGAGATGTTTTTTATATTCACTCTAGACTTCTAGAGAGAGCCGCCAAAATGAATGAAAAAAGTGGTTCGGGTTCACTAACATCTCTTCCAGTTATAGAAACACAAGCCGGTGATGTTTCAGCATATATTCCCACAAATGTAATTTCAATAACAGATGGCCAGATTTTTTTAGAAACCGAGTTATTTTTTAAAGGTATAAGACCTGCAGTAAATGTCGGTCTATCTGTTAGTAGGGTTGGTTCTGCAGCACAAATCAAGGCAATGAAACAAGTTTCAGGTTCAATCAAACTTGATTTAGCTCAATTCAGAGAAATGGAAGCATTTTCTCAATTTGCATCTGATCTTGATCAATCAACTAGGAATCTGTTAGAAAGAGGGAGAAGACTTACCGAAATACTAAAACAACCTCAATATTCTCCACTTAATGTTGAAGAACAAGTTGTGATAATTTTCTCGGGTGTAAATGGTTTCCTCGATAAAATTGAAGTTAATGATATTACCAAGTTTGAAACTTTTTTATTATCTAAGTTACGAACTCAGGGTAAAAAAATTCTAGAATCAATCAAAAAAGAACAATCTCTCACAGAAAAAACTGAAAAAGATTTAAATCAATTCTTACTCACACTAACCGAAGAATTTCTAGGAGACCATAGTGCCCAGTCTTAAGGATTTAAGAAACAGGATTTCAAGTGTCAAATCTACAAAGAAAATTACATCCGCAATGAAGATGGTTGCTGCTGCAAAACTCAAAAGGGCGCAGGAGAATGCAGAAAGAACAAGACCATATGCAGAAAAAATGAAAGAAATCGTTTTATCGCTCACAGGAAAAGTTAATAAAAGTAATTTTAAGTTTGGTCAAAAACCCAATGCCAACAATGATAAAAAAATAGTTTTACTAGTGATATGCTCCTCTGATAGAGGTCTGTGTGGAGGTTTTAATGGTTCAATTATAAAATATACTAAGAAGATAGTGAGTGAAGTTTCTGAAAAAGGGAAGGGATTAAAATATATTTTTGTTGGAAAAAAAGCATATTTATCTCTGAAGAGATTCTGTGGTGATTCGATCCTTGAACAAATTCAAGATTTTGCTAATCCAACTATAAAATTTGAATTAGCTGGGGATGTAAGGGATAAAATTCTAAAACTATTTATGAATAACGAGATTTCAGAATGTCATTTAATTTATACTGAATTTAAAAGTGCAATATCGCAAACTGTAAAATCTCAAAAGTTATTACCTGTTGAGGAAGAGGAAAGTGACGATCAACAAAACAAAAGTAGCTCAACTTATGAATATGAACCAAGTGAAGAAGAGTTACTTGATCAGATAATTCCTAAAAATATTGCAATTCAAATTCATTCGGGCCTATTAGAAAATTTGGCAAGTGAGCAAGGTTCAAGAATGACCGCTATGGATAATGCAACTAGGAATGCTGACGATATGATTGATAATCTTACACTTTTCTACAATAGATCAAGGCAAGCACTAATTACGAAGGAGTTAATTGAAATTATCTCTGGAGCGGAAGCTGTTTAAAAAGGAGAAAAAAATGAGTGAAAATTCTGGAAAAATAAAACAAGTTTTAGGCGCAGTGGTTGATGTAAGTTTTAGTGACAAACTTCCCCAAATTCTAGATGCACTTATTGTCAAACACGAAAACAAAGATCTAATATTAGAAGTTGCGCAGCATCTTGGCGAAAATACAGTTAGAACAATTGCAATGGATTCAACTGATGGATTAGTCAGAGGTCAGTCAGTTCTAGATACTGGACAGCCGATATCAGTTCCTGTTGGTCCAGAAACACTTGGAAGAATATTAAATGTTGTTGGAGAACCAGTAGATGAAAGAGGACCACTTAAAACTAAGTTAAGATCACCTATACACAAAAATGCCCCAGAATTTGTTGATCAATCAACAGATACCGAAGTATTGGTAACGGGAATCAAAGTCGTTGATTTATTGGCCCCATATGCAAAAGGTGGAAAAATTGGTTTGTTTGGTGGAGCTGGTGTAGGAAAAACAGTTCTAATTATGGAATTAATAAATAACATTGCAAAAGGTCATGGGGGGTATTCTGTTTTTGCTGGGGTTGGAGAAAGAACAAGAGAAGGTAACGACTTGTATCATGAAATGATTGAATCTGGGGTAATAAAGTTAGAAAATGATGAGTCAAAAGCTGCGCTTGTCTACGGACAAATGAATGAACCGCCTGGAGCTAGAGCAAGAGTTGCCTTAACTGGGTTGACGCTGGCAGAATATTTTAGGGATGAAGAAGGACAGGATGTTCTCCTCTTCGTAGATAATATTTTTAGATTTACTCAGGCTGGCTCAGAAGTCTCTGCACTTCTTGGTCGGATACCCTCAGCTGTTGGTTATCAACCAACATTGTCGACTGATATGGGAGCACTTCAAGAAAGAATAACATCAACTAATAAGGGTTCGATAACATCGGTACAAGCAATATATGTCCCGGCAGACGATTTGACTGATCCAGCGCCTGCCACCTCTTTTGCTCACCTTGATGCCACAACAGTATTATCAAGGCAAATTGCTGAGCTAGGTATTTATCCTGCCGTTGACCCGCTTGATTCAACCTCAAGAATACTCGATCCAAGAGTAACAGGAGAAAATCACTACAATGTTGCTAGAAAAGTTCAAGAAACTCTTCAAAAATATAAATCATTACAAGATATAATTGCAATTTTGGGTATGGATGAACTTTCAGAGGAAGACAGACTAGTTGTTGATAGAGCGAGAAAAATTCAAAGATTCCTATCACAACCATTTCATGTGGCTGAAGTATTTACTGGAACCCCTGGGGTTTTTGTTAATCTTCAAGATACAATTAATGGGTTTAATGGTTTGGTAACTGGAGAATATGATGATATTCCTGAAGCTGCGTTCTATATGGTCGGAACTATTGAAGAGGCACTTGAAAAAGCAAAGAAGATCAAGGAATAATCTATATAATTATGGCACTTAAACTTGAAATCCTCTCACCCCAAGAAATTGCTTATCAAGGAGATGTTGATTTATGTATACTTCCTGGAACTGAGGGTGATTTTGGCATATTAAATAACCATATGCCATTCTTAACTTCTCTGAGAATTGGGATAGTTTATATTTATATTAATAAAAAATTATCGGAAACATTTCTTGTAACTGGTGGCATTGTAGAAGTTTCTGATAACAAATGTACTTTGCTAACCGAAGAGATTTGTAAATCTTCAACTATTACCTCAGGTCAACAGATAGAGGAAGATTCTGAAGAAATAAAAAAAATCAAGCTAAAGGCCTTAGAAAAGTTCCACTATTCTTGAAAGTAAATTTTTTTAAATGATTTTAGAATATTTGCATATAATGCTCTTTTAAAAGGAATCACATTAGTAATAGCTTGGTCAGGTTCTATCCATTTCCAATCCTCAAATTCAGGTGTGTGAGTGTCGAGTTTGATTTCTTTGTCATTTCCAAAAAATCTGCAAAGAAACCATTTTTGTTTTTGACCTATATATTTTCCATCCCAAATAACATTAACTAACTCTGTTGGTATATGATAAGAATACCAATCCTTTGTTTCATTTAATATCTCATAGTTTTTTTTTATACCAACTTCCTCAGCTAGTTCACGAACCATTGCCTGTTCAGGAGTCTCACCATCATCAATTCCTCCCTGAGGCATTTGCCAATAATTATTTTTAAAATCTATCCTTTTGCCAACCCAAAGTTTGTTTTTTTTATTGAGTAGGAAAATCCCAACACCCCTGCGATATTTCCCCATAGTACTTATTATTGTACTGTTTTTTTATTGACAAGATTTAATGCTAATATTAAATCAAAAGCTCTGGATAATTGATAATCATCTGAATCATCATCTTTTGTTTCTTTTCCATTATCAACATTTTTTTTTTGTGTTTTTGAGTCTTGGTCATTATCAATTGCACCTCTTAAATCTGATTCTTTTCTAGTAGACTGTTCAATCTTTTTTAGCTCTGCCTGTTCAACCAAAATATCAGGATCAATACCTGTTTTCTGAATAGACTTTCCGGAAGGGGTATAATATTTTGCAGTTGTTAACTTCAAAGCAACATTCTCACCTGAGGGGATTATGGTTTGAACAGAACCTTTTCCAAATGATTTTGTTCCCATTATAATAGCTCGTTTATGATCCTGAAGAGCTCCAGCAACAATCTCAGATGCTGATGCACTTCCCTGGTTTATTAAAACAACAAGTGGCAAACCATCAGTTAAATCTTGTTTTATTGCATTATATCTACTTCCTTCTCTCTCAAATCTTCCACGTGTGGAAACTATTTCACCTCTTTTTAAAAATATATCCGTGACACTTACGGCCTGATCAAGAAGTCCACCAGGATTATTTCTTAAGTCTAAAACATAACCTATAGGCTTATTATTTTTTTTAAATTTTTTAATGGCATTTATTATTTCTTGATCAACCTTTTGATTAAATGAAGAAACTCTTATATAACCAATATCATTTTCTATTCTTGATTTTACTGCTTTCAATTGAATAATTGCCCTAGTGATAGAAATCTGAAGAACCTCCGTCTCATTTCTACTCACAGTAAGTTTAATTTTAGAACCTACTTTGCCTCTCATCACACCCACAGCCTCAGAAAGTGTCATTCCTAATACTGGTTCATCATCCAAATGGGTAATAAGATCACCTGCTTTTATTCCAGCTTTGGATGCTGGTGTGTCATCAATTGGCGAAATCACTTTTACAAAACCATTCTCAAGTGTAACTTCAATTCCTAGCCCACCAAATTCACCTTTAGTTTGGATTTTAAGTTCATTGAGTTCTTCATTGTTAAGAAAGGTTGAATGCGGATCTAGTGAACCTAGCATCCCTTCAATAGCCGATTCAATTAGCTCTTTTGAGGAAACATCTTCAACATAGTTATTCTTAATTTTTTCAAATGCTTCACCAAAAAGGTTTAAATATTTATAAACATCTTTTTCTTCTTCTGACGAAAGATTTGATGAAAACAGAATTATTAAACTAGTTAAGAGAATTCTAATCATTAAATGATTATGCAGTTTTTTCATAAAATCTCAACTTTTGATTTTGGATTAATTACTTTACCATTTTGTCTCAATTCAAAATACAATTGACTTCTAACATCTGGAAAAATCTTTGCAATAGGCTCTCCTTTGAGCACCTCATTTCCCGAAGAAATCAGTAGATTCTTCATACCAATCAAAACACAAGTAAAACCATTATTATCCTCTATCATTACAAGGTTTCCATAACCTCTGAATTTGTTAGCGTATATAACTGTTCCATTGATTGGTGAAGTGACAAAAGAATCTTCTTTAACTTTGAAAACTAACCCATTTTTTAATTTATGAAAATCTTTTCCCTCACCAAAGTCAGAAACTATAAAACCCTGCACAGGCATTTGTATTTCTGTTTTATTTTTTTTTAATATAACTTTTTTAACATTTTTTGCCTTTGAAACTAACTCGTTTAAATTTTTGGCTTTTTTTTTTAATTTTTTTTCCTTAAGCTTTAGCCTTTGATCTGTTTTAATTTTTTTTTGAAGAGCAGCAACTTCTCTAATTTTTTTTTCAAGATTTTTTAATTTCTTTTCTAAATCACTTTTTTTTTTTTCATACTTTCTTGAATTTTCAACTAGCTCAACTTTCAACTGTCCTATTCCATCTAAACTCACAAAGAACTCGTTTATCCCATGCTTTACCTGCTTTAAAAAAAATTCTCTTACGATTTGTTTGGTAATGATATCATCTGATTTAGAACTTAAGTTCTTTGTAATAGTCATTAATGGAGATAAATATATTTTTTCTTGAAGAAGAAAAACAAGTTTTCTTCCAAGATATTCTTTATTTTTTATATGCTTCTTGAATATTACTTGTTTTTGTGTGTTTCGGT
>MDTA01189637.1_pt1 | contig 10535 bp, 11 predicted proteins | sample 811151 | NCBI WGS metagenome assembly MDTA01 (sample SAMN05326648, study PRJNA326480) | marine metagenome | isolation source: seawater | place: Indian Ocean: South | collected 2010 | reverse complement strand
GGACATATTAGAATGATTTTGGAAGCCGCTCAGTACGGCGATGTTATTGTAATAGCCAATACGGATGATTGGTTATACCGCAAAAAAGGTTTTATATTTATGGAATGGGATAGACGAGCAGAAATTTTAAATGCTCTTAAAGGAGTTATTTTGGTAGATTCAGTTGATGATTCTGACGGCACTGTTTGTGAAGCAATTAAAAGATTAAAGCCAACTTATTTCGCCAACGGCGGCGACCGAGGCAAACACAACACACCAGAACAAAATGTATGTGAAGCATTGGGAATTGAAATGTTGTGGGGAATCGGTGGGGATTACAAAGCTGATGCCTCCAGCGATCTTGTAGATAGGTTCAGAAAACATAGAGGTTCTGATAAAGAAATACAAAATAACATAGGAAATAAGCCCTCCGGTCGTTAGAAAAAAATAGTAACTCAATAAAATACTAATTAAAAATATGGGACATTGTTCGCTAAATAATAGTGTCAAAACTTTAAAACTTGACATATCCTACAGACCAATTGAAATTGTAGATGCTGTTGAAGCTTTAGTGTTATGTTTGATAGGAAAAGCTCAAGCAATTGAGAATTATAAAAATGAAATTAAATCAGTTAGTGATAGTTTCAAATTACCTGCTGTTATAGTTTTGAATAGATTTGTTAAGTATCAATTTAAAATAGTTGCTGTTCATCGAAGAGAAATAATTTTAAGAGATAACAATCAATGTCAATATTGTAGCAAGCAATTATCTAGCGAAAAGTTAACACTTGATCATATAATACCAAAAAGCAAAGGCGGTAAAAACACATGGGATAATCTTGTTGCAGCTTGTAAAAAATGTAATCAAAAAAAAGGTAATAAAACTTTGATTGAAGCAAATATGAAATTAATTAGAAAGCCTACTAAGCCTAAATATGATATTCTCAGGACTGTTGGCAAAAATCAAATATCTGAACTTTGGAAAAATTATCTTTGGGAAGGAAACTCATGAAAAATAGAAATATAATTTGTTATTTATCAGAACTGGGTCACCGTAATTTTTATTACCCAACATACACAAAAGCTTTTTTACAAAATGCTTGTGAATATGAAGATATGAATTGGCTTGGTGGCACACATAGAAATTTAAAAGCTATAAAAGTTAAAAATGATTGCCTTGTTCCTATAATGATTACAAAAGAAAAAGTAAGCGATGTCTTATTTGAAGATCAAAATAACTATTCGATTGTTTGGGTTGAGATTTGAAAAAATTACATCCATACTCAGAGAAAGCAATATATAGAGATTTTGTGATTTGTACATTGACAGGTGCTATACTGTGTGTTATTTTAGATTATATTAATCACACTTATATTGCCCCTTAGCTCAGTTGGTAGAGCAGGTGACTGTTAATCACCTTGTCCGCGGTTCGAGCCCGCGAGGGGCAGCCATTTAACCAAGGAGAAAACATGTCTGTTTTAAAAAGACTACAATCACTTAATCTATCAGATGACTCAACTATTACACTTATTCGTGAAGAAGGCACAGATGTTTTTGTTCACAATGAGACCGAAGTAGAAGATGCAATTAACGAAACAACCGTAATTGAAGATTTTGCAACTTTAATTTCAAATACTGATCTTGATGCCAGAAATCGCTGGAGCGGAAATATTATTGAGCACTTAAGAGAAAATAATTTTCTTGATGATTATGAAAGAGGCTCATTTGCATTTGAAGATTATTTAGCTGAAACATTATCAGAAAATTTTTATGATGTTGATTTAATTGAATACTCTACTGAAAAGTATGATCACAAAAGAGGCTTCACAACTTTAACTGCTCAAGTTGATATTCCCTTTGCAAACTTTGCTGAAGTCAATCCTTTTGTTTCTGGATGGACTGTATCTGTTGAAACAGACAACGGTACTTTGACATTTGATGCTTAATTGTTCTACTTATACAAGGAGGGTTGTATTATGGAAAAATGTGATTGCTGCAACTGTGAATGTTGTTAAATGAATGCGCTGTTCTGCTCGCTTTATAAGCAGAAGGGGGTTGCCCGACCCAAACGTAGGCAGAGGTTTCCGGTTATCCTAGTTCTAGACAGAAAACCGGTTTTTTATATTTGACATATATACTTTATGGAAGAAGTTGCAGAATTAACTATTTTAGCCATGGTTATGTTTATAGCTGCTTTTTTTTGCTATCGTGAGTTATTGATTCCAAATAATTCCATAAAATCAATTCAAGAAATACATGAAGTAGAAAGATTGTTGTCTGAAGATGAATAATGCTCGCATAGCTCAATTGGTAGAGCAACGGTTTTGTAAACCGTAGGTTGGGGGTTCAAGTCCCTCTGCGAGCACCATTATTTAAACTTACTTTAAAATTATAATACTATATATTGTATAGAAGGCAGGTATGTCAAAAAAGAAAAATTATGTGTTAGATACTAGTGTTTATCTAACAGATGCAGATGCAATATTTAAATTTGATAATCATGATATTTTTGTTCCTTTAAAAGTTTTAGAGGAGGTGGATAATCATAAAAAAAGACAAGATTCCGTTGGCTCCAATGCACGGCAATTTATTAGAATTCTTGATGATTTAAGAATTAAAGGTTCTTTAGAGAGAGGTGTTAGAATAGAAAAGGGAATGGGGATCCTTAAAGTAATGTCATATTCAGATTTAAATAATATAATTTTTCCTCCAGATCTAGATATGAGATTGCCTGACCATACAATAATAGCAACTGCTAAAACTATACAATCTTTAGTTCCTGAAAGAAAAACTATAATGGTCAGTAGAGATATTAATATGAGAGTCATATGTGACTCAATTGGAATTCCAGCAGAAGATTTTGTATCCGAAAAAGCAGTAAGAACTTCAGAAGAGCTATATAACGGATTTGTAATACACTCAGTAGATGATCAAGTAGTAGATCAGTATTATGCTGGTGAAGATATAATAATTGATGAAGATGAGTTCAAACAACCTTGGTATCCTAATCAATATGTAATGTTGGTTTCAAATTCTAATGAAAAAAAATCTGCTTTAGCAAAATATAAAAATGCATTTGAACCCTTACAACAGGTTATACATAAAGATATCCACGATTGGAATATTAATTCTAGAAACAAAGAACAAGCATTTGCAATTGACTTATTGTTGGACCCAGATATAAAAATTGTGTCATTAATCGGCCGTGCGGGCTCTGGCAAGACTTTGATGGCTATAGCTGCTGGGCTACAGCAGACAATAGGCTTAAGGGGAGAGAATAACCATTACGACCGATTAATCGTATCTCGACCGGTCCAACCACTTGGCAAAGATATTGGATTTTTACCCGGCACAATGGAAGAAAAAATGCTTCCTTGGCTGATGCCGATTCAAGACAATCTTAAGTTTTTGATGGGTGACAGGACATCACTTGAAATGTATATGGAAAAAGGAAAGATTGAATTAGAGGCTTTGACATATATTAGAGGAAGATCGATTGCTAATGCATTTATTATAATCGATGAAGCACAAAACTTAACCAAGCATGAAGTAAAGACTATTATTACTCGAATTGGAGAAGGTACTAAAATTGTATTAACTGGCGATATTGAACAAATTGATAATGTTTATGTAAACGAGACCTCAAATGGTTTAGCTCATGCGGTAGAAAATTTTAAAGAATATCCAATTGCAGGTCATGTCACCTTCAGAAAAGGTGAAAGGTCAGAACTTGCTACACTAGCTTCAAAAGTGTTGTAAAATAGTAATACATATGTTATAGTAACAATAGGAGATATAACAATGAGTGATAAAAAAGAACAGCTTACTGCTGTAACAGAAGAACAGGCCCATCAAAATCCTGTGTTGGCCATGGCTGTTGAAAAAGATTCAGAGCTAAAAAGCTATCTTGTTGATTATGTGGGTACTAAGTTTGATCAAGAAAATGTAACAGTCAACATGGTTGCTGAAATTTTAGCGACTGAGTTCCCAGATTTCATGTATGCCATGGCCGAAGAGAACTTTCTTCGTGGATATCAGCTTGGATTAAATGATGCAATCAACGGCTTTACTGAATTAGAAGATGAAGACTTACATACAACAAAAACAACAGAAACTTCGTGAATCACAAGTTAATTTTTACACTTCATGTGGCATTCATGTATTTATAAAAGAACCAGTTAATCAAGCTGTGGTTGCTACTGCTTTGTCTAGGTTGGAAGAAAGGCTTCCACCTCATATACTAAGTGAAGTAGAGATGATAATATTTGGATGGTTTGACGAGTTCGACGAAAGAGATTTACAAGCATATTATGATTCAGGAACATTATATGTTTCTAACTTGTTGGATGATGTTGACGATCTGTACGAAACTTTAATTCACGAATTTGCTCATGCAGTAGAAAAAACATATGGTTATGAAATATACGGCGATGGCAAGATACAGAAAGAATTCATTAGAAAAAGACGACATCTACATGATATCTTATGGGAAGAAGGCTATAAAATGCCAATTTCATTTTTTGTAGATACAGAATATAATCAAGAATTTGATGAAATGTTGTACAAAAAAATTGGTTATGGTAAACTTGATGGCTATGCTGCAGGGCTTTTTATAACATCTTATGGAGCAACATCTTTGAGAGAATATTTTGCAACTGCATTTGACGACTACTTTATGAATTCAAATCACGGATTCTTAAAAAAAGTAAGCCCAGAAGTTTATGAAAAAATTAATTTAGTTTTATACGATCAATAACTTGACAATTAATTTAATCTGGTTATAATATAAGTTAACATTGGAATATTCATGAGACACATTTCTTACTCTGAATTGAAAGATTGGGTACACTGTGCTTTCTATCACAAGCTCACTAGAGTTGACGGCATCGACGGATTTACCGGTAACGAATATACCGCATTTGGTTCTGCAATTCACTCTGTATGCGAGAAAAAACTATTACAAGAAGATTTGGAACAAGATTTTTTTGTTAAAGAATTAAAAAAGAACATAGCCAATCTTGATGAAGAAGTAGAGCCAAAAACCGTTCATAAAATGATGAAACAGGGTAATAATATTATCCCTGAAATTGATGGTGCACTTGAAGATTACTTCGATGAATATGAGGTTTTGGCCGTTGAAATGCCCTTGTATGAACCTATTAAAGATAAACAGTTTAAATTCAAAGGTTATATCGATGCAGTAATTGCCACTCCAGACGGAAAGGTACATATCTTCGATTGGAAGACATGCTCGTGGGGATGGGATGCTAGAAAGAAAAATGACAAAATGGTAACTTACCAACTTACACTTTACAAACACTTCTTTTGTCAAAAAATGGATATAGACCCAAAAAATGTGGAAACACACTTTGCCTTGCTTAAAAGAACAGCAAAAAATGAGCATGTTGAATTTTTTCGTGTTACTAGCGGCCCAAAAAAAACAGAAAATGCCCTTAAACTTTTAAATACGGCATTATACAATATTGAAAACGAAAGGTATATTAAAAACAAACTTTCGTGCACCGCCGGATACGGCTGTAAATTTTATAAGACAGAACACTGTCCATGAGGAATAAATGAAAAAGAAAAAAATATTGGTCTTAGCTGACCATCCGCTTTCACCATCTGGAGTTGGCACACAAACAAAATATTTTATTGAAGCACTTTTAAAAACTGGTAGATACCAGTTTATTTGCCTTGGTGGAGCGATGAGACATAATGATTATTCGCAAATAGCCGTTGACCCATGGGGGCAAGATTTTAGAGTAATACCAGTCGATAATTACGGGTCACCGGAGATTATTAGATCAATATTGCAAAAAGAACGACCAGATGTTTTATGGTTTATGACTGACCCTCGATTTTATGAATGGTTGTGGGAAATTGAAAATGAAGTCAGGTCTTTGGTACCAATGGTGTATTATCATGTTTGGGATAATTTCCCTGCACCTGAATATAATGGAAAGTGGTATCGCTCAACTGATGAAATTGTTGCTATTTCAAAAGTAACAAGAGATATAGTCAAAGAAGTAGTTCCTGAAGGTTCAGTTAGATATTTGCCGCACTCTGTGCCCGGTACAATATTCCATCCAGTCTCTAATGCTGATGAAAAAGAAAAGGCTTATAATTTAAGACAAAATGTTATTAATACCTCTGTAAATTACAATAATCCAAATAAAAAGATTTTCTTTTGGAATAGCAGAAATGCAAGAAGAAAATTAAGCGGTACACTTATTTGGTGGTTTAAGGAATTTTTAGATGAAGTAGGCCATGATAAAGCTAGCCTGCTGATGCATACCGATGCTCGCGATCCAAATGGTCAAGATTTACCACATATAATTAATCGCTTGGGTGTAACTGACGGTCAAGTGCTTTTATCTACTAATAAAGTTGGGCCTGAAGATTTGGCTCACATGTATAGGGCTGCTGATTTTACTATTGGTATCAGTGATGCAGAGGGATTTGGATTGTCAACACTGGAATCATTGACCTGTGGTACACCAATCATTGTTAATATGACAGGCGGCTTGCAGGAACAGGTAACTAATGGAACTGATTGGTTTGGGTGGGGTATTAAGCCATCCAGTAAAATTGTTATTGGCTCTTTGCAGGTTCCCTACATTTACGAAGATAGAATATCTCAAAAAGACTTTAATTCTACCATGAAGAAAGCTTTGAAAATTAGCAAGCCCAAATACGAAAAGATGTCTTTGGCATGTCTCGAACATATCAAACAAAATTATAATTTTGAAGACTTTGAACAGAAGTGGGTCACTACAATGGATGAAATTATTGAAAAGCACGGTTCTTGGGAAACAAGAAAGGTTTATGATCGTTGGCAACTAATGGAGGTAGCATAATGCAAAAAAGAAAAGTAATACTTAGAGCACCTGTCTTAACTCGTTCAGGTTATGGAGAACAATCAAGATTTGCATTAAGGTCACTTCGTTCTCAAGAAGATCAATTTGACATTTATATTCAGCCACTGGAGTGGGGAAAAACCTCATGGGTGTCTGAAATGGACGAAGAGAGAGAATGGATTGACTCCACCATCGAAAAAACAATCGCTTACATTCAATCTGGTGGAACATTCGATATATCAGTCCAAGTTACAATACCTAATGAATGGGAGCCAATTGCACAATTTAATGTTGGCTATACTGCTGGTATTGAGACAACAAGGGTTTCACACGAATGGATTCAAAAAGCTAATGAAATGGATAGTATAATTGTTGTTTCTAATCACTCCAAATTTGTGTATGAAAATACAGTATATGATGCTGTCAATACTGAAACAAATGAAAAAGTAGAATTAAAACTTAATAAAGAAATTACAACTGTAAATTATCCTGTTAAGGAATTTGATAATTTAAAACCTCTTGATCTTCAATTAGATTATGACTTTAACTTTTTGACTGTTGCTCAGATGGGCCCAAGAAAAAACTTAGAGAACACAATTCGATGGTTTATGCAAGAATTTAAAGATGATGAAGTTGGATTGGTTGTTAAAACAAATGTTGCCAAAAATTGTCAAATCGATAGAGAAATTGCTCACGGCCAGATGCTCAACTTAATTAGGCAGCCAGAATTTCAAGATCGCAAGTGCAAAGTTTATCTTTTGCATGGCGACATGACTGACCAAGAAATGCATGAAATATATTTAAACCCTAAGATAAAGGCATCTGTTTCTCTGACTCATGGTGAGGGTTTTGGATTACCTCTTTTTGAATCTGCTTATATGGGTATCCCTGTGGTAGCCACTGATTGGTCCGGTCAACTTGACTTTTTGACAAATGAGGATTTGGACATCAACTTTTATAATGTATCTTTTGACTTACACCCAGTTCCTGAATCATCTGAATGGGAAGGTGTTATCGTTAAAGGTTCGATGTGGTCTTACCCGAGAGAAGCCTCAGCGAAAGCAAAAATGAGACAATGCTATGAAGAGGTTTTAGCCGGTACAGATAAAGCTTGTCAATATGCAAAGGAACTTAAGGAAAGATTTTCTGATACTAAAATGTATGCTGCCTTTATTGAAGGTATGAAACTTCCTGAAATGGTAGTCCCTGAATCTGAATTGGTAGAGTTTGAATGAATAAGCTTGTATATGTAAGCGATTTCTTTGTTGAAGAAATGTCCGGTGGAGCAGAAATAAATGATTCTGTTCTACTGGATTTTCTTTCTAAGGATACCAAGATAGTTAAGTTTCTGTCTAAAGATTTAACTGATAAGCATGTACAACTATACCTAAAATCTGGATTCAAGTTTTTGATTTCTAATTTTGTTATGTTAAATAACTCTGCTGCAATGGTGTTGGTAAGAAACCCAAAGTCATACTCAATAATTGAACACGATCACAAATATTTAAAACATCGTAATCCATCAATTTACAAAAATTTCGAAGCACCACCGCAAGATATTATCAACAGAATTTTTTATGTAAATGCAAAATGTATTTTTGCACAGTCCAATATACACAAACAAGTGATTCAAAACAACCTGAAGATTTCTCATGTTGTTAATCTTGGTATGAGTATGTGGAGTGATGAGCATCTTCAAATTATAGAAAATAATCTTAATAATGATAAACAGCCAGACTGTTCTGTTATTGAAAGCACTAATCCAACTAAAAATACCTCTGGGACTGTTACATTTTGCGAGGAAAAGAATCTAGATTACACTTTAATTGGTTCTGAATCATATGAAGAATTTATACAACAATTGGCTAGTCATGAAAAATATGTTTATATACCCATTGTCCTTGAAACATTTAATCGTGTCATTATCGAAGCTAGAATGCTTGGGTGTAAAATTTCATCTACGAACCTGAATGGATGTTTTTCTGAAAAATGGTTTTCTAAATATAAAGGCCAAGAGCTTATAGATTTTGTTAGGGAACAAAGAAGTAGAGTCGCCAAAGATGTATCAGACAATATTTTTACTGATAATGCGACCGCCGATATCTCTGATATAACCGTTATATTAAATGCCTATAGAAGACCATACAATCTTAAAATGCAAGTAGAAGCCTTAAGAAATCAAACTAAGCCACCAAAACAGATTTGGTTGTGGGTTAATGACCATGAAGATAATCACGGATTTGATTTTAAGTCACTTGGAGTTGATAGGATTTTTCATAACGACTTTAATTGGAAGTTTTATGGTAGATTTGCGGGTGCACTGTTAGCAGATACGGAATATGTTGCATTGTACGATGATGACACTATTCCCGGTAAAAAATGGCATGAAAATTGTTTAGATACAATGAAAACACACGAAGGTATTTTAGGTTCTGCAGGAATTATTCTTAATGGAACACGATATATCCAACATGATAGATGTGGCTGGCCATCGCAAAACACAGATACAACTGAAGTAGATTTAGTTGGGCATGCTTGGTTTTTTAAACGAGAGTGGTTGCGATACCTATGGCAAGAAAAACCTGTTACTTGGGATAACGGAGAAGATATTCAGTTTGCTTTCATGGCTAAAATTCATGGCGGCATACCAACTTACTGTCCTCCCCATCCACCAGAAGATATTGACTTACATGGTTCAATACTTGGTAATGAATTGGGGATTGATAATAAGGCAACATCTACAAATTCTGCTGTTTCACACCAACAATTCTTTTCTGAGCGAGATGAATGTGTGCAAACAGGACTACAAAAAGGCTGGAAAACAGTCAATAATATAACATTATGATACTGATTAGTTTTGGAACTCGACCTGAGTTTATTAAAATAAAACCTCTTATTGATTCTTTTAAGGGTAGAATACCTTTTAAATTACTTTTTACTGGCCAACATGTTGACCTGTTGTCTAATGTAGAAGGCGATATTCATAAATTAACGATTGAAGATGGTACCAATAGACTTGATTCAATTGTAAGCTCTGTAATGAACAACGATTCTGTATTTGAAGGAGTTGATGCTGTATTGGTACAGGGAGACACCACATCAGTCTTTGCTGTTGCACTAGCAGCCTTTCACAGAAAGATAAAAATTATCCACCTTGAAGCTGGCTTGAGAACATATAATAAGAATCATCCATACCCAGAAGAGTTTAATCGACGTGCAGTTTCTGTGATGGCTGATATACACTTATCACCCACTGAGCTTTGTACTGATAATCTACTTAAAGAAAAAGTAGATGGAAAAATCTTCACGGTTGGCAACACTGTATTGGATAATTTGGTAGACATACAACCTGAATATACGAACAAAGTTGTTATTACGATGCATAGAAGAGAAAATCATCATATTATACCAGAATGGTTTGCCGCTTTTGATAAGCTAGCAGCCGACAATCCACAGTATGAATTTATTATTCCATTGCATCCTAATCCAAATGTTCAAAAGCATAAGGACTTGCTAAAACATGTCAAGGTAGTTGAGCCTATGCAATATGCAGAGTTTATTGAATTGTTATCACAAGCACGCTTGGTTATTACAGACAGTGGTGGCCTTCAAGAAGAATCATCATTTTTCAAGAAAAAATGTATCGTCTGTAGAGAGACCACTGAAAGAGTAGAAGGTATGGGAACATTTGCTTTT
>MDTA01157257.1_pt1 | contig 10535 bp, 9 predicted proteins | sample 811151 | NCBI WGS metagenome assembly MDTA01 (sample SAMN05326648, study PRJNA326480) | marine metagenome | isolation source: seawater | place: Indian Ocean: South | collected 2010 | reverse complement strand
GCGCTTTGCTGATACATGATGTAGTTCCAAGCCCAAACTTTATTGGCGATAATCCAGTTTTAGCTTACTCTATTTTTATCGCATTTTTTATCGCTACATTCATGATGATTACTATGCAGTCTTTTATGTTAAGAGTTTTTGTTTTAGTAACAAAAATCCGAATGTATATGCTGGCTGCAGTAATATTGGGGTTTTGTGGTATTGGTGTGTTTGCCCTGCATAACGTAACTTTTGATTTATGGACATTGTTTTGGTTTGGAATGCTTGGCTTTTTTATGCGGCAGTTTGGTTTTCCTTTAGCACCAATGATTTTGGGAGTAGTGTTGGGAGATATCGCAGAACTTAATTTAGCTCGGGCACTTGCTATTACTGATGACATTACGCCCTTTTTTACGCGGCCATGGGCTTTGTTTTTTCTGATTATCGCGATTTTTTCGGCAGTTTTTCCATTATTTCAAGAACAACGAGGCAAGAAAAAATGGACCCTATTTTATTTACCTTTTGCATGCGTTTCGGCGGCTATCCCGTTGTACATGATGGGAGGTGTCCCTCGACCAATGATAGCGATAGGGGTCATGATATTTGGTGTTTTCGTTTTATTTCGTCGATGGAGATCGAATTGGGAGCTTACAAAATAATTTTGATTTCTTTTTTATAGGAGAAAATTTTGGATTGGTGGGAGGATTTATTCAAGGCCCTTAAGGATGCAGATGTAAAACAGGTAGCATATGTTCCTGATGCGGGTCACGCACGCTTAATTAATGCTTGTATCGAAGACTCCGAGATCAGATCGATTCCTTTGACTACTGAGGAAGAAGGAGTAGGAGTGTTAAGTGGGGCGTGGCTTGGCGGTCAACGTGGAGTGCTTTTAATGCAGTCTTCAGGGGTTGGGAACTGTACTAATATGTTCGGCTTATTGAAGACTTGTAGATTTCCTTTTGCAACATTTATAACGATGCGAGGTCAATGGCACGAATTTAACCCGTGGCAGATTCCAATGGGGCAAAGTACTATTCCAACCCTAGAATCTATGGATATACTAACAGAGACTGTTGAGAAGGCTGAAGAAGTTGAAAAATTTGCGACCGCTATACTGCATCGGGCGTTTATAGGAATGCAGCCTGGCGCGTTAATATTGCATCAGCGCCTTATGCCTATTAAAACATTTGGAGAGTAAAATGCACGCAAACAATCAAGCTTTAGATTTTGAATTACGTCGTAGAGAGGTTGCAAAAAAAGTGCTTGAAGCTGGGGGAGACGAATTTTTGTTGATTAGTGGGCTGGGCTCTTCTAATTGGGATTTTACCGCGGCAGGTGACCGTGACACTTTTTTCCCTCTTTGGGGCGCCATGGGAGGTGCCGTCCCAATAGGTCTAGGATTGGCGATAGCGCAGCCAACACGGCGAGTGGTCGTTGCCACTGGTGATGGTGAAATGTTAATGGGGGTTGGGTCTTTGGCAACGGTGGCTATGCAGATGCCAAAAAATCTGGCCATTTTAGTATTTGATAACGAGCGATATGGTGAAACAGGTATGCAAGAGACAGCGACAGCTTTAAGAGCAAACCTTGAAAAGATAGCTCAAGGGTGCGGTATTGTGACTACGAAAACTATTCGTAAAAAAGGTGAGTTGGTGAGTGCTTTGCCACAAATTTTTGATGAGGACGGCCCACTTTTTTTTGTAATAAAGGTTAGAGCTGAGCCGTTAGATTTTGTCTTGCCTCCGAAGGACGGCGCCTTTCTAAAAGATCGATTTCGTTCAGCGGTTCTTCGCGGGGAACACTAAAAGCAAAACATTGAATATAGTGGGGTAACAAAATGGCAGCATTGAAACGACTACAAATGTATATAAATGGCGAATTTATTGATGGTCACTCAGGAGAATATTTTGAGTCATTTAATCCCTTTACAGGTAAGCCTTGGTGTTTGGTGCCGAGAGGTGGTTCTGACGATGTTGAGCGTGCAGTAAATGCGGCAAAAGTAGCATTTAACGAGGGAGAGTGGCCAAAAATGGGGGCTACTGCAAGAGGTCATATGTTACGGAAGCTTGGAGACCTTGTTGCTCAGAATTCTGAAAGGCTGGCCGAAATTGAAGTTAACGATAATGGCAAATTAATAGCTGAGATGGGGATGCAGCTAAAATATATACCCCAATGGTATTATTATTTTGGAGGATTGGCTGACAAAATTGAAGGTGCAGTGTTGCCAATCGATAAAGCTGATCATTTTACCTACACGTCTTTTGAGCCTTTAGGTGTGGTGGGTATGATAATCCCCTGGAATTCGCCACTTCTCCTAGTCGCTTGGAAACTTGCTCCTGCTTTGGCCGCGGGCAATACTGTAGTTATTAAGCCTTCTGAGTACACCTCAGCATCAGTTTTAGAGTTTATAAAATTGGTTGAAGAGTCTGGATTTCCAAAAGGTGTAGTTAATGTTGTAACTGGATTTGGTAAAGAGGCGGGAGAACCCCTCGTCACGCATCCTGACGTGTCTAAGATAGCCTTTACTGGAGGCGTGATGAGTGGAACCCACGTATATGAAAAAGCTGCAGCTGGCTTAAAAAAAGTTACTCTTGAACTTGGAGGTAAGTCTCCAAATATTGTCTTTGATGATTGCAATTTAGATAATGCAGTAAAGGGCGCTATTTCAGGAATATTTGCTGCTACAGGGCAAACCTGTATTGCTGGTTCGAGGCTATTAGTTCAAAAATCTATTCATGATGAATTTGTTGAAAAATTAGTTGAGTTTGCCAAAACCGCTCGGCTTGGAGATCCTATGTCGTTGGATACTCAAGTTGGTCCAGTAACAACCCAAGCACAGTTTGAGAAGGTGTTGGATTATCTGGAAGTTGCTAAGTCAGACGGAGCCGAGTGTGTACTAGGCGGTGCCAAGTCAGAGCGGGATGAATGCGGAGGTGGGTGGTTCGTAGAGCCTACCATCTATACAGGGGTCCAAAATTCTATGCGAATAGCTCAAGAGGAGGTTTTTGGTCCTGTTCTCTCAATTATCCCATTTCAAGATGAGGAAGAGGCAGTTACAATTGCGAACGACGTTGTATACGGTTTAGCTGCAGGCGTTTGGACTAACTCCATCCGTCGGGCAATAGATATTCCAAAAAGAATTCGAGCAGGCTCCGTATGGGTAAATACATACAGAGCGGTTAGCTTTATGGCTCCATTCGGGGGCTATAAGCGGTCAGGTTTGGGAAGAGAGAATGGACAAGATACGATTCGGGAGTATTTACAAACAAAGACTGTCTGGATTTCAACTGCGGCAGAAACCCAAAATCCATTTATTATGAAATAAATTCGTAAAGAAAAAACGCTCTGATCAGGAAGTAAAGTTTATTTAAAAGGTATAAAATTATAAGTGAAATTATAAATAGGAGATGCTGTGGAAAATTCTGATTATTTGTTTACAAGTGAGTCTGTTTCTGAGGGACACCCAGATAAAATTTGTGATCGGATTTCCGATTCGATAGTGGATACGTATCTTTCTGCAGATCCAAGTGCCCGGTCTGGAGTAGAAACCTTAGTTACTACAAACCTGGTTGTTCTTGCCGGTGAAAGCCGCTGCGCAGTGAATATAAGTAACGATAAGCTTGAAGAGGTTGCCCGTCAGGCAATTCGCGACATCGGTTACGATCAAGAAAATTTTCACTGGAAAAATTCAGAGGTTCAGGTGCGAGTTCATATGCAGTCGGTGGATATTGCTCAAGGAGTAGACTCCTCGGGGAATAAAGATGAAGGAGCCGGAGATCAGGGATTAATGTTTGGTTATGCTTGCCGGGAAACGGATGTTCTGATGCCCGCCGCTATACAGTACTCCCATGAAATCTTGAGACATTTGGCTGAAGCGCGTCATGCTGGACAGACTCCAGGGCTCGGTCCAGACTCAAAAAGTCAGGTAACTTTAAAGTATTCAAACGGGAAACCAGTTTGCGCCACTTCAGTAGTAGTGTCATCTCAGCACTCAGATAAACTCAGTCAGGATGAGGTCAGAGAGATTGTACGACCTTTTGTTCTGGACGTGTTGCCCGATGGATGGATGTGTCCTGAAGAAGAATTTTACGTCAATCCAACTGGGCGATTTGTAATAGGTGGGCCAGATGGTGATGCAGGGTTGACGGGTCGCAAAATAATTGTGGATACATATGGAGGTGCAGCGCCTCATGGAGGTGGTGCTTTTTCTGGAAAAGATCCAAGTAAGGTCGATCGATCTGCAGCATATGCAGCTCGCTATGTAGCAAAAAATATTGTTGCTGCTGGCCTTGCCAATGAATGTACGATTCAGTTAGCCTATGCCATTGGAGTTTCAAAACCCCTATCTGTACTAATCGACACAAATGGCTCTGCCCAAGTAGACGAAATTAAATTGTCTAATGTCGTTCAAGAAATGGTTGATCTTAGTCCACGAGGTATCCGCGAGCTTCTCGGGCTAAACCGCCCTATTTATGCGCGAACTGCGGCTTATGGGCATTTTGGACGTCACCCTGATCAAGATGGTGGCTTCTCTTGGGAGAAGACTGATTTGGTAGAAAAATTAAAATCCGCTTTTTGAGAGAGTTAAGATTAAAATTTTCGTGAAAGGAATAGAAGCTTATGCCCTTAAAAACGACGACAATCGGTTCATATCCAAAGCCCGCTAGTACTCCAATTGGGGATTGGTTTATGGCTGAAAAGACGGAGGAGGAGCGTAAAGCTTCTTCCGGTCTTCTTGAAAATTGGGCCCCAGGAAAATACGAAGACGCACTGGCAAAAACAGGAGAAAGGACTGACCATCTATTTTTTTCTCCGACAAAGGAAATTATCCTGGATCAAGTAGAGGCGGGGATTGATATTCCGACAGATGGCGAAGTGCGCCGTGAAAATTATATCTTTTATCAGTGCCGAAGACTGAATGGCGTAAATTTCGATAATATCACTCATAAAACGGTTCGTGACGGTGCTTTTGAGGCCGATCTTCCTACTATTGATGGCCCGATAAGTCTGAAAGAGACTCAATTAGGTAGTGATTGGAAGTTTGCACAGAGTTTCACTGAAAACCCTGTAAAGATTACTTTACCGGGGCCACTGACAATAGCAGACTCGATTGCAAACAGTTATTATGATGACCCAAAAAAGATGGGTTTTGATCTGGCTGAGGCGTTAAATAAAGAAGTTAAAGCGTTGGCAGATGCCGGTTGCCATTATATCCAAGTTGACGAGCCAGTATTTGCGAGAAAACCCGATGAGGCATTGGAATATGGTTTTGAAAACTTAGAAAGGGTATTTCATGGAATACCAAATGAAGTTAATCGCGTAGTCCATATGTGTTGTGGATATCCTAATGCCCTTGACTCAGAAGGTTATAAAAAAGCGGATCGAGATGCGTATTTCAAGATCATAGACTCAATAGAAGATTCCTCCATCGATCAAATCTCGATTGAGGATGCTCACCGGCATAATGATCTGATTTTGCTTGAAAAGTTATCAAAGACATGCGTTATTCTTGGTGTGGTTGACATAGCTAGAAGCCGCATGGAGTCGGAGGAAGAAGTTAGAAATAGACTAGCCCAAGCGTTAGAGCACATCGATGCGCATAGATTGATAGCGGGTCCAGATTGTGGATTAGGTTTTTTTTCCAGAGAGCAAGCGATAAAAAAGATGACGATAATGTCAAATGCCGCGCATTCACTGTAACTAAAATACTATACTTTGCTTAAATAGGAATGGCTATTTCTGGAAAAAACTAATACTTATGTTATTTTTTTCGGTTAGGATATTTTCGTGACCAGTCATCCCACCGGCTATTCTTTAGTTTATATTTTTCACTTCGATCCATATAATCATGATAGTGAATAAGTACACGCGTGTCATCAACTACCACTATAGCGTAGGCTGGCGGTTCAAAGCTCCCTTGTATCTCTGTACTGGAAAAATCTAACCAAACTTGGTGATTTGTGGATCTTACAGAGGAGAATGGTATGCCATTCCAACTCCCAGAAATGTTGCGGTGTATGTGTCCAAAAAAAAGATGGCGAATATGTGACTTATGGGGAGAAATTACATCCCAGAATTCAGATTTTTGTTTTAGTGAGATAAGGTCCATAGCGGGTATTCCAGTTTCAAATGGAGGATGGTGCATAAATAGGAAGATATCTCCAGGGATTTTAGCAAAGGTTTGGGATAGCCATGAAAGGCGCAATTGGCAATAATGGCCAGCGTGTGTGCCATCCAAAATAGTGTCAAGAAAGACAAGTGTCCCCTGATCGGTTGCCATAGTTGATTGGATAAATCCATTTTCGTCTGTGCTCTGGGCTGGAAAATAATTACAAAAGGTATCACGTTTGTCATGGTTCCCGACTAAAAGCTGTAAAGGCGGTTTTAGAGGCGCTAGGCAATTCGCTAAATTTGAAAAGGCAGCAGACTCGCCCCAATGCGTAAGGTCGCCAGTAATAACGACTGCAGTGGCATCAGAATGATAGAAGTTGATGTCTTTAACGGCAGCATTTAGAGCTTCATGCGGGTTGCGGCCATACAGTTTCTCTCCTTTGGGAACAAAGTGAGGGTCTGTAAGGTGGATGAGTTTCATTTATATCAGCCTTTCATAAAATAAAGTTTGGGACTTAGAGGTTAGCTTTTTAATATACTCGTTATCCTATTATTTTTGGGTATTAAAAGATATATCTTGCTATAATAGAGGTCATAATTTTCAAGGAATTGGAGATGGAGAGGACTAAGCCTCTCCTAGTAATATAAGGTAAAGATTATAATATTTTATTGTTTTTATTTAGGGAGCATACCTTTTACCCGGGAAAACATTGCCTGTTTTAGCTTTTTAATATCCTTTGATGCGGAGTTCGCAACAGGCCCTTGTTTGTTATAGGGCATTTGAGTAACAGCTAGCGTCTTTTTACTCAGGTAGGCCTTTCGATACCTGTGGAGGTCAGTATAGCTTTACGGCGCAAGTTTGAGTAAATCTTTTATAAAGTTCCCCAAACATCTGGCTTGTTCCATATAAAAAAATTGGAGGATACTATAGCCAGTTATCTCGCTCCACCGGTTTTCATCCATAAACATATGCAGGTAACCAAGTTGCTAGAGACGGCCAATAAAAGACTAACGCAATCGCGATTACCTGAAGGATAACAAAGGGGATAATGCCTTTGTAAATATCTTTCATCTTCACATCAGGTGGGCATATACCTTTTATATAAAATAATGCGTAGCCGACAGGTGGCGTTAGAAATGAGGTCTGGAGTGTCACAGCTATCAATATAGTGAACCAGACCAATATAGGCTTATCCACAACGCCAAAGCCATCGATATATAGATCCATGGCTCCAATCACTGGGGTGATCAGAGGTAGAACAATAAAAGTGATTTCAATCCAATCGAGAAAAAAACCAAGTAAAAACACACAAAGTATTACGAAAAAAATGATGCCATGGTCACTGAATGGCAGAGAACTCAATGCCCCTTCAATAATTTCATCTCCACCCAAAGCTCTTACAACAAATGCAAAAACGCTTGCACCCACAATGATGGCAAAAATATAGCCCATAGTATTGAACGTTCCACGAAGTGATTCCCTGAGCATAGTCAGATTTAACTTGCCATAGAGAGCGGCAAGTATCATAGCCGCCATAGCTCCAACTCCGCTTGCTTCAGTGACTGTCGCGATTCCAGCAACTATCGACCCTAAGACCAGAAACATCAGCGCTAATATTGGCACTGCATCTAAAATGACACGGAGTAATACCTTAAGATCGATATTTTTACGTTCATTTGCCAGTGGTGCTGCGTCGGGATTAAAAAAAGCAAAAACCAATATGTAAAGAACATATAATGCTGCAAGCATAAGACCAGGTAAAAATGCTCCCATAAAGAGATCTCCGGCTGGGAGTCCGATCTGGTCCGCCATAAAAACCAGCATTATCGATGGGGGAATGATTATCCCGAGGCATCCGGATGCTGCAACAGTGCCCGTTGCAAGTCCCTTGGAATATCCCTGCTTAACCATTATAGGTAAGCTTAAAACACCTAATAAAACAACCGAGGCCCCCACGATACCGGTGCTAGCGGCCAATAACGCACCTATCAGAGCTACGGTAATCGCCATCCCGCCCCTAACATTGCCAAAGAGATCCTGAGTTGATTTTAATAGTCTCTCAGCAATGCCCGACTTTTCGAGCATAAATCCCATAAAGATAAACAGAGTACCAGCAATAAGTATCCAATTAGACATGATTGCATAAATGCGTTTAACAACAATACCGAAATAAAAAAAATCGAGGCCTATGGCTGTATCCCAGTATTGGTCTGACATCATAGCAATGAGCGTGAATAAAATAGAAACACCGAACAATGTATAAGCTATGTGAAAGCCAACAAGTAGCATGACCCCAAAAGTTACGAAAAGCCCGATTAGCAGAAGTGTTTCAATAAACAATACTCATAACCCCTTTTTAATACGGATGATTTTTGAGGTTATCTCGATAGAGCGGGTTATTGCGGCAATACCAAACAAGGTAAAAGAAAGTAATAAAACGGATTTAATAATCCATCTGTACTGCAATCCACCTGGATCAATAGAGCCCTCAGAACCCACATATGCTCGCACGACAAAAGTCCACGAATGGTAGAGGATAACCAGTACAAAAGGTAATAGCACCAATAGGTGACTCACGAGGTCGATAACGAGCTTAGTTAAATCAGAAAAATTATTGTAGAGGAGGTCGTTTCGTATGTGTGTGTCTGAAGCTGTGCAGTAAGAGAAACCCATCATAAAGCCAAACGAATAGATGTGCCACTGAAGTTCATCAAACCCGAGACTGGAAATCCCAAGTATATATCTAAGAAAGACAGACATACAGACTATTAAAACAAGGAAAAGCGCAAGCCAGCTTAGCATGTTTCCGAGGGAAAGTATGAAGTTATCAATATTTTTACAAACAGAAATTATTGACATTTTATGCCTTAAAGATAGTCCATAAGAAAAATCTGGCAATGCGGGGACTCCCCCGCACCGCCTTACTGATCATTCAATCTTCACAGGTCTTATTTAATCAAACGCAGATTGGTTTCGTCCAATCATGCCAGTGTTTTCCCAGCTTTTGTAATCTTTCATGAATTTTGCTAAGTCATCGTAGACCATTTTAAGCTCAGGATCTTTAGCCATTACATCAGCCATAACTTCATCGAAGGCTGAACGCATTGTTTTGAGCATTTCTGGGCTGAATTTTACAATCTCGACACCCTTCTCTTGAGTGAGTGTTTTAATGGCTGAATTTTGAATTGCATTTGAGTGCGTCATCGACCAAACGTTTGCATCTTTAACGGATGCTTCCCATTGAGCTTGTTGAGTTTTACTCAAACCCTTCCAAACATCTTTATTCATGACGATTTCGATAACGGTATAGGGCTGATGCCAGCTTGGCATATGGTAATATTTTGCCACTTTATGCAAGCCTGCATCTAAGTCGTTCGATGGAAGCCCCATCTCCGCTGCATCGATTACCCCTTTTTCCAAGCCGGGGAAAATTTCTCCGAACGGAATGAGCGTTGGAATTGCTCCGAGTTTTTTGAGCGTATTCGCGGCAAAACCACCGATCCGAATTTTTGTTCCTTTCCAATCTGAAATTTTTTCAATGCGCTTGGTAAACCATCCTGCACCTTCTGATGCGTAAATGGCCAGAGGCCAGACTTTCACGTTGTAGCCACCGTCATTATAAATTTTTTCCCATAGCTTTTGCCCGTTTCCCTCATAAATCCAGCCTAAAAACACATGGGGTTCGGGACCAAACGGCATTGTGCAATACGGGATCGCCTCCTTAAGTTTCCCGCCCAAATATGCGCCACATGTATAACCGGCCTGAACCTGCCCATCGGACACAGCCTGATGAATATCAAACGCAGGCATTAATTCGCCCGGTTCGAATTTTTTGATTTTTAGCGTTCCGCCTGACACTTGTTTTAGTTTATCGGCAAAATATGGCAATGTTGAGCCCGTGATAGACAGATGTGTCCCAAACGCGGATGGCGTTTTCAATACCATTTTTTTATCAGCCGCATCTACCTGACTGAAACTAAAAGCGAAAATTGCCGCCGCCATAAAAGCACCAGCACATATTTTTTTAATCATTACATCCTCCCATAGAAACGTTACAGTTTTGCATATCGCTCAAAAAATATAGCCCTAATCATGACGTAACTCACTTTTTGTTAGAGAAATATGAAACTTTTGTTATAGAAATAAGAAAACGTTTATAAATACCCTCTAGTCCACCAACTATTCACGGATGGGGGAGTGGAATCAAGACTTTATTTATTGCACCACACATGCTTTAAGACTTTTTGACAAAATACAGTAATTAACAAAAATTTTTCTAAAATGTAAATGTAATAATTTTTTGTTTCTTTTGTTTTTTACGTGTCTTACTTAAGTAAGGAAATTTTTCTCTTTAAATCAATTTAATAGGTTGATTTTTTTTATATTTATCCCACTCAAAAGCAATAACTTGCTTATTCGGGGCATGGGCATTTAACCGTGAGGC
>MDTA01065939.1_pt1 | contig 10535 bp, 12 predicted proteins | sample 811151 | NCBI WGS metagenome assembly MDTA01 (sample SAMN05326648, study PRJNA326480) | marine metagenome | isolation source: seawater | place: Indian Ocean: South | collected 2010 | reverse complement strand
TGAAATTGATTTACATAATTTTAAAACTTATTCACCGATAATGAATACTAAAAATCTTTTATATTATTACAGGAAGTTACCTGATGATCGTATTTTATTTGGTACAAGAGGTGATTTTATTGGAAGCGATCAATCAAATTTTAATAGATCAAAAAAAATGGAAAAATTTTTCAAAAATATTTTTCCAAATTGGTCTAAAATTTCAATAGATTATAGTTGGCGAGGATTAATTGCTATGTCGCAAAAATTAACTCCTTCAATAGGAAAAATTGAAAATGAAGAAATATACTATGGTTTTGGATATCATGGTGTAGGAGTAAGTTCGGCTCCATGGACTGGGAAACAATTATCTAAACTTGTTTTTTCATCTAATAGTAAAGATCTTAATATTTCAAAAATTTATAAAGGTTTACCAAAAAAGTTTATTTTTCCAAAATTAAGAGTGTTTTATTTTAGATTAGCTGTATTATTTTATATTATTAAAGATAAATTAAATATTTAAAATTAAGTTTTAATTACTTATAATAATCTAAATACCATTTTAAAAATTTTTTAATTCCCACTTTATAGCTAGTCTTGGGGTTATACCCTGTAATTCTTCTTAATAATGAACTATCAGACAAAGTTGAATGAACATCTCCTTTTTGCATAGGCATATAATGCCTTTTTATTTTTGTACCTAATTCCTTTTCCAGAGTATTGATAAAATCTAACAAATAAATTTTTTTAGTATTCCCGATATTTAATATTCTAAAAGGTGCAACAGGAGATAAGCTATCATTTTTGTAATTTTTTTTTGGTTTTATTGATGGAGCCTTATTTAATAACCTTTCGATACCATCAACAATGTCATCAATGTATGTATAATCTCTGTACATTTTGCCTTTATTGTAAATATCAATTTTTTTTCCATTTAAAATTCTTTTTGTAAACTTAAAGTAAGCCATGTCAGGTCTTCCATAAGGACCATAAACTGTAAAAAATCTAAGCATTGTAATTGGAAGTTTCCATAGACTTGAATACGAATGAGCTAAACTTTCAGTAGATTTTTTTGTGGCAGCATAAAAACTAACTTGATGGTCTGTTTTATCTACTTCTTGAAAAGGAATCTTTTTATTAGCACCATAAACAGATGAACTTGATCCAATTATCAAATGTTTTACTCTAATTCTATTTGAAATTTTAAGCACATTAAATGTACCTAGTATATTTGAACTTAAATAAACATCAGGATTTTCAATACTATATCTTACACCAGCTTGTGCAGCTAAGTGAATTATTATTGATGGTTTAAATTTTAATACTGACTGGTTTAATAATTTTTGTTTTTCAAGAGAACCTTTAGTAAAAGAAAAATTTTTATATTTTTTTAAAATCTTTAACCTAGTTTTTTTTAAATTTGTATCATAATAGTCATTTATTGAATCAAACCCATGAACTTTAATTCCTTTATCAAGAAATTTTTTTGCTGCATGAAATCCAATAAAACCAGCAGCACCAGTAATAAAAATTTTAGATTTCATTTTTTATTCTTCTTTAATATATCATCATTTTTCAATTCAAAAGGACCCACAAAAATAAAATAACTTTAGAAACCTTTGATTAAGTTTTATTTCTTAAGAAAAGTACAAAAAAAACTGAGGTTAACATCATAATTAAGGCATATGCTGCAGTTGGTACCATATATGACATGTTCTCACCAAATAATTGAGTTCCAACAAAAACAGCTAAAGTACCATTTTGCAAGCCACATTCTAGAGAAATACATCTTTGTTGAGGAACATCTGATGCAAAAAATTTAGCTACATAAAAACCTATAACCATCATAGAAATATTTAGGATTAAAGTTATAGTTCCTGCTGTAGTAATAAACATAATGATACTATCCCATTCCTCAATATAAATTGCGATAAAAACTAATGAAAATAATCCAATAGATATTTTTTGAATCATATTCATGTTTCTATCAATAAAATTATTGAAAAGTTTTCTTACTATCATTCCAATAATCACTGGAATAGTTACAACTCCAAACATCTTTAAAGAAATTCCTAACATTGAAACTTCTTTATTGACGTAAGTAATGTCAAATAATTCTATAGATAAAAAAATTATATATGGAACAGATACAATACTTATTAAACTTGTAATAGCAGTGAGGGATATTGAAAGCGCTACATCACCATTGGCAAATTTTGTTAATACATTTGAAGTCACCCCACCAGGTGCTGCCGCAATTAACATGACTCCTAAGGCTAGTTCAATTGGTGTTTTTAAAATAATGATTAAGAGATAACCAACAATTGGAAGAACAATTAATTGGCAAATTAAACCAACAAGAAATTCTTTTGGATTTTGAAATATTCTAGTAAAATCTTTTACTGTTAAAGACGCACCAAGACCTAACATTATTAATGCTAACGCAAATGGCGCAATTGTTGTTACTATACCCATGACCCCTTTAAAGTATCTTTTCCGTGAGCCTAATAATTTATTTTAAATTTATAAAATTACAAGAAGATTAAGAATTTTACGAATAAATTTAGCTTTATATTTAAAAGCTACTGCTTGATAGGGTAAAATTTTTCTGAAATTTAATGTTGATAATACGTATTGTTTTTTGTCATTAACTTTTACTAAATCTTCTTTTAATAGATATTTACATTTCCTAATAATTGTTGCTCTAGGAATTTGTGTCATTTCAGAAATCGACATTGCGCTAATTCCAGAATCTGCACCAAAATTTTCTATAAGCATTCCACTTGTAGTAAAATGGTCTAACGGTGATTTAACATGATCACCTTCTAAATGTTTTGAAATATTTAATACCTGATTCATACAAATTGTTCCCCAAATATGAAATGTTGTCAAATCTTTCATAAATTTGTCGTATCCAATTACTATTGGTATCTGCATTCTATAAAACCACCTCCAACATAAAGTAAAATTTTTTTTGATAATTTTTTCTATTAAATCTGAGTTAAGTTTTTTAGAGTATAATTTATCTTTTAATAAACTTTGTGAAACTAGATAAATGTATTTTGATGATATTTTTATTTGATTTTTGGGTTTTACAAATGTAAATGCTTTTCGATCAATTATAATTTTTTTTTTACTTCGATTAATTACCCCTTCTTCTTCAAGCTCTAGAACTTTTCTTCTTACAGTTTCTTTAGGTAAGTTTAGTTTTTCACAAAGTTCAGAGATACTAAATTTTTCAATTTGTAAATAAGATTTAGAATAGTATTCATCATACGTATATTGAATATTCATTTGATCGTAAAATTGTAGAGTTTTTTCTATTAAAGAAATTACGATCATATATTTATAATGATCATTAAATGCCCAATACACACTATTCATCCAGTTCCATTGATGGGATATCCATTCCTTACTTAAATTTGAATAATTTGACATGATAGTTTCATAGACTTGATCATCTGAAAGAGTCTTAGAAAAATCTACTTGTTGGTAGCTCATAAATGTTTAAGTGTTAATAAAAACCCATATTGAACACTTGTCAATTAAATTATGACCCAGATTGAACTCTCCATATTTGAGGAAGTAATTTTAATATGCTTAAATTAAGCATGATCAAAAAAGGCTTTGAAGCAGAATTTAATTTAGAAGAGACCCCAAACCTTCAAGTATCAGCCGATAAGCCTTTAAAAACAGAGGAAAATCAAAATAGAAGAGTAGATATTAACGTTCTTAAGGCAAGAGCTAAAGCGATCCAAGACAAAGAAAATACAAAAAATACTGTAATCATAATTTTATTTATAATTACTCTTGGAGCGGCAGGAATTTTCTTCTCTGCATAATTAATTTGAAAATATAAAATTTTGGTGATTTAATAAGTTATGAAAAATACTCTTTCGTCAATTAAAAAGCATCTTTTGCTAAAATATTCTTCGGAAAATGAAAATTTAAATAATGTAAAGTCAACTAACATAAATATTTTATTGAACAGAGTAAAGTTGGACCAAAAAAGAGAGAGTAGAAAAAAATTATTGTTTACAGCAGTAACGTCGGTTGGCGTGCTATTGTTTGGTGTTCTTGTATTTTAAAAAAAAATTTTTGATTTAATTATCAAATTATCAAGTCTCAATATTCCAATAACTAAGCCATTTATAGACATTTGCATCATTTTTTAAAAGTAGTATAAAATGTTTCCTAATTGGCGGGGTAGCTCAGTTGGTTAGAGCGCGGGACTCATAAGCCCGAGGTCAGTGGTTCGATCCCACTTCCCGCTACCAATTTGCTCTTAAGATTTTATTCAATTTTTAATAATTTTTAAGTACTTACTAATATTCATAGTTTGTTTTTTCGGAAATTGTTTGCCTATGATTTTTTTTGAGGACTCTGAAATTACGTTTTTTTTTGTTTCTTTTGCAAAATTATAAATTATTTTTTTTGGTCCTCCTACATTAATAATTCCTTTATAATCAATTAATTTAAGTAAATGCTTTGCAAATTCATGATGATACATAAAATTTGTTTCAACGTCATTAAATGCTTTTTTATGTATGAATGGTTTTTCTGTCATACAAATTCTTAAAATTAAAGAATTATCATATAATTGTACTGCACATTCACCCCCAAATTTTGATATAGCATATTTATTGATTGGTAAAATAGGATCAGTTTCTTTATAATTACCTTTGACACCTGGGTAAACATAATTTGTCGAAAAATAAATCAATTTTATATTTTCCTGACTACAAATTTTAACAATATTTGAAGTTCCAATTATATTTGTTGTTATACTCTCTTGAATATTATTATCATGAATACTCATAGGCCTAGATAAAGCAGCGCAATGGATTAAGTAATCAGGATTTATTTTTTTAACATACTTTTTAATTGAATTAGGTTTTTTTATATCTAATAGATTTTTTGAAGGATAATAAATTTTAATATTTTTTTTAATTTTTTTGAAAACCTTTGCAAATCTACCAGATCCTCCAGTCATTATAATTTTTTTTTTGTTTCATCAAAATCTTTCCTTGTTTAAATCATTAAATATAATTGGCCATTCTAAACATTTTGTATATTTATTGAACCAATATGGCAAAAATCTCTCTGCGAGAAAACCATATATTCTTATTTTACCATAGCCTGTTAAATTAAATCCAAAAATTTTCTCACAATTATCAAGCCAATCAAAAATAGTTTTATAATATTCATTTATTATATTTCTTGACCTAATAATAAATAAATTTGCTTGATTAATAGAGTCATTATCATTTACAAATTTTCTAAAATCCTCTCTATCTTTAGAATTTAAAACATCTATCGCTTTATCTAAAACTCCGTTTCCATGAAACATATCAAATTGAAATTTAATATTTCTATTTTTTTTCAGAAATGATTTTGGATTTTTAAAAAGAGCAAGTTTGCCGTATTTCAAAATTTTAATCAGTTTAATGTCACTCATTGAAATTTTATCTGCCAAAATAACATCATAATTATTCCAAATTTCTGGAACTTCTCTTAAAGTTTTATCTTTAAAAGGTAAATTTGAATATATGTCATTCTTATCATTTAACCAAAATCTCCTATAGGCACAAAATCCAACCCAATCAGAATTATTAAAAATTTCCATATTATTTTTCCAAATCCAATAATGAAATGTATATTCTCCATAATATTTGTTTTTATGAGAAATATTATTTCCAATATTATCTCTTATCCAACCTTCTCGATAATTATTCTCCCCTAATGCTACTGGTAAATATTTAAGCTTATTTACTTTTTCGAGAAGCTCATCGTGAATACATAAACAATGAATTTTTAAATTATTCACTTAAAATTTCACGTCTTTAAATTTATGATTATTTTTATCTTTTGGTGATAAAATTGGCTTCTTAATTTTCCAATTAATTTTAAGGTCTTTATCATTCCACATTACACCGATTTCAGATTTCTTATCTCGATATTCAGTACAACTATAAATAACAATATTTTCATTTTCTAGCCCAAGAAAACCATGAATAAAACCTGGGGGAACATAAATAGATTTTGAATTTTTTTGACTAATAATAATCTTAAAATGCTTCCCAAATGTTTTAGATTTTTTTCTGCAATCAACAACAACATCTAAAATCTTGCCTTTAAGCACAGATATATATTTACCTTGTTGAAATTTTTTTTGCATATGTAGACCCCTGACAACATTTTTTTTTGACTTAGAGACTACTGTGAATTTAAATCTTTTTTTAACAATTTTCTCAATTAATACTTCTCTAAAATATCCTCTTGAGTCATAGAAATTTTTTGAATCAAATAATAATAAATCTTTAAATTTAGTTTTAGTTATTTTCATTTATATCAATTTAGCTAGATATTTTGAATATTCACAATTACCATAAAATTTTATTGATTGCTTAATTTGTTGTTTGTTAATCCAACGATTATTTAATGCAATTTCTTCAATACATGCAATTTTTAACCCTTGTCGATTTTCAATAGCAGATACAAATGTGCTTGTTTTATAAAAATCTTCAATCGAACCTGTATCAAGCCAAGCACCACCTCTACCTATAATATCTGCAGATAGCTTTTTTTTTGATCTATAAATATTTAATAAATCTACTATTTCAACTTCACCTCTTTTTGATGGTTTCAATTTTTTTGCATAATTTACAACTTTGTTATCAAAAAAATAAAGGCCTGTTATTGCAAGATCAGATAGATATTTTTTTGGTTTTTCTTTAATTGCAATTATTTGATTCTTTTTATTTATTTTTGCTACACCAAATAATTCAGGCTTTTGAACTTTATGTAGCACAACTCTTGCACCATTTTTTAATTTTGTATTTTCCAAAAGTTTACTCGTTAAATTTTGACCATAAAAAAAGTTATCACCTAATATCATAGCAACATTTTCTTTTTCTATAAATTTATCACCTATAACAAATGCATCTGGTAATCCTCTTGGTTTATCTTGCTCTAAATAAGTAATTTTAATACCTAGATTATTTCCATTAGGTATTAATTTTTTATATTGACTAAGTTGACCTTTATTCACAATAATTAAAATATCTTTTATCTTTGCTAACATAAGAATTGATAATGGGTAATAAATTAATGGTTTGTCATAAATAGGTAGAAGTTGTTTGTTGACAGCTTTAGTTAAAGGACTCATCCTAGTCCCCTTACCACCTGCTAAAATTATTCCCTTCTTAATCATTTTTTACCTAATCTTTTTACAATATCTTTTTTTGATAATGAATTATAATAAGCTTTGTTATTATTATACCAATTAAAAGTTAAACTTATCCCTTTTTCAAAAGTTGTTTTAGGAAACCAATTCAATTTTTTTTTAATTTTATTACTGTTGAGTGCATATCTAATATCATGTCCGGGACGGTCTTTAACAAATATAATTTTGACTTTTTTTCCTATGGTAGTCAATCTTTTTGATACGTGAAGTAATTTTCTACTTACTTCTAAATTATCTAAATTTCTATTTGAGCCAATATTATAAAACTCACCTTTTTTTCCTTTATGGAAAATTTTTATAAGTGCTTCACAATGATCTTTTACATAAATCCATTCACGTGAATTTTTTCCTTTTCCATAAATAGGCAAAGGTTTGTTATTTAGTATATTATAAATTAATTTTGGAATGAGTTTTTCGGGATGTTGTTTAGGTCCATAATTATTTGAACAGTTAGTAATTATAGCAGATATTCCATATGTTCTTACATACGAACTAACAAGATGGTCTGAAGAGGCCTTACTTGCTGCGTAGGGAGAGCTTGGTTGATAAGGATATGTTTCTGAAGATCTTCCAGTTAAAACATCCCCATAAACTTCATCGGTAGAAATATTAATTAGTTTAGATTTATTTTTTTTTGAGTATTCTTTAAAGCATTCAAGTAAATTATAAACTCCAACAATATTACTTTGAATAAAATTTTCAGGATTATCAATTGATCTATCCACATGAGTCTCTGCTGCAAGGTTGAAAATACAATCAGGCTTATATTTGAATAATATATTTTTGAGTTTTTTGTCTTTTATATCACACTTAATAAATTTGTAATTTTTAGATTTACTAAATTCTTTTACATTATAAAAATTGGATGAATATGTAATTTTATCTAAGTTTATTACTTTAAAATTTCTTTTAATTAGTAAATCTATCAGATTACTGCCTATAAAACCAAGACCACCAGTAACAACTATTTTTTTCATATTTTAATTATTCCTACATCAAGTATTAATATAGGTGAATAAACTTTTTTTATGTCATTATCAAAGCAAATTTTGTCTGTTGTTATAGTATCATTTAAAAGTGATAAAGTGATAGACAACTGCATTCAGTCAATTCCAGAAACAATAGATATTATAGTTGTTGATAATTCAAACAATAAATTATTTAAGGATAACATTGAAAAAAAATATAAAAATGTAAAATGTATTTTATCTCCAGAAAATATTGGAATGGGGGCGGGAAATAATCTAGGATTAAAATATATTAATACTGATTATGTATTAATATTAAATCCAGATTTAATTTTATATAATGATACAATCCATCAAATTATTGATGAGTTAAAAAGAAATGATAAATTTGGAATTATTGCACCATTATCTGATAATCTAGATTACCCAAATTATAAAATTGGTGACCAAGGTTCAGAGTATTTAGAAGACAATAAACTATTGAGTGTAAAAAGTATTGATGGTTATGCAATGGTTTTAAATTTAAAAAGATTAAATAAAATTTTTAATAAAAAAGAAAATAATTATTTTGATGAAAATTTTTTTATGTATTTGGAAAATGACGATCTTTGTAAAAGAATTATCGATAAAGGTGAAAAAATTTTTATTTTACCAAGATCAAAGGTAAAACATCTTGGAGCTAAAGCGGTAGATCCAAAATATAAATATGAAGTTGAGCTTTCAAGAAATTGGCATTGGATGTGGTCTAGATTTTATTTTAACAAAAAACATCATAGTTATTTTTCAGCTATAATAAATGGATTTCCAAGTTTTGGATCTGCAATAATTAAATATTTAATTTACTCAGTAATAAGAAACAAACCCAAAAAAGAAATCTACTTGCATAGAATTCAAGGTTACTTAAATGCTTTATTTGGACAAAAATCATTTTATAGACCAAAAATTGATGATTAATTAATGACCTGGAAATTCTATTAGATTTTCAACTTTGTAATTTTTTTTTAATAGATTATCAGAACCACCTAAATCAAATAAATTTATTACAAAAATGAATGCAGCTACTTGTGCGTTACATAATTCAATTAACTTTGCAGCAGCCTCTGCGGTACCACCAGTCGCAATTAAGTCGTCAATCACTAAAACAGTTTCATTTTTTTTGAATGAGTCTTTATGTACTTCAATTGTTGCGGTGCCATACTCTAATTCAAAATCAATTGAATGAACATCTGCAGGTAATTTATTTTTTTTTCTTAACATAATAAATGGTTTTTTTAATATGTAAGAGACAGCAGAGGCAAAAACAAAACCTCTAGACTCCACTGCAGCAATTTTATCAATTTTGTATTTCTTTGATCTTTCAACTATTTGATTAATAGTCTCATTAAAAGCTTTTTCATCCTTAATAAGTGTAGTGATATCTCTAAATAATATCCCTTTTTTTGGATAATCAGGGATAGATCTTATAAAGTCTTTTAAATTCATAATAGTTATTTATAAAAACATAAATAATTTAAATTTAAGATATGACAATAAATAAATTAGCAATTATAGGTGGTAGTGGTTTATATGATGTTGAGGAATTTAAAGATAGAGAAATAATTGATTTAAATACTCCTTGGGGAAAGCCTTCAGATCATATCTTAAAAACAATTTATAATAATAAAGAAGTATATTTCTTGCCAAGACATGGGAGGGGACATTTTATTTCTCCAAGTAAAATAAATTTTAGAGCAAATATTGATGCTCTCAAACAATTGGGTGTTACAGATATTGTATCGGTTTCAGCTGTTGGATCACTTAAAGAGGATTTACCCCCTGGAAAATTTGTAATTGTTGATCAGTTTATAGATCGAACATTTGCTAGAGAAAAAACATTTTTTGATAATGAAATTGTTGCTCATGTTTCAATGGCTCACCCAACATCTAATGGTTTGATGAAAGCTTGTGAAGAGTCAATAAAAAAAGAAAAAATTGAATACCAAAAAGGAGGAACTTATGTGGTTATGGAAGGACCACAGTTTTCAACACTTGCTGAGTCAAATTTATATAGATCATGGAATGCAGATGTAATTGGCATGACTAACATGCCTGAAGCAAAATTAGCACGGGAAGCCGAAATTAGATATGCATCGGTCTCAATGGTCACGGATTACGATTGTTGGCACCCAGATCATGAAAATGTAGATGTACAACAAGTAGTAAAAGTTCTTTTAGGAAATGCAGCTAAAGCCAAAAACATGATTAAAAATTTAATAGAAAAATTTGAAAATCATATTGACCCAAAGGATCCAGCAAATAACTGTTTAGATGTTGCAATTATAACTGCACCTGAAAAAAGAACT